>Ga0189284_100088_pt1 | contig 150742 bp, 152 predicted proteins | sample N32C7minimetaG_FD_130314 | JGI IMG/M metagenome (GOLD analysis project Ga0189284, IMG submission 130314) | Marine microbial communities from the Costa Rica Dome - N32 C7 mini metaG | ecosystem: Environmental > Aquatic > Marine > Oceanic > Photic zone | place: Costa Rica: the Eastern Pacific...
CTAAGAGGGCAGCGACGAGAGTGACACTCCAACCTTTGATCAAGAATGAGTTGCCGGCAAGCCGATTGATGACCCCCTGCACGAATTCAAGATGCTTAAGCTTTCTTTCGACCATATTTTGAATATACATGACCGAACGAAGAATTCACAGGAACTTTCGTTGAGGCGTTCCAAAGCACACAACCCTTAGGAAGATTCCGCCAAATCCTAACAACAATTCCTACCGACAACATCTCTGCCTGCGGGGGGCCGAACGCACTACCGACGTAGATGCGGAGTCCAGTCGAGCGATTCTAGCGAGACCGAGAGCGCGAATGCGCCCTCCTAGATCAAAGACTCATTTTCCTACTCCGCCAAATTCTGCAATCTACTCGTGGCCATGCCCAAGCTACCCTCGCTCACCTCCACCCGCGCCACCCCCCGCCAAGCCACCAGCGCTGTCGCTCACACCGCCCCTCCCCCTGCGCCGGACGATCCGTTGCTCGCCTTCGCGCCGGTTCCGCACAAGGCTCCGCGGCGCAATTCGATCACGGCCGACTTGCAGCGCGCCTTCATCGCGCACCTTGCCGCCACCGGCATCGTCTCGGAGGCGGCGCGGCATATCGGCAAGTCGATGGAGGCGCTTTACAAGCTGCGGCAGCGGCCCGGAGCCGAGGGCTTTCGGCTTGCGTGGGATGCGGCGATCGATCGCGGGGTTGCGCGGCTGGAGGCGGGCGCGCTGGCTCGCGCGATTGCGGGGGAGGAGCGGCTTGTCGTATCGGGCGGGCAGGTGCTGGGCACCGAAATCCGCCACAATGACGCGCTCACCATGTTCTTCCTGCGGCACCGGCGGCCCGAACGCTATGGCGCGGGGGCGCTCGTTCCGGGGCATCCGGCCTATGAGGCGCTGAAGGCGCAGTTGCGGGCCGAGTGGGAGGAGGAAAAGCGGGCGAGCGCCAGTCGCCGGATAACCGCGCGGCCAACATCGCCTTCTTCACCGAGCTGCGCGAGAAATGGCGCGAGCAGTGGGAGCGTGAGCGGGAATTTCAGGCCGGTGGCGTTGCTGGGGGCGGCGGCGGGTCTGATGCGAGCCTGCCGTAAACCCACACATCGCACAGGCCCACATGGGTCGTCTCATGCTCGCGGAAAGTCGCCTCGCGGGTGAAGCCGAGGCTTTCAATCAGGCGGGCGGAGGCGGCGTTGCCCGTGTCGACCACGGCGGTGAGCTTCCTTGCCATGCCCGATGCGAACAGGTGATCGACCAGCGCGGCGGTGCATTCGCGGGCGACGCCCTGTTGCTGGCGGGCGACGCAGGTGATGTAGCCGATTTCGAGCACGCGCTCTTCATGCGCGGGGAAGGCGACGAAGCGGCCGGCGACCTCTCCCGATGCATCCACCGCGATCCATGTCAGCCCCGGCCAGTCGGGCGCGGCGAGCCAGTCCCACAGTTCCTGCGGCGAGGCGAAGGCTTCGCGGGAGAGGTACAGGCACTGCTCCGGATCGCCCAGGGTCGGGAACAGCGCATGCTCGTCCCCCCGCCGAAGCGGCCGCATGGTGAACCGCGCAGTCGTGAGAGTGGGAACCTCAGCCATCGGTGAGGAACTGGACGAGGGCTTTGACTTTCTTGCTGCGCCATTGCGGGACCGGGGCGACCAGCCAGTAGGCGCGGCGGCTTTCCTGCGGTTCGTCGAGCGCGTTGAGCTGGCCGCGCGCGATCGCGGTTTCGACCAGCGGCAGCGGCAGCACGGTCTTGCCCATGCCCGCCAGCGCGCTGGAGAGCGCCTGTCCCGCGCTGCCCGCCTTGATGCACGGCAGCACCCCGTCGGGCAGCGATGCGCCGGGCCAGTCGATCCATGCATCGCGCGCTTGCGGCGCCTCCACTGTCACGCGCATCGCCTCGGCCAGTTGCACCCCTTCGAGGTCTTCCGGCCCGTCCACCAGCCGGATCGCCAGATCAAGGTTCGCTTCGGTGAAGTCGGCATCCTCGTCCGCGATGATCGAATAGACCACGCCCGGCGTCCCCGCCTGGAACTTCGCCAGCCGCGGGGCGAGCCATTCGGCGTAGAATTCGCGCGGGGCGGCAATGGTGTAGCGATCCGACGCCTGCCCCGCCTGCATCGCGGCGACGCTTTCCTCGAACCGCAGGAACCCTTCGCGTAAAGGATCAAGCCCGGCGCAGCCTTCGGGTGTGAGTTCCAGCCCCTTGGACGTGCGGCGGAACAGCACCACGCCCAGATGATCCTCCAGCGCGCGGATCTGCTGGCCCACGGCCGCAGGCGTCACCGCCAGTTCATCCGCCGCGCGAGTGAACGAAAGGTGCCGCGCCGCCGCGTCATAGACGCGCAGGGCATTCAAGGGGAGATGGGTCCGCTTCACGGATCAAGCGCCTAATCGCGCATCCGCCCGCCCGCAAGTCCGATCAGGCGCGAGAGCGTCCGTCAGCGGTTTCAGGCGCGGCGAGTGGGAAGAACGGAATGCGCACCTCCATCGGTTCGCCATCGCTGCGCACGAAGGTGTAGAACCCTTCCATCGAGCCGTGCGGCGTCGTCAGCGGACAGCCCGATACGTAATCATGGCTGGCCCCCGGCGCGAGCAGCGGCTGTTCGCCCACCACCCCTTCGCCATCGACATGATTGACCATGCCGCGCGCGTCGGTGATCCGCCAGTGGCGCGTCATCAGTTGCAGCGGTTCGTGCGAGCCGTTCTCGATCCGGATGTGATACACCCAGAACCACTTCCCCGCCTCCGGGTGCGATTGTTCGGGCAGGAAATTGACAGCCACCCGGACAGTGACCCCATCGGTAGTGGCAGCGTGCTGGAATAGCTCTTTCATGACAGCTCCAAGGTAGCAATTCCTGACCCACCCACAAGAGCACAAACGCAGCTAATCCCCTCCCCGTTCCGACTGGTGCAGCAAATCCTCACATCCGGCCCTGCGCTGTTTCCGCCGCTGGCTCCGCAACGGGCGAAGGATCAGCCGGGTTGTGCTGCGCGAGGAACGCGTCGAGCGCGTCATACCATTGCTGTTCGTTCGCGGCATTGGTGAAGCTGTGGCCCTCGTCCTCGATCACCAGCGTCGTCAGCAATCCGCTTGCGTCATTTGCCGCGTCGCGCATCTGTTCGAACTGGCTGAACGGGACCCTCGCGTCGCGCGTCCCGTGCGCCAGCAACACAGGGCGCGAGAGTTTGCGAGCGAGCCTGTATGGCGACACGTCCCGCAAATCGAATTCGCGGTCATCCCCCTCGATCTTGGCCTGCCAGCGCCTGCTCGCCTCCCGCGTGAGATAGCCGCGATCATAGCGGAGCATCCGGTCCCAATCGGTAACGCCCGCCCAGCTGGCGGCGCAGCGATAGCGTTCGGGATTGCGGATCACCGCCCACAGCGCCGCGTAGCCGCCATATGATCCGCCCACGACACAAATCCTTTGAGGATCGGCGATGCCTTCACGCACCGCCCAATCCATCGCATCGTCCAGATCGTTCTGCATTCCGCGCCCGACTTCGCCATCGCCCAGTTCGTAGAATGCGTTGCCATAGCCACCCGAACCCCGGAAATTGGGCTGCAGCACGGCGTAGCCGCGATTGGCAAGGAATTGCACCTGATCGTCATAGCGAAGCTCGTCACGAATGCCGAAAGGGCCGCCATGCGGATGGATGATCAGCGGCAAGTCCTTCGCCTCGCGCCCCTTGGGCAAGGTCAGATAGGCGCGGATCGGCGTGCCATCGCGCGCCATGTAGGTGATCGCCTGCGGCCTCGCCAAAGTGTCAGGATCGAGCGGTGGCCGGTATTTGCTGACTTCCACCATTTCGCGCGTCGGCTTGTCATAGAAATAGAGGACACCGGGATCGGCTTCATTGCCTGCCCACACCAGCATTTGGTCTGCATCCTTTGACCGGGAAATCACCCGCACATCGCGATTTTCCAGCGCCGATTGCAGTTCCTCATAGGTCGTCCTGTAATCGTCATCGAACCAGATCACGCGTTGGCGATCATCGGTGTAGAACACGGCGAAGGGCTTGCCGTCGCGAAGGAAGGCAGCCTCCACATCCCATTCGGGATTTTCATAGACCGTCTCGACCACTTCACGCCGCCCGTAGTCATAGACCCGCAGGCCAACGCGCCCGTTTTCGCCTTCGTCGAGAACATAGCCGCGATCAGAACCGCTGATCACCGCAAGCGCATCGAAATAGCTCTCTTCGTCACCGGGCCTCAGCCTCGCGATCTGTTCGAGCCGTTCGCTCTGGTCAGAGCGATAGTAGATATTCAGCCGCCCTCTCCACCATCCGATGGCCAGTCGCACCACGCCGCTTTCATCGGCTACCCAGCTTGTGACGCCCTTGATCGGCTCTTCGATCTTGGTGATCTCCCCGCCTCGCTTCAGCTCGTAACGATAGACGCTGGGATACCAGAACCGGCCATCGCCGCGATGCGCGATCAGGGCGTATTCGCCCGCTTCGTCGATATGGATGACATCGCCACCGTTGAAACCGCGCTGCTCATCGACAAGGAATTCGAACCGCCCTTCGCGCGGATAGGCGATCATCAGTTTGGAAAAGCGCAGCACGTAAGGCCCGCGGACAGTGGCGGTCCAGACGTTGACCAACATCCTGTCCTTGTCGATCCAGCGCAGCCAATCGACGAAAGAGCCGGGCGCAAAAGCGATTGAATCGATTGCTTCACCGGTTCTGGGATCGATGGTGCGCAGCCGGACTTTCTCACCCGTCCGCTCAAAGAAAGTCATTGCCGTGCCGTCAGGCGAAAGCTGCGGTTCCCACAATGCGATGGAACTGGCGAAATGCTCGGTCGGTAGCAAAGGCGGAATATCCGCATCGGAGTCGAGGGCCAGATCTTGCGCGCGGGTTGGCGAAAGCCGCCAAGCACCGGTTGCGGCAGCGACGGGGGCAATATTTGACGCGGATTCGGAACGCTCCTGCGCGCTCGCCTCTATCCCATCGATCCCGCCAGATGCCGAACTCTGCGCGCTGGCCGGCGCGAATGCGGCAAAGAGACATGCGAAGGCCAAATGCCGGATATGCTTCAAGGTGCGACCCTTTCCTGATCGTTTGTGACGACAATGTCTGTGCGCGTTCTGCGGCAAATCCTCACATCCCGCCCTGCGCTGTTTGCGCCGCTGGCTGCGCAACGGGCGAAGGATCAGCCGGGTTGTGCTGCGCCAGGAATGCCACCAGCGCATCGTACCATTGCTGTTCGTTTTCGGCCTTGGTGAAGCTGTGGCCTTCGCCTTCGATCATCAGCGTTTCGACCGGCACCGATGCGTCCTTTGCCGCGCGCTCAAAGCTGAAGAATTGCGAGGCGGGCACGCGCTGGTCCTCGCTGCCGTGGGCCAGCAGCACCGGGCGCGACAGATTGGCCGCGTGGTTCACCGGGGAATAGGCGTCGAGATCGAAATCCTCACCCTCCACCCGTTCGCGCAGGTCGCGCGCGCGCTTGCGCCCGAGATAGCGCCGGTCATAGCTGAGCATCCGGTCCCAATCGGTGACGCCCGCCCAGCTGGCGGCGCAGCGATAGCGTTCGGGATTGCGGATCACCGCCCACAGCGCGGCAAAACCGCCGTATGATCCGCCGACAACGCAGACCCGCCCGCCATCGGCAATGCCTTCGTTGACGGCCCAGTCCATCGCATCGTCGATATCGTCCTGCATCGCGCGCCCGACCTGACCGACGCCCGCCTGATAGAACGCCTCGCCATAGCCGCCGCTGCCCCGGAAATTGGGTTGCAGCACGGCATAGCCGCGATTGGCGAGCAGCTGCACTTCGTCATTGTATTGCAAGAGGTCGCGCACCCCGAACGGCCCGCCATGCGGCATGACGATCAACGGCAGATCGCGCGGTTCGCGCCCGCGCGGCAGGGTGAGATAGGCGGAGATCATCAACCCGTCGCGCGCGCGATACCGCACGGGATAGCTGCGCGCGAGTTTCTGGAAATCGAGTTCGGGCCGGTAATCGCCCAGCAGATCGAGCCGCTTTTCCTCCGGCGAGAACAGGTAGAGCGCGCCCGGATCGGCTTCGCTCCCGCCCCAAACCAGCATGCGTTCGTTGTTGCGCGAACGGGTGACGATCCGCAGATCCTCCATCTGCAGCGCGCGGCCCAGATCGCGGTGCAGCTTGGCCATGTCCGGATCGAACCATTCGATCCGCTCGCGATCGTCGGTGTAAAGCGCGGCCAGCGGGGTACCGTCGCGGTTGAGCCACAATTCCTCCACGTCCCAATCGGGGTTTTCGTAGAAGGTTTCGATCACCTCGCCCGTGCTGTAATCGAACAGGCGCACGCCGATGCGGCCGTTCTCGCCTTCTTCCAGCACATAGCCGCGATCGCTGCCCGACACGATCTGGACGACATTCCAGTAGCGCGAGCGTTCATCGTCCTCGCGCAGCTTGTCCACCAGTTCGAAATCGTCATTTTCGGTTTCGCGGTAGTAGATGCGCAGCCGCTTGTTGCGCCAGCCCATGCCGAGGCGCACCACGCCCGCATCATCGGCATACCAGTCCCACACACCGCCCACCGGCTTTACCACGCGTTCGCGCTTGGCCCCCGGCACCAGTTCATAGCGATAGACCGAAGGGTCGCTTTGCCGCGTGTACTGGAGCGAAACCAGCGCATAGCTGCCGGCTTCATCCACATGGATGAGATCACCGCCCCAGAGCAGTTCGTCGGGCACGTCGAGCATGAAGGTTTCATTGTTGACGATGTTGCGCACCAGCAGGCGGTTCACCCGGACGGGAATGTCGTAATACATGCCGCGCATCGAGATCGACATGATGATCTTGTCGTTTCCGGCCCAGCGGAACCAGTCGACCTCCTGTTCGGGATCGAATTTGAACACCTTGAGCGGCGCCTTGGTCGCAGCGTCGATAATCAGCAGATCGGTGGTGCCTTCGAATATCCGCTTCGTCACCAGATGCACCCCGTCGGGCGACATGCTGAAACTGCGATAGGCGCTGCGGGCGGCGAAATCATGGGTCGGGACTTCTCCGGGGGCGATATCCTCCACCGTGATCGAAAGATCGGCCAGCCGGGTGATCGCGGGAGGAGCGGATTGCGCCTGATCGGCTGCCGGTTCCTGCGCCGAAAGCGGGCTTGCGGCGATCAACGCCGCGACAAAGGACAGCCGCGCTGCCCAGGCCATAAATTTCATGATGCGCCCCTTACCCCCTGATTCGTCACGGCAAAAAGACTATGCCGTGCGGGGGAAAAGGCAAGCCGGAGGGGCTATCCCTTGACCAGCTCGTCCTCGATCTGGGCGAGCCGTTCCTTGCCGAAGAACATCTCCGTCTTCCCGCCTTTGGGGCCGACAAACATCGTCGGGATACCGAATGCGCCGCGCTCGACCGCGTGATCGGTGTTGGCGGCAAGGCCTTGCTTCACTTCGTCGGTCTGCGAACGCTCGAACAGGTCTTTCGCATCGAAACCGGCAGCGGCGATGGCCGCGCCGAGCGTTTCGGGATTGAGCACATCCACCCCGTCTTCCCAGATCGCGGGCAGCAGGCTTTCGGCAAACTGCACCCCGCGCCCGTCCTGATCAGCGGCGTAGAGCATGCGTTGCAGCGTGATGGAATTGAACGGAAACTGCGGGTGCAGGCGGTATTTGTCGAGCTGGTGCTTTTTGATGAAACGCTGCATTTCGAGCATGTCGTATTCGACCTTGCCCTTAACGTCCGCATTGCGGATCATAGGCGGGGCGTTGCCCGTGAGCTTGTGCATCCCGGCGAGGAACACCGGCGTCACGTCCAGTTCCGCGCCCGTGCGCTTCACCAGTTCGCGCAACGGCCACCATACGAGGTAGGCGTTGGGACTGACGAAATCGAAGATCAGTTCGACGCGGTTTGCCATGATGTGTGTCTCGCTTGCTTTGGTGTACCTGAGCGGGGGTAGTCCCCGACACGCAGCGTCGCAAGCGCGGAGTCGAAGGCGAAGCCGCAGACGGCCAAAGGCCACCTGCATGCGCGCCCACAGGGTTCGAAACAGCACCGAGGACGCTCTCCCGGACGGCAGATCGCAACTATCAGTGCGGCGCCAGACCCAGTTCGATCCCGGTACGGTCTTCGAGCGCGAATTTGTCGAACAGGTCGGCGCTCGCCGCGTTCAGCCCCACAACGCGGGTGTGACGGCCGTTGCGGCGCATCCGCTCGATCACCTTTTCCAGCGCGCCGATTGCCGAAATGTCCCAGAAATGCGCCTTGGACACGTCGATCACCACATGATGCGCGGCGTCTTCATACTGGCTTTCGGGGCCGAGCTTCTCGACGAATTTGTCGACGCTGGCGAAGAATATCTCGCCGGTCACGACATAGACCGCGCTGTGCGGGCGGCGCACGCGTTCGACCGAGAACAGGTTCTTCACCTTTTGCGCAAAGAAAATGCCCGAAAGCAGCACACCCGCCAGCACGCCCAGCGCAAGATCGTGTGTCCACACCACGACCACCACGGTGGCGATCATCACCACCGAACTGGTCCACGGATGGCGGCGCAGGTTGGGGATCGAATTCCAGCTGAAGGTCCCGATGCTGACCATGATCATCACCGCCACCAGCGCGGGCATCGGCACCTGACCCACCCACGGGCCCAGCACAGTCAGCAGGAACAGCAGGAACGCACCGGCGGTGAAGGTGGACAGCCGCCCGCGCCCGCCGCTGGCGACGTTGATCACCGATTGCCCGATCATCGCGCAGCCGCCCATCCCGCCAAAGCAGGCGGCGACGATGTTGGCCACGCCCTGCCCCGCGCTTTCGCGCTGCTTGTTGCTTTCGGTATGGGTCATGTCGTCGACGATCTGCGCGGTCAGCAGGCTTTCGAGCAGGCCCACCGCCGCCATCGTCGCCGAATAGGGCGCGATGATCCGCAGCGTCTCCCACGTCAGCGGCACTTCGGGCAGCGCGAACATGGGCAGACCGTCGGGCAGTGTGCCCTCGCCCGCGACATTGTTGACCGGCAAGCCCCAGTAAACCGTCGCCGCCGTCAGCAGCAGGATCGCGACCAACGGGCTCGGCACGGCCTTGGTGATCCTCGGGAAGCCGTAGATGATCGCCAGCCCCGCCGCGACCATCGCCCAGGTCCACGGGCCGACCCCGTCATTGCCGGGCATCAGCTGCGGGATCTGCGCCATGAAAATCAGGATCGCGAGCGCGTTGACGAAGCCGGTGATGACGCTGCGGCTGACGAACTGCATCAGCAAATCGAGCCGGAGCAGCGCGGCGATCCCTTGAAACACGCCCATCAGTATGGTCGCGGCGAACAGGTATTCGACCCCGTGATCGCGCACCAGCGGGATGACGACCACCGCCACAGCCGCCGTCGCCGCCGAAATCATGCCGGGTCGCCCGCCGGTGAAGGCGATGACCATCGCGATGGCGACGCTGGCATAGAGCCCGACGCTGGGATCGACGCCCGCGATCAGGGCAAAACCAATCGCCTCGGGGATCAGCGCGAGCGCGACGACGATGCCGGCAAGGATATCGGCGCGCGGCTGCGCGAACCATTCCTTCGCCAGATCACGGCGGATCGTTTCCGCAAGGGTGCGTGTGGTTGTCATCGGCAATGTCCGGCAGTCAGGGGGGAGAGCGCGCAGCCCTAGAGCGTGATGCTGCATTGCACAACCGCCGCCCGGTCGGAAAAGCGCAGGGTTAATTTCGGGTTAGGCCCGTTCCCTGCGGGTTTGTTAGGAAGATCAGGGATATAGCTATTGCATCATCAGCCGGTGTGGCATTCGCCAACAGGCTCCTGATTGTCGTTCCAGACGCCCGCGCCCCATGTCGAGGTTGCACCCCTCTTCCCCAAGGCAAAGGCGGGATGTGCTTGGAAACCGGGGTGGTGCGTCACGCGCGCTGCCCCGGTTTTTCCTTGGCCCGGTTTTTCGTTGGGGCTCCTCAAACCTCCGCACCGTCACCCCGTGCTTGACACGGGGTGGGGCTTTTCTTTTGCGGCCTTCACTGCGACAGGTTGCGCATGGAAAGGGGCGGCTGGGTCTACATCATGGCGAACCGCTATCGCGGCGGGATGTATGTCGGCGTGACTGCGGATGCGCACACCCGCGTTTATCAGCACCGCGAGGGCACGGGTTCGCGCCATGTCGCTGATTACGCAAAGACACGGCTGGTTTACGTCGAGCGCCACGACACCATCGAAGAAGCCATCGCCCGCGAGAAGCTGGTCAAGAAATGGCGGCGCGAATGGAAGTTTGCCTTGATCGAGGCAGATAATCCCGATTGGGTCGATCTATGGGAGCGATGGTTCGGCGCGGAGGCTCAAGGAAAGTAGCCAAGCCCCGTGTCAAGCACGGGGCGACGTTTTGGCGAGGGCCGCACCGAAGCGGGCGACGTGCAGGTGATGAGCGCGGGCTAGCCGCTCAAATCCCCGCCGCGCTCAATGCCCGGTCCATGTCCTCGGTCAGGTCGGCGATGTCTTCCAGACCGACGTTGATCCGCAGCAGCCCTTCGGTCACGCCCATTTCGGCGCGTGCTTCGGCGCCCATGTTGGCGTGGGTGGTGCTGGCCGGGTGGCACATCAGGCTCTTCGAATCGCCGATGTTGTTGGAGATGTCGATCAGCTCCAGCGCATCGAGGATCGCAAAGGCGCGTTCGCGGCTGCCCACGTCGAGCGCGAAGATTGGCCCGGTCGCGTCCATCTGGCTGATGGCAAGCGCATGGCGCGGGTGGCTGGCGAGGCCCGGATGGCGCATTTCGCCCCCGGCCTTGACGATCCGCGGTTCAAGGAATTCGCCCAAGGCCACGGCGCTGCGGCTCTGGTGATGGGCGCGCAGGGAAAGCGTTTCCAGCCCCTTCATCACCACCCACGCGTTGAAGGCCGAAATGGTCGGCCCGGTGTTGCGCTGGAACGGCATCAGCACTTCGTTGATCCATTGTTCGCTGCCGCAGATCGCGCCTGCCAGCACGCGCCCCTGCCCGTCCATCAGCTTGGTCGCGGAATAGGCGACCACATCCGCGCCCAGTTCCAGCGGGCGTTGCAGCGCGGGCGAGGCAAAGGCGTTGTCGACCACGGTGGTGATCCCGTGCGCCTTGGCCAGATCGCAGACGAACTTCAGGTCCACCACGTCCAGCGTCGGATTGGCCGGGGTTTCGAAGAAGAACACCTTGGTGTTGGGGCGGATCGCCTGTTCCCATTCGGCGTCCACCGCGCTGTCGATCACGCTGGTTTCGATGCCGAAACGCGGCAGCAGGTGATCGACCAGCCAGCGGCACGAGCCAAACGCGGCGCGCGCGGCAACCACGTGATCGCCTGCGGAAAGCTGGCACAGCAAGGCCGCCGTCATCGCCGCCATGCCGCTTGCCTGGGCGCGGCAGCTTTCCGCCCCTTCGAGCAGTGCGATGCGTTCTTCCAGCATCGCCACCGTCGGGTTCTGGAGGCGCGAATAGGTCATGCCCTCGGCATCGCCCGCAAACCGGTCTGCCACCGTTTGCGCGTCATCATAGGTGTAGCCCGATGACAGGAACAGCGCCTCGCTCGTCTCGCCATGCTCGCTGCGCCATGTGCCACCGCGCACGGCCTGTGTTGCGGGTCGCCAGTTGCGCGTCGCGGCGCGGTTCATTCCGGTGGTCTTCTTCATGGGAGAGCCGATTAGTCGCCCTCAGCCCCGCCCGCAAGCAGAGCCGCATGCAATCCAGCACGCGCGGTGCGTGCATGGCCGACAGTGCCCAGCATCAGGCTGCCTTCGATCAGGGTGAGGAGATAGCGCGCCCCTCCCGCCGGATCGGGATCGTCGGCGGGCATCTGCCCTTCGAGCCATTCGAGCAGACGCGCCATCATTGCTTCGGCCGCCTCGCGATGGCCGGAAACGCCGCGCGCCGCCCCGGCGACGATTTCCCACCACAGCGCCATGAAGGGACGCATCGCCGGATCGCCCGCCTGCGCCATCACCCGCGCGACGACCTCCTGCCGGGTGAGCGCACGTTCCTGACCCATGCCTGCATCGAGCCTCTCGGAATAGACCTGCGCGACATATTCGAGCAGGTCCGCAATCAGCCGCTCCTTGTTGCCGAAATGGTAGATCAGCATCCGGTCGCTCGTCCCGGCAGCCTTGGCCAGCGGACGCAGGCTCGCCCCGCCAAGCCCCTGCGCCAGAACATGCGCGGCCATCAGCGGCAGGAGGTTTTCGCGGGACAGCTGGGTTTTCGACATTTCCCCCTTGTAGCGGACGCTACACCGTTCTATCAAGGCCTGTAGCAACTGCTACAAAATCACCGGAGAAGCCGCATGACCCCCACCGAAATCCTGTTCATCCTCGGCGGCGTTGTCGCCGTGACCGGCTTTGTCGCCGTGCTGGCGAGCAAGCGTGAAACCGGCAGCGTGCTGCTGTTCGCAATGCTGTGCGGCGGCTTTTCGGCCTACACCGGGATACAGATCTGGCAGGAAGGCATCCCGATGTTCTGGACCAACCATTCGCAGAACATGACGGGCGTTCAGGTGTGGTGGGATTTGATCCTTGCGGTGCTGATCGCGCTGTTCTTCATCGCGCCGCGCGCGCGCAAGGCGGGTATGAACCTGCCCTTGTGGGGACTGCTGGTCGTCTCCACCGCCAGCATCGGGCTGACTGCGATGTGCGCGCGGCTGTTCTGGCTGGAAAACCTCAAGCAACCGACTGCAGAGATTTCCTGAAAGCTCTTGCCCGGCATCGGGTGCGGCCCTAATCCTCGCACCCGATGCCAGAGGCCGCCGCTCCCGATTTTTCGCCACCGCACGCGCAGGCCCTGCCCCCTTCCCATCCGCATGATCCGTGGGTCTGGTGTATCGCCATCCCCGCGCTGTTCGCCGCCATCGCCGCAATTGGCCTGACGATCCCGTCAAAGCCATACTTCGACGAGATCCATTATCTGCCCGCCGCGCGCGAGATCATCGAGATGTGGCACGGGCTGACGGGCGAATACGACAATCGCGAACACCCGATGCTGGGCAAGCTGCTGATCGCTATCGGCATGGAGCTGTTCGGCGACAATCCGCTGGGCTGGCGGATCATGCCGCTGATCGCGGGGACAGTCGCCGTGGGCGCGAGCATGCGCGCGCTGTGGCACGCCAGCCATGATCGCTTCGCCACCGCCGCTTTCGGTGTGTTGCTGGCAACCGGATTCCACCTGTTCATCCATGCCCGCATCGCCATGCTCGACATCTTCATGGTCGCGTTTCTGGCGATCGCCGCATGGCAATTCGCCGCCGCGATCAGGGAGCCGGAGACGGGCCGCAAACGGCTGGCTCTGACCGGCATCGCCATCGGCTGCGCGCTGGGCGCGAAATGGAACGCGGTGCCGCTGGCGATGGCGTTTGGCCTGACATTCTTCGCCGCGCGCCTCTCCGCCGGGCGGCGGCGCCTGTTCACCAGCAGGCGCGGAATTCCGGTGCCGGGGATCAGCCTGATCGAGGCTTTCGTGTGGCTCGGGATAGTGCCGCTGGCGGTCTATGCGCTCACCTTTACGCCGGGATACTGGCTGGGGAGTGAATTCCACCCCTCTCCGCTCGCCGAAAAAGGGCTGATCGGGCTGCACAGCGAGATGCTGGACCTGCAACAGCAAGTGCTCAGCCCCCATGCCTACCAGAGCACTTGGCCACAATGGGTGCTGAACACGCGCGGCATCTGGTACCTTTACGAGAATGTCGACGGGGCGCAGCGCGGGGTGATGCTGATCGGCAATCCGATCACCATGCTGCTGGGCCTGCCCGCGCTCTTGTGGTGCCTGCTGACGGGCGTTTCGCGCAGCGACTGGGCGAAAATCGGGGTGGTGGCCGGCTATGCCGTGACGCTGGGCCTGTGGCTGATCGCGCCCAAACCGGTGCAGTTCTATTACCACTATGTCATGCCCAGCGTGTTCCTGCTCGCCGCGCTGGCACTGTCGTTGAGCGACCTTCGCGAAGCCGGGCGCGCGTCATGGGCCTATGGCGTGCTGGCCGCGAGCGTGGGTTTCTTCGCGCTGTTCTACAAGGTGCTATCCGCCTCCGCGCTCGACGGACCGATGAGCTTTGCCAACTGGGCTTGGATCGCGGGCTGGCGCTAGAACCGCCCCCATACAAACCGGCTGCTAAGGGCGTAATTCCACACCGATCCGATCAATATCCCTGCCAGCGCGGCGAGCGCCCAGAACACGCCCTGTTCGTTGAGGAAGGTCGCCACCGCGACATTGGCGAAGGCCCCTATGGCGCAGGTCAGGCAGAAACCCGCCCAGCCGCGCAGCACTTCGCCCCACCCTTTCAACCGCTTGTCGCGGTACGTCAGCCAGTTGTTGAGCCAGAAGTTGAAGCTCATCGCGGTGATCACAGCGGCAAGCTGCGCCTGCCAGAACGCCGCCGCCACTGCCAGCAGCGCGCCCAGCACCGCGTAATGCACCACCACACCCAATGCGCCCACGGTGCCGAACAGCGCAAACCGCGTCGGGATCACCCGGCCAAGTGTCTTGTCATAAAGCCCGGCCAGAAAATCGAACAGCACCGCGCGATCAAGCTTGCTTTCGCCTTCGCGGCGTTTCGAGAAGTTCAGGGGAAATTCCTTCACCGTCATGGGGCTGTCGGCGGTGGCGAGCAGATCGAGCAGAATCTTGAACCCGATGCCCGACAATCGCGGGACAAGCGCGCGCGCAATCGCCGTGGGCAGCATGAAATACCCGCTCATCGGATCGGTCAACTCCACCCCGGTGATCCGCCTCGCGATGGCATTGGCAAAGCCGGAAAGCCGCTCTCGCTCGGGCTCGTCCCAGTCGGCGGTGCTCGCCCCTTCGGCAAAGCGGCTGGCGACGCAGATTTGCGCCTCCCCCGCCTTGAGCGCGGCGAGCATTCGCGGCAGCAATGCGGGATCGTGCTGGTGATCGGCGTCCATCACCGCCGCAAAGGGCGCGGCGGTGGCGCAGAACCCCTCAATCGCCGCGCTGGCAAGCCCGCGTCGTCCGATCCGCTGGATCACCCGCACGCGCCGGTCAGCCAGCGCCAGATCGCGCGCTTCGTCGGCGGTGCCGTCCTTGCTGTCATCATCGACGATCAGCACTTCCCAGCCATCCGGCCCCAGCGCGTCCTCTATCCGCGCGACCAGCGGCGCGAGATTTCCGCGCTCGTTCAGCGTGGGAAGGATGATTGCAAGATCAAGCACGGGTGAAGCGGATCAGAGCCGCTCGCACACCGCCGTGCCGATCGCCTCGGTGCCATGCACGCCGCCCAGATCGCGGCCAAGAAAACCATCGGCCAGAGCGCGCTCCACCGCCGTCTCGATCCGCTTTGCCTGATCGTCCATCCTGAACGAATACCGCAGCATCATCGCGACAGAGAGGATCGCCGCCGTCGGGTTGGCCACGCCCTGCCCGGCGATATCGGGCGCGCTGCCGTGGATCGGTTCGTACATGCCGAACATGCCGTATTCGGTGCTGCGTTCTCCCAGCGAGGCGCTGGCCAGCAGGCCGATCGAACCGACCGCCGCGCTGGCGAGATCGGACAGGATATCGCCGAACAGATTGCCCGTCAGCACCACGCCGAAACTGCCGGGATGGCTGATCAGCTGCATCGCCGCATTGTCGACATACATGTGGCTGAGCGCGATGTCGGGATGCGCGCCTGCCGCCTCGATCACGGTATCGCGCCACACCTGGCTGGTTTCGAGCACGTTGGCCTTGTCCACGCTGGTGACGCGCAGCTTGTTGTTGCGCGCCCGTGCGGTGCGAAACGCGATCAGCGCGATCCGGCGCACTTCGGTTTCGGAGTAGTTCATCATGTCCCACCCCTCGCGCGTGCCGTCATTCGCCATGCGCACGCCCTTGTCGCCGAAATAAACGTCGCCCGTCAGCTCGCGCACGATGATGAGATCAAGCTCGCGGGCGATTTCCGGCTTCAGCGGGGAAAGGTGTTCAAGCCCCGGAAACACCTTGGCCGGGCGCAGATTGGCAAACAGGCCCAATTCCTTGCGCAGGCCCAGCACCGCCTGTTCGGGCCGCAGGTGCCGATCAAGCTTGTCACACGAAGGATCGCCCACCGCGCCGAACAGCACCGCGTCGCAGGAACGCGCGATGGTCAGCGTTTCTTCGGGCAGCGGATGGCCGTGGCGCTTGTAAGCGACGCCGCCGACATCGCCTTCGAACAGGATCAGGCCCGGCAGGCCCAATGCTTCGAGCACACGCACCGCTTCGCGTGTCACTTCGGGGCCGATCCCGTCGCCGGGCAGAACTGCGATCTTCACGTGGTCATCCTCCCACCATCCGCGCAAGGCGTTCGCCCAGCGTTACCCTTGCAGCCATAACATCGCGGGCGCGACCATCAAGCAGGTGATCGCGGATCGGGCGATGAAGCTGGCGGAATGCCTGAAACTGCGCGTCGAAATCCCCCGCCATGTCGGGCTTTTGCCCGCCATACCCCAGCTCGCCCAGCAGCATCGCCTCGTATGCGACCATGGCCGGCAGCCATCCGCGCGCCGAAGGTGCATGGCAGATCGCGGTCAGCAGCGCGTCGAGCGCGGAATAGAGCGCGGGGTAAGGATTGCGTTCGGGCAGCGTGCTGGCGGTTAGCGCGCAGGCCCACTGGATCGCGCTCGCGGGCAAAGGCTCGGTCATCCACGGTGCGCGGCTTTCGCTGAGTTCGAGCCGGGCAAACGGCAGCTGGCTGTCGGAGCGGGCGCGCAGTTCCACCTCCACCGCATTGCCGGGGATCATCACCGGGCGCAATTGCCGCCCTCGCCCACCCGCGACATAGCCCGCGACAAGGCCATATTCCTCGGTCAGCAGCCGCGCGATCGCGGCGCTTTCGCCATGGGCACGCGATGCGATTAGGATTGCGGGCGCGGAAAGGTTCATCTGCCTCCCCCGTCGCCTGATTATTCCCCGTGGGCAAGCCCCAGTTGCGCCTCGATGAATTCAGCCTGCTTGCGGAAATAGAACAGCTGGTTGGCCAGCTTGCGCCAGCCGTGGCCTTCGTCCGGGATGCGGATGAAGGGTGCCTCCACCCCGTTGGCGCGCAGCGTCTTCACCATCACCTCGGTTTCGTAGATGTCGATGCGCGGGTCCATCACCCCGTGCGAAAACAGCACCGGCACGGTGATCTGGTCGGCTTTGCGGATCGGCGAATTGACGCTGTAGAAATCGCGCCAGCGTTGTTCGGTGATGTCGCCATATTCGATCCGGTCGGCCGCTTTCAGCGATGGCGAGGCAACCTCCAGCGCGGTGACCCAGTCGGCCACACCGTAAAGCGAGACACCGGCGGCAAATTCGCCCGGATATTCGGCCAGCACCGCATTCACCGCATAGCCGCCATAGGAACCGCCCATGACCGCCGCACGATCACCGTCGATCAGCCCGTCAGCCGCCAGCGCCGCCTTCAGATCGACCAGATCGCTGATCGAATCGAGCCGCTTTTCCCGGTCGTCGAGGGTCGAATAGGTCCGGCCAAGCCCGGTCGAACCGCGCACGTTCGGCTGGAACACCGCCACGCCGCGCGCGACGTGATATTGCGTTACCGGATCGAACGTCGCCATCGATTGCCCCGAAGGCCCGCCGTGCACGTCGAAAATCACCGGAGGGGCATCCGCGCCCTTCCCTGCGCCTTCGGGCAGATACAGCAGACCCTGCAACTCCACCCCGTCACGCGCCGGATAACGCACCACCTGCGGCCGCACGAGCCGGGCGGGATCAAGCCCGGCAAGGTTCGCGGCAAAGACTTTCTCGCCCGTCCCTTCGACCGGGTCGATCATCCAGATTTCACCAGGCGTCTGCCAGCCGTTGACCCGCACCATCAGCATCGGGTCCTCGTCGCCTTCGCAATCGAGCTGGTATTTGCCTTCGGGCAAGGCTGGCACGGGCAGATCGCTGCCATCTCCGGCATTGCGCAGCCGCAGCGTGTCGAAGCCGTCGCGGTTATCGGTGTAGGCGATGATTTCCCCGTCCGCGCCGCAGACCTCGACATTCTCGACATCGGCGTCGGACGGCTCGACCATCTGGAATTCGGCTTCGTCAATCCGATAGACCGTCAGCGCGCCGAATTCGCGGCCGACATTGGTGGAAAAGGCAAAGGCGCTCGAATCCCCTTTCCAGGCAAAGCCGCCGAGCGTGTGGCTGGCGCGATCCTCTACCGGCGGCTTGGAGATCGTGGTCATCTCCTTCGTGGCGAGATCGAGCAGGTAGAGATTGTCGGCATCCTCTCCCACCGTTTCCGTCACCAGCGCGTATTTGCCGTCAGGCGAGATCGAGCGGGCGGCAAGGCCCAGTTCGCTTTCGACGATCAGCTCGCTCTCACCCGACATGGTGCCGCGATAGATGTCGAACACGCCCGTTCCGCGCGCGGTGGAGGCGTAGACGAAGCTGCCGTCGGCGGCGAAATCGCCGAAGATGCGGAAATCGCCGCGCGCTGCGGGCAGCACTTCGGTTTCGGTGCTGCCGTCTGGCGTGATGGTGAAATAGCCGGGCTGTTCATTGCCGTCGCGATCAGCCGAATAAAACAGCGCCGATCCGTCCGGAGTCCAGCGCGGGGCGAACACGCCGGTCTTGAATGTCACCTGCCTAGGCTGGCCGCCGCTTGCAGGCATCACCCACAATTCGCTTTCCCCGGTCACGTCCCAGGCAAAGGCGATGGTTTTCCCGTCGGGCGAAAGATTGGCCGCACCTGGTCCGCTCGCCAGCAGATAGCGCGCGATATCAGCGGGATGTTCGCCTGCGCGCCCGATGGTGATCGCGCCGCCGTCCGGCTCCATCGCCTCGATCGACATGTCCGCGCCCTTGGCTCCGCCGAATGTCTCTTCCTGCGCATGGGCATGGAACGGCGCGAAGGCCGCAAAGGCTGCGGCGGACGAAAGCAGGGCGGTGCGAAGCATGAAGGAACCTCTTGCGGCTGATAGGACAGGCCGCAGAGATTATAGGATCGGTATGGCTTGGCAATCCTGCGCCGCATAGGGCGCGGGTGATGGCGCGGGCTTACTTGCCCAGCTTTGCCTCAAGCGCGGCCAGCTTGGCTTCGAGAGCGTCGGCCTGTTCGCGCGCCTTTTGCGCCATCGCCTTGACCGTCTCGAATTCCTCGCGGGTGACGTAATCCATGCCGCCCATCGCCTCGCGCAGTTTTTCGCGGGCGTTCTCACGCGCTTCACGCGTCATGCCGGCCATGGTGCCTGCCGCGCTGTTGGCGAGTTTTACGAAGTCGGCGATGATCGGGTTTTCGCTTTGCATGGTGGGTGATTTGGTCGCGCAGGGACGATTTGTCCAGTCCCAAACGTCGCCAATGCGGCGCAAGGGCAAGCGTGAAAAACTAAAGCTCTATCCGCTCCACCGCGCCTTCTTCCGCAGGGGTTCCGCCATCGGGGTTTTCGACGATGAACTGGTAATTCAGAACCGTCGCGAAACTGGCCCATGCGAGATAGGGGATCAGCAGCAAGGCCGCGACCCGGCGCACCCGCCAGAACACCGCGATCACCGCGATCAGCGTGATCACCGTGTAGATCAGCACATACAGCCCGCCCCACATGTTCTGCATGCCGAAGAACACCGGGGTCCAAGCCAGATTGCCGATGAAGTGGATGGCGAAGACAATGATCGCCACGCCCCGCCCGGCAGCACCCCATGCGCTCACCACCAGCGCCAGCGACAGGCCGATCATCACGTACAGGACGCTCCAGACAATGCCGAACCACATGGTGGGGGGGAAGATCGACGGCTTTACCAGCCCTTGGAACCACGCGGTTTGCGGGCTGCCGAATTGACCGGCGGTAAAACCCAGCAGGACGATGAGCGGCACCAGGAACAGCGCCCAGCGCAGGAAACTCGCCCGCAATTGCGCTTTCGAAGCAAGAAAGTTCATCGTCTCTCCTGACCGGTATGGCGCCGGGGGCGCCGTTCCGGATGATCGTCAACCCGTCTTGATTTCGGCGCACCCGATTCGGCGGCCCTTTTCATGCGGATGGCGATACACCAGCGGGGTTTTTGCGCAAATTGTCCAAGGGCGGCTATCCATAACGGGACAAAAACCTACGCAATTTTCGGTATAGAAACCCGCCAATCTCGCGAAACATCATTAAAGGCATTCGCGCTTTCGCGTCATTGTGATAGCGTCGCCACATTCTTGCCGTGATTCGGGGCGCTTTTCGGCAGGAACTTCCACTCGCGCGCCTCACTCAACCAACTGGCACCGCGCTTTGCAAAAGGTGCAATGCCGATGAGGGGAACTTTTTAATGAAAAAGACCAACTTTGCATCGCTGCTCGCCGTTTCGGGTGGCCTCGCTCTCGCAACCGCTGCTTGCTCGGCTCCGGCTGAAGAAGCTGCAACCGACGCAGACACCACCGCTGTGGCTGAGTGCGCCGCTGCTGGCTGTGAAGCTGCCGCTGAAGGTTGCGAAGCTGCTGCTTGCTGCGCAGCTGAAGGTTGTGAAGCTGCTGCATGCTGCGCCGCCGAAGGCTGCGAAGCTGCTGCTTGCGAAGCTGCCTAAGCTTACCGACGCAAAAGCGTTTTCATGCGACCGATGGCAGCCAAGGTTGCCATCGGTCGTTTTGATTCAGGCCCGATGATTCAGGCCCGGTGATTCAGGCCCGCTGACTTCGAAAAAACCAAACTGTTTGATCCAAATCACTGTAACTTAACAAAGGTTCTGTTAAGCCCCGCGCCCATGACCCCAGTCGAAGCAGCTCACACCGTAATCGAAACCATCACCCAGATGGCGCAGGAGCGCAAACCGCTCATGCTGCGCGTCGTGCCCGAAGACGGGGCGAAGTTCTGGAAGCACTATCCGGAAAAGGACGCGCGCGACAAATTCTGCAAATCGCGCTGGTATTACCATGTCCATGCCGCCGGCAGCCGGGATGCGGACGAACACGGGCATTTCCACCTTTTCCTCCACCGCACCCAATTGCCCGAGGGACTGGAGCCGAAAGTGTGGCCGCCGCTGGGCGAAAAGGCCAAGGCGCACGTCACCCATCTGATCGCGCTGTCGATCGACACCCAGGGCATTCCGCGCAGCTGGTTCACCGTGAACCACTTCGTGACCAATGAATTCCTCTATCCCGCCGATGTGATGATCGAGCACCTGCCCGACTTCAACGTCGATCACACGGCGGAGGATGATCTGGTCAACCGTTTCGTCACCGCGATGGTGGCGCTTTATCGTGACGAGATCGCCGAACTGATCCGCGAACGCGATGCGCGGCAGGCCGAACTGGTCGCCGAATTCGGGGACAAAGTCTACACCAAGGCAAGCGGCGTCGAAGTGCTGTCCCAGATCCCGATTGATCTGGACGCGAAGCTTTCGAGCATCGACTTCGGCTGACCTCAGCTTCGCTTTGCACTCACCAGGAACTCCACGTTCCCCTGAGGGCCGGTGATCGGACTTTCGACGATCCCTTCGATATCCCACCCAAGCCCTTGCAGCCATTGAGAAACCTCGTCGCACACGCGTTGGTGCAGGGCGGCGTCGCGCACCACGCCGCCCTTGCCCACTTCCTCGCGGGCGACTTCGAATTGCGGCTTGATCAGAGCGACCAGACGGCATTCCCGCGCCGCCAACGCAAGCGGAACCTCCAGCACCTTGGAAAGGCTGATGAAGCTCGCATCGCACACCACCCAGTTGCAATCGCGGGTGATGTGATCGCGGGTGAGGATGCGCGCACTGGTCTGTTCCAGCACCGTGACGCGTTGATCTTGCCGCAGTTTCCACGCGAGCTGGTTGGTCCCCGAATCCACCGCGAAGACGTGCTCCGCCCCGTGGGTGAGCAGCACATCGGTAAAGCCGCCGGTCGAACTGCCGATATCCATCGCCACCGCGCCTGCCGGATTTAGGCCGAAGTATTCGATCGCATGCGCCAGCTTGATCCCGCCCCGGCTGACCCAGGGATGATCGCGCCCGCGCACTTCCAATGGCGCATCCTCGGCGATCTGCTGCCCCGGCTTGGCGATCTTTTCCTCACCCGAAAACACCAGCCCCGCCATTACCAGCGCCTGTGCGCGGGTGCGGCTTTCGGCAAGGTCGCGTTCGACCAGCAGGTGATCGACGCGCTTCTTTTTCGAGGATTTCGCAAGCTTGGTCATGGACGCTTCAGCCGTTAGCGCGCATTTATGCGGCATGAAAGCCGTCAACACCCGCACCGCCGCCGCCCTTGCCCTGACATTCGGCCTTGCCGCTTGCGTTTCCGCGCCCCCGCCCGCGCCGACACCCCCGCCGGTGGTGCGCCCCGCTCCGACCCCGACACCCACGCCCGCGCCGCCGCCCGTGGTGCAGGAACCGCGTTATGACAATTACCTCGACGCGCCGCAGACGCCGGGCGACTGGCGCTATTTCGCCAACCGGTTCGGATCGCGCGCGGTGTTTGTCGGACCCGGAGACGAGGCACTATTCGTGATCACCTGCCCCGGCCCGCGCAATCCCAAGATACTGATGGATCGCGCCACCACCGGAGAAGGGCCGCGCGCGATGAAGATCACCACCGAAACGCGCAGCACCCAGTTGGCCGCCGTCGCCCGCCTGCGCCGCACCGGCCTGACCAAGGGGATGGAAGTGTGGGAAACGATGCCCGGCAGCGCATCGGTGACGATCGCGGGCAACGATCCGCTGCTCGACGCGATGGCGATCACCAAGGGCCGCTTTGCCGTGGAGATCGAAGGCGAGCGCACGCTTTACCTGCCCGCATGGGTCGAAGTGAGCCGGGTGATCGAGGATTGTAGGTGAATTGAACTCACCTCCCTCCCCGATTCTATACGTTAATATCCACAGGGTTGTGCGCAGCCTTTCCACATCCTGCCCACAGGCACGAAAAACGCCCGGGGTTTCCCCTCGGGCGGCGGCGTGGCGCGTGTGGCGCAACAGCGGGTAAGTATGACGTGGGAAAACTATAATTCAAGTCTTGTGTATAGGCCTGCGACGACTCAAATATATGCATGAGGCCAGCGGCGAACGCGGCTCTCGGCCCCCGGTGATACGGTTTGGGTCTTGGCACACAAGCGCGAAAGGAGGTGATCCGATGTCTCATGGTTCAGTAGAGAGGTCGGCAAGTTTCCGCGCGAGGCATATTCGGTAATTTCGACTACTGAGTAAGGCTTCGTGAGCGGCGCTTACCGCCGCTGACCATGCAAAGGGCAGTTCCCCCCAAGCTGATTTTTGGGGTGCGGAGCTGCCCTTTTCATTTTTGGTGTTACGCTCGCCCATCCGGGCGAGCATCCTCGGCGCTGTTCCTCGCTGCGCTCGGGCACCTGCGGGCGCGCAGTCGCCCTTGCGACGCCTGCGGCGTCGAACCACTCCAGGCTATCCGCATAGCGCTAGGACGGGCCGCAGGCCCGCAAGGGCGACCGCCCGCCCGCAGCGACGCGACCTTTAGGTCGCATGAGCGAGGATATCGCACCCCGGATGGGGTGCGCAGAAAACAAACCACTCCCCGCTTGCCCCACGCGCAGTGCGCTACTAATCGCAATTTCATGCAATTCGAGACGATCCCTCACCCTTCACCCACGCCCGATGACGTTCGCACGGCGGCGATTGCCGATCCCGGTTTCGGCAAGGTCTTTACCGATCACATGGTCACCATCGACTATGATGAGGATGCAGGCGGCTGGCACAATGCACAGATCGGCCCGCGTCAGCCCATCCCGCTCGATCCGGCGGCATCGGTGCTGCATTACGCGCAGGAAATCTTCGAAGGGATGAAGGCGTACAGGCACCCCGACGGCAGCTTCGCGCTGTTCCGGCCGGAGGAAAACGCGCGCCGTTTCAACGCGTCGGCCCGGCGCATGGCGATGCCGGAAATCCCGGAGGAACTGTTCCTCGAAGCCGTGCGGCTCGCGGTGAAGACCGATGCGAACTGGATGCCCAGCGTCGAAGGCGGCTCGCTCTACATCCGCCCCTTCATGTTCGCATCCGAAGCGTTCCTGGGCGTGCGTCCGGCGAAGCAGTACAAATTCGTCGTGATCCTCGTTTCCAGCGGCAATTACTTCAAGGGCGGCGTCAACCCGGTGAAGATCTGGGTTTCGCAGGATTACGTGCGCGCGGCCCCCGGCGGCACCGGCGCGGCCAAGACCGGCGGCAACTATGCGGCCAGCCTTGTCCCGCAAGCCGAAGCGATCGCGCATGGCTGCGATCAGGTCGTTTTCCTTGATGCGGCGGAGAAAAAGTGGGTCGAGGAACTGGGCGGAATGAACCTGTTCTTCGTGCGCCGCGACGGCAGCGTCATCACCCCGCCGCTCACCGGCACGATCCTGCCCGGCATCACCCGCGACAGCCTGATCGCGATGCTGCGCGAGGAAGGGCTTGAGGTGCGTGAGGAGCCTTACTCCATCGCCCAGTGGCGCGAGGAAGCCGAAAGCGGCGAACTGCTCGAAACCTTGGCTTGCGGCACGGCGGCGGTTGTCACCCCCGTCGGCACGGTGGCTTCACCCGCCGGAGAATTCACCATCGGCACCGGCGGCATCGGCCAGATGGCGCAGAAAATGCGCGAGAAGCTGACCGGCATCCAGAACGGCGCTATGGAGGACAAGCACGGCTGGGTGATGCGGGTTTGAGAATGAGATCACCTTTTGGTGCACTCTATCAGTGGTATATTTCACTGCATCCCCTTGTTTGGCTGCTCGCGTTCATGTCGATGTGTTTGGGCCTCTTGGCGGGCGGATATTGGCTCGCGCAAATCCTCCGCGACAACTACGGCGAGGAACAGCCTTGGATTGAGCAATTGCATACACTCGAACAGGTAGGCGGCGTCCCTACGCACAGAGCCAAGGGATGGTCGTTCTTGGTCACAAGAGATGAGCTGGGGAATGATATTCGTAGCCCCATAGCGCCGGAAAAGCTGTCAAAATGCCAGATTGGCCAACCCATCATCGTTTGGCGTAAAGGAACAAACACTTATCTGGACAAAGGGGCATGCGAGGCACGTAGCTTATCCAATCGAAATGAGCCTAACTGAAGGCGCTAGTCATGATCGATAACCCTATCCAAGTCGCCGCGCTCTACAAATTCACGCCCTTCGACGACCCCGCAGCCCTGCGCGATCCGCTCCTCGCCGCGTGCGAAGAGGTTGGCGTCAAGGGCACCCTCCTGCTCGCAAACGAGGGCATCAACGGCACCATTGCGGGAACCGACAACGCCATTGCCGCCGTGCTCGATCATATCCGCAGCCTCCCCGGTTGCGCCGATACCGAGGTCAAATTCTCGCACGCGCCCGAAATGCCGTTTCACCGCATGAAGGTGCGGCTGAAGCGCGAGATCGTCACCATGGGGCAGCCCGATATCGATCCGCGCCACAGCGTCGGGCGCTATGTCGATCCGCAGGACTGGAACGCGCTGATCTCCGATCCCGACACCGTGGTGATCGACACGCGCAATGATTACGAAGTCGCCGTCGGCACGTTCGAAGGCGCGGTTGATCCGGCTACCCAATCCTTTCGCGACTTCCCTGAATGGTTTCGCGCCCATCGCGACGAATTGCTCACCGGCAAGAAACGCGTCGCCATGTTCTGCACCGGCGGCATCCGCTGCGAGAAATCGACCAGCTTCCTGCGCGCCGAAGGGATAGAGGATGTGTTCCACCTGAAAGGCGGCATCCTCAAATATCTGGAGGAAGTGCCGCCCGAGGAAAGCAAGTGGCAGGGCGACTGCTTCGTCTTTGATGAACGGGTGACGGTGCGCCACGGGCTGGAGCCGGGCGAATACGGCCTGTGCCGCGCCTGCCGCCGCCCGGTCTCCGCCGAAGACATGGCGCATCCCCATTTCGAGGAAGGCGTCAGCTGCCCGCATTGCATCGACGAGCGCACCGAGGAACAGCGCGCGCGCTACCGCGAACGCCAGCGGCAGGAAGCGCTCGCCCGGCAACGCGGAACCCATCATGTCGGCGCGACGTTCACACCAGAGGATGACTGAAACCCCGATCCTCTACTCGTTCCGCCGCTGCCCCTATGCGATGCGTGCGCGCATGGCGCTGTGGATCGCGGGGGAAGCGGTGGAACTGCGCGAGGTGAAGCTCGCCGCCAAGCCGCCCGAAATGCTCGAAGCCAGCCCCAAGGGGACGGTTCCGGTGCTCGATTTCCGGGACGGATCGGTGATCGACGAAAGCCTGGCGATCATGCGCTGGGCGCTGCACCGGAACGATCCCGAAGGCTGGCTGGCGGGTGATGATGAGGCGCTGATCGCCCGCAATGACGGGCCGTTCAAACGCGCGCTTGATCGCTACAAATACCCGACCCGCTATCCTGATGAGGCCGGCGGGGACGAGGAGACATTCCGCCTCGATCACCGCACACACGGGCTGGCGGTGCTGCACGATCTCGATGCGCGGCTGGGCAGCAGCGCGCAGCTGTGCGGCGACAGCAGGACGCTTGCCGATATCGCGCTGTTCCCCTTCATCCGGCAATTCGCCAACACCGACCGCGAATGGTTCGACGCGCAGGGGCTGCCGCATGTGCAGGAATGGCTCGAAGGGCATCTCGCATCAGACCTGTTCGCAAGCGTGATGCCCAAATTCGCGCCCTGGAAAGCAGGTGACGAACCGGTGCTGTTTGGCCCCTAAAGGGCGTCGCGGAACGCGTCGATCAGCCAGCTTGTCGCCGGGCCTAGCCGCGTGTCGCGGCGCCAGATCGCGCTCAGCTGGTAATGCGCGCCGGGCCGTTCGGGCAGGTCCAGCTCCACCAGAGCGCCCGTGGCGAGATCGCCCGCCACCATTTCGCGCGGCATATTACCCCAGCCCAGCCCCGCCTTCAGCAGCGTGTGCTTTGCGCCCAGATCGCCCAGCCGCCATGTCAGCGGGCTGAGCACCGAAAACTCGCGCCCCTCGGTCCGGCGGGAACGGTCTGACAGAACCAGTTGCAGGTGGCGGCGGCTTTCGCCCGGTGCGATATTGCCCTGCGCCAGCGGGTGTTCGGGTACGGCGACGGGGATCAGATCGACCTCGCCTACCGCCTGCCGCTCCAGCGCCGGGTCTTCGCCGATGATCGGGCCGCCAATGGCAAGCTGCGCTCCTTCGTCGAGCAGGCATTCCACCACCGCGCCCAGCCCCTCCACCCGCAGCCGCAGCGCGACGGTGGGGAAGGTTTCACGGAAATTCCGCAGCACCTTTGCCGTGACTTCGCCCGGCAGCATCACGTCGAGTACCAGGCCGAGGTTGCTTTCCAGCCCCGCGTGCAAGGACCGGGTCTTGGCCAGAAGGCCGTCAACCCGGTCTGCCACAGCGCGCGCTTCGGCCAGCAGGCCCTCGCCCGCCTCGGTCAGCACCGGTTTGCGCGAACCTTCGCGTTCGAACAGGGTGACGGCAAGCTGCGACTCAAGCTGCGCGATGCCGTAACTGATCGCGGAGACTGCGCGCCCCATCCGCCGCGCCGCGCCGCCAAAGCTGCCTTCCTCCACCACGGCGATGAAGATGCGCAATTGATCGAGACTGGGATCGCCGAGCTTCATGGACATATGTTCAGATATTCCGAACATCTTGGCAAGTTTTATCGCAGTTTTCCGGTCAAATGCGCTGGCCTATCTACCCCTCAACGACGCGGGGATCGCCCAAGGGCCCCCGCAGAAAAGGAGACAAGAGCCATGATCGAACTGCGTCCATTCAACACGCTCGGCGCCGCCAATCACGGGTGGCTCGATGCGCATCACCACTTTTCCTTCGCCAGCTATCACGATCCTGCGCGGGTCCACTGGGGTGCCTTGCGCGTCTGGAACGACGACACGATTGCGCCGGGAACGGGCTTCCCCACTCACCCGCACAACGACATGGAAATCATCACCTATGTCCGCAAAGGCGCGATCACCCATCGCGATTCCATGGGCAACGAAGGCCGCACCGAAGCGGGCGACGTACAGGTGATGAGCGCGGGCAATGGCGTGCGCCATTCGGAATACAATCTGGAAGGCGAGGACACCACGCTGTTCCAGATCTGGATCATTCCGGATGAACGCGGCGGCGAACCCAGTTGGGGCGCCAAGCAGTTTCCCAAGGGTGATCGTGCCGGGGCTTTCGTCCCGCTCGCGAGCGGGATAGCCAACGACAACCAGAACGGCGCCCTGCCGATCCGCAGCAAGGCCCGCGTTCTGGGCGCGACGATCAAGGCGGGTGAAAGCGTGACCTACACGCCGTCCTCGGCCGATCGCCACCTCTACCTGGTTCCCGCCACCGGCAAGGTGCGCGTGGACGATGTCGAGGCAAACGCCCGCGACGGGGTCGCCATCACGCAGCTGGAGCAGGTGACGATCACCGCGCTCGAAGACAGCGAAGTCGTGCTGGTCGACGCCGCCTGACACCTTCCCTCGGGGGCTGATCGCGTTCCCCCTCCCTCTCCCCTAACGGTCAGCCCCCACCCCCTTCATTCCCTCAAAGGAGTTTCCCCCAATGTCGAACATCCTCCACATCACCGCCAGCATCCGCGGCGACGAAAGCGTCTCCAACGCGCTGGGCAATCGTCTGGTCGAAGGGCTCGCCGCAAAGACCGGGGCAGGCGTCACCCGCCGCGACCTGTCGGCCAATGATCTGCCCTATGTCAGCGCCGAACGGTTCGCCGCGAACCTTGCTCCCGCCGCCGATCGCACGCCCGAGCAGGCGGAACTGGCCGCTATTGCCGATACGCTGATCGCCGAGCTTCAGGCGGCAGACACCATCGTCATCGCCAGCCCGATCTACAATTTCGGCGTGCCTGCCACGGTAAAGGCATGGGCCGATCTGGTCGCCCGCGCCGGGACGACCTTCAAATACACCGAAACGGGCCCTGTCGGCCTGCTCGAAGGCAAAAAGGCCTATCTCGCCATTGCATCGGGCGGAACGCCGGTGGGCAGCGATATCGACTTCATGAGCCGCTGGCTGATCTTCTTCCTCGGCTTCCTCGGCATCTCTGATGTCGAAGTGATTGCCGCTGACGGAATCATGGGCGCGGATGGCAGGGACAAGATTGTCCGCGCCCATGAAAAGGTTGCCGAACTGGTCGGCTGAACCGGGTCAGGACATCATGAGGCGGCGGATCGCTCAGGCAGCGGTCCGCCGCCTTTTCCTACCCGCTCGAACATCATCGCCGCCTGCGCCTGCTTGGCGTAATATTCGGGACGGCGCGGATACTTGACCAGCAGCAACAGCGACAGCGCCACCACGATCCCCGCTCCTACAACGAGGAAGATCGAGGAAAGGCCGCCCATCGCATCGGTCTTGCCCAGCATGAAGGCGCCGAACGAAATCCCGAAATTGCTCACTGCCATGTAGATCGTGAACTGGGTCGCGGCGACCTTGGGATCGCACAGCCGCATCGATATCGGCAACGCCGCCACGGTCAGCAGCAGGTCCATCGCGATCCACGAATAGACGAAGGCCATGAAAACGACTGGATCGCCCCAGAATTGCTGCCCCAGATACATGGCGGTGATCATCGTCAGTTGCAGCACGCACCACATGATCGCGATCCGTTTCGCCCCGTAACGATCGCCCAGCCAGCCGCCCAGTGTCATGCACAGCACGCCCGCGACCAGCCCGGCGGTGGCGGTGAGCGAGGCAATCTCGGAGGTGCCCCAGCCGCCGTAATTCGCGCCGATCAAAGGGGTTGCCCCGGTGAAGCCGCCGTAAAGTATCCCGCGCCCGAACAGCACCGGCAGCCACAGCAGGCTGACGAGTTTGCCCATCGAAAGCACGGTCGATTTGAGCAGCGGCCACCACGCCTCAAGCTGGATCGCAAGATTGCGCGGATGCGATGCGCCCCCGCTCCACGGCATCAACCGTTCCCCGTCCCGCTCGCGGAAGGCGGCGATGTAAGCGCACAGCACGAAAATGATCGCGGCGACAATCAGGAAGGCAGTAGGCGCGCCGAAATCCTCGATCACGAAGCCGCAGATCGCTGTTGCCGTGGCAATGCCGATCGATTGCCCGCCGAACATCATGCCGCTGCCGCGCGCGCGTTCGTCTTCGGTCATGATGTCCACCGCAAGCCCGTCTACCGCCACATCCTGAAACGTTGTCGCCATGTTCACGGCGAAGCCTATCCCGCCAAGGATAGCGACGTCGGTCACACCCGGATCAATCAGCGCGGCGATGACGAGAAATGCGATCATCACCCCTTGCGCACCGATGATCCACACGCGGCGGCGGCCCATCGGCAGGAAGGTGTAACGATCCATTATGAAGCCGTTGACCAGCTTCAATGACCACGGCAGCGCGGTAAGCGCGGCGACCGATCCGACATCGGCCGCTGGAGCGCCATTCACTGCCATCCAAGCCGGGATCGCAAACCAGAACAGCCCGATCGGCATGCCCTGCCCGACATAGAGAATGAAGAGAGTGAACAGCCGCAAGGCTCGCGAATGTTCGAGCACAAGACCGTCTGATCTCGCAGGTGTTTTCTGGATCGTCACATTTGCCCCCACTGATCAGCACCCGCCGTTTTACGGCTCTTGCGGTGCGGCATCAGCGACCCTGCTTTCGCAGCTTAAACTTCCATCGGTGCAATGCAAACGGCAGGCCCGGACGCGCGCTGGTTTGACGCTTTTTTGACGATACGGTGCAGGATCAGATGCGGGGACGAACCAGCAGCGGCTTGAACAGCTTGTTGCTCGGCCGCAGCACGATGATCGCCACGCCGCACACTGCCAATGCCCCGCCTGCGATCAGGGTCCAGCCGATGGGATCACCGGTCAGCCACGCGCCAAAGCCGATGGTGAGCAAGGGGGTCAGCAGGGTGAATGGCACCACCAGATTGGCATCGTGCCGCTGCAACAGCCGGTAATAGCTCGAATGCGCGCCGACAGAGACGATCAGCCCGGCAAACAGCACGCAACCCGCAATCGCCAGCGGGGCCGCGCTTACGGCTTCGATCTGGCCGGTCTCCAGCGTGAAGGAGAGCGGGAACAGCACGCAGACAGAGGCCAGCCCTGCCCATGCCTGCATCTCCACCGCGCCGATGTCGATCCGTTTGAAGAACACCGATCCCGCCGCGCCGATCACCGCTCCGGCAAAGACATAGGCAAGGCCCCAGCCGCTCTCCAATCCCGAAGGCGAACCAATGGCGATCACCACCCCGACAAAGGTCAGCGCGATGCCCAGCCCGCGCCGCCAGCGCACCTGCTCTTTCAGGAACAGGATCGCGAACAGCACCGTCAGCGGAGCGCCCGTCAGGCTGACGATCCCCGCCGCCGATGGCGATGCCGTCTGCAAGCCGATGAACAGCAGCGAAAACGATCCCCCGCTGATCGCCAGCCCGATCAGCAGCACGCGTGGCAGGCTGGACGGCACCCGGCGCAACAAGGGCGCGAGCGCGATCACCACCAGAAGCGAACGCAGCGCCGCATAGAACAGTGGCGGCATGGCGAGATCATCCACCGCCAGCTTGCTGACCACGACATTGAGCGCCCACAACACGTTGCAGACGAGCAGCACCGCAATCGCGGAAAAAGGCAACGAACCGGGCAGTGCGATCAGCCCTTTTGAGCGGGCAAGGTGCCGGACGGCAGGCTCTTGTGCAGATCCGCGAGCCACACATCGGCCACCGCGTCGGACGGTGCGCGCCAGTCACCGCGCGGGGACAGCGCCCCTTGCGAGGAGACCTTCGGCCCGTTGGGCAGCGCGCTGCGCTTGAACTGCGAGAAGCCAAAGAACCGCTTCACGAACATTTCCAGCCAGCCCGCGATTTCTGCAAGGTCGTACTGGTTCTTGCGCTCTTCGGGGAAACCTGCGGGCCATTGCCCCGCGCTCGCATCCTTCCACGCGTGCCACGCCAGAAACGCGATCTTGCCGGGTCGCTGGCCAAACCGGATGGTGTGGTGGAGGAAGAAGTCGTTGAGCTCGTAAGGGCCGACATGCGCCTCGGTATCCTGGATCGCGCCGTCTTCTCCAGCGGGCACCAGCTCGGGCGAGATCACCGTGTCATACACCGCCATCAGTACCTTGCCGCATTCGTCGCTGAATTGCCCGGTCTGCGCGGTCCAGCGGATGAGATAGCGGATCAGCGTCTTGGGCACGCCCGCGTTCACGCCGTAATGGCTCATGTGATCGCCCACGCCATAGGTGCACCAACCCAGCGCCAGTTCGGACAGATCGCCCGTGCCCACGACAAACCCGTGATGCTGCCCGGCCAGCCGGAACAGGTAATCGGTGCGCAGGCCCGCCTGCACGTTTTCGAAGGTCACATCGTAATGCGGCTCTCCATCGGCATAGGGGTGGCCCATGTCCTCCAGCATGCGGGTGGCGGCGGGGCGGATGTCGATTTCCTCCGCCGTGATGCCGAATGCCTCCATCAGCTTCCACGCATTGCCCTTCGTTTCGTCCGAAGTGGCAAAGCCGGGCATGGTGTAACCGCGAATAATGGTGCGCGGCAGGCCCAGCCGGTCGCACGCCTTGGCCGCGACGATCAGCGCGTGCGTGGAATCCAGCCCGCCCGAAATCCCGATGACGAGGCTTTTCGCGCGCGTTGCCTGAATTCGCCGCATCAGCGCATCGACCTGGATGTTAAAGGCTTCGTAGCAGTCTTCTTCCAGCGTCTTTTCATTGCTGGGGACGAAGGGGAAACGTGCGACCGGACGGATCAGGCCGACATCGCCCGGCTGGTGCGCGTGTTCGAACACCACGCGGCGGAATGTATCCTCAGGCCGGTCATGCGCCTCTGCCGCGTCGGCAAAGGTCTGGTTGCGCATCCGCTCGCCCGCGATCCGATCAGTGTCGATATCGACCACGCACAATTCCGGGTGGAGATCGAACCGCGTGCTTTCCGCGAGCAATACTCCCAGTTCATAAACGACGCCCTGACCGTCCCATGAAAGGTCGGTGGTGCTTTCGCCGTGGCCGCTGGCCGAATAGACATAGGCGCAGATCGAACGTGCGCTGGAGGAACGGCAGTGCAGATGGCGATCATCCGCGCGTCCGATGGTGACGGGCGAGGCGGAAAGGTTGCACAGGATCAGGGCGCCAGCGAGCGCGGCCAGCGTACCCGGCGGATTGGGCGCCCAGAAATCCTCGCAGATTTCCACGCCAAAGGTGAATCCGGGCAGGTTCGACGCGGAAAAGATCAGATCGGTGCCAAACGGCACTTCCTCTCCGTTCACGCCGATCCACAGATCCTGGCAATTGCGGCCATGCGCGAACCAGCGCTTTTCATAGAATTCGCGGTAATTGGGCAGGTAGCTTTTCGGGATCACCCCCAACACTTCCCCGCCCGCGATCACAACCGCGCAATTGTAGATCTTGGCATTGCGGCGCAGCGGCGCGCCGATAACGAGCACGGGCGAAAGCTGCGCGCTTGCCTCCGCTATCTCGCCAATCGCCGCCTCGCTTGCGTCCAGCATGGCGTTTTGCAGGTGCAGATCGTCAATCGCATAGGACGACACGCACAGTTCGGGATACACAACCAGATCGACGTTCTGTTCATGCGCGCGCCGCGCCTCCGCCATGATCCCGGCGACATTGTAGGCGACATCGGCGGTGCGGTGCGCGGGCGTTGCCGTCGCCACCCGCACAAAGCCGTGGGCGTGCATGTCGTAAAAGGGATGCGATGTATCGGCCATGATCCGCAGGCGCTCCGGTTTGCTTGTCCCAGTGCTCTAGCGGCAAAGGCTTAAGCTTCCTAGAGCGAGCAAAAGCTTCGCTTTTGAAGCTGACAGACAAACCATGCGCGCTGGCGGTTGCGCAAATGCAGGCAAAGCGCCACTTGGTCTTGCAAGGGACAGCTGGGGACATACTGCCCGTCCAAGGAGACACAGCAAATGGCCGATCCTACCTACACTCCGCCCAAAGTCTGGAGCGTCGATACCGAATCCGGTGGCCGCTTCGCCAATATCAACCGCCCCACCGCCGGTGCGCGCGAGGAGCGCGATCTGCCGCGCGGCGACAATCCGTTCCAGCTCTATTCGCTCGCCACGCCCAACGGGGTGAAGGTGACGATCATGCTCGAGGAATTGCTCGAGCTGGGTCACAAGGGCGCGGAATATGATGCCTTCACCGTCAACATCGGCAATGGCGATCAGTTCACCAGCGGCTTTGTCGCGATCAATCCCAATTCGAAAATCCCCGCGCTGGTGGATGCCAGCGGCGAAACCGAATTCCGCGTGTTCGAAAGCGGCGCGATCCTGGTGCATCTGGCCGAGAAATTCGGCGAATTCCTGCCCAAAGACCCGGCGAGCCGCGCCGAAGTGCTGAGCTGGGTGTTCTGGCAGGTCGGCACCGGGCCGTTCATCGGCGGCGGCTTCGGCCATTTCTACGCCTATGCGCCGGAGAAATACGAATACCCGATCAATCGCTATGCGATGGAGGCCAAGCGCATCTTCGATGTCGCGGACAAGCAACTGGGCCAGACCCGCTTCCTCGCGGGCGACGAATACACCATCGCCGACATGGCCAATTTCCCGTGGCTCGCCCCGTTTGTCGCAGGCACGATCTACAACGATGCCAAGACCTTCCTGAGCATCGACGAATATCAGAACGTCGCCCGCTGGGCGCGCGAGATCGCGCAGCGTCCGGGCGTGCAGCGCGGGCGGCTGGTCAACAAGGTGTGGGGTGACGAGGATCAGCAACTCGCCACGCGCCACTCCGCAGCGGACTTCGACGGCAAGAACCTCGATTTCACTTTCTGAGCGCATTTTTGGCGTTTCGACGAATGGGCTGGAAACCTTCGGGCTTCCGGCCCATTATCGTATGCGAGTGAGGACATGCCTTGGACGCGAAAGCGCCTGAACGAATTCGATTAAGCGAAAAACTGGGCTACGGGATCGGGGATTTGCCCTCGGGCCTGTATCTCAATTTCTTTGCCGCTTACCTGCTGTATTTCTTCGTTGATCTGGGCGGCGTCGCGCCCGCCGCGATGGCGTTGATGCTGCTTTTGTCGCGGGTGTTCGATGCGATCACCGATCCGGTGATGGGCCTGATATCCGACCGCACCCGCACACGCTGGGGCCGGTACCGTCCCTATCTGCTGTTCGGCGCGATTCCCTATGGCGTCACCGGCTTCCTGATTTTCTCCGCACCCGAGATGTCACCGGGATGGCTGCTGGTGTGGGCCTATGCCACCTATGGCGTGACCATGCTGGCCTTTACCGCCGTCAACGTTCCCTATGGCGGCTTGCTCGGCGTGATCTCACCTTCGGCAACGCAGCGCGCCAATGTCACCGCATACAGGATGTTCTTTTCGGGACTTTCGGGCATCCTTGTCGGCGTGCTGGCGACCACTTTGATCCGCGAGCTGGGCGCAGGCGACGAAGCGCGCGGCGTGATGCTGACAATGGCAGTGTTCGCGGCGGTTTCGGTGGTCTGCTACCTCATCACCTTTGCCACCACGCAGGAACGCATCCCGCCCTCGCCCACCAACAATTCGGTGCGCGGCGATCTCGGCAATCTGGTGCGCACCGGCGCATGGGTGGCGCTGGCGGTGTCTTCGGTGTTCGGCGTGCTCGCCATCGCCAGCCGCGCATCGAGCGCGCGGTTCTATTACAAATATGTCGTGGGCGACGATGGAGCGCCTGTGTTCCTTTTCCTCGACCGGTTCGGCCTGTTCCTGACCGCGCTGGCGCTGGGGCAGGTCAGCGGGGTGGTGATCGGGTACCTGCTGCAAAACCGGTTCGAGAAATCGCACCTCATCATCTCCGGCGGCTTTCTGAAGGGTGCCGGCATCCTCGCGTTCTGGCTGATGCCGATTGATGCGGTGTGGGGGCAGACGCTGGCGCAATTGTTCGTCGGCATCGGCTTCGGCTTCCTGATGGTGCTGGCGTTTTCGATGTTCACCGACATTGCCGAATTCATCGACTGGAAATTCGGCAAGCCGATGACCGCGCTGACGCTGGCGGCTTCGGTGTTCGCGGTGAAGGTGGGCGCGGGGCTTGGCAGCGCGCTCCCCGGTCTCGTGCTGGAATGGAACGGCTTTGATCCAGGCGCCGCGCAAAGTGCCGAAGCGATCGCCGGGATCAACGCCGCCTTTGCCGTGATCCCCGGTCTGATCCTGATTCCGGCGGGGATTGCCATGCTGTTCTACCGGCTTGACCATGCAACCATCGCCCGGATCGAGCGCGATCTTTCGGTGCGACGCACGGCTGCTGCAGGTTCCGGCGAATAAGCGGGAAAGAAGCTCTGCAAACCCCCTTCACATTTGCTTTCAGCCCGCTATATCGCGCGTTCCCTGCTGGGGTGTAGCCAAGTGGTAAGGCAGCGGTTTTTGGTACCGCCATTCGCAGGTTCGATCCCTGCCACCCCAGCCATATTTTATTCATGAACCGGCATCCGCCGGTTCGTCCTCCCGGCAAATCCCTTCGTTTCGCTTCGCTCCACTGCGGGGCCGGTCCGGGCGCGCGGTCGCGCTTGCGGCTGCTTTGCAGCCGAGACTTCCTAGCGAACTCCGCTCAGCGCTTCACATTCACATGATCGAACGGGCAGTGCCTGCACGCCGATCCGCAGCATTTGCCGCGGTCGAGGTGGGCGAGCCGGGTGAACACCATGAATTCGGTCTCGGGATCCACATAGCTGCGCTCCCCGCGCGCGCAGGCGGCTTCGTGCAGGGCTTCGTATGCGGGCGGATTGGCGGGGCGCGGTTCAGTCACGCGCCGCGCATATCAGACCGTCCCAGCAATGCACAGGTTCTGTCCAGTCACCCATTCGCCTGAATCGCCGACCAGATACAAAACGCAGGCGGCGATATCGCGCGGGGTGCCGAGCCGTCCGGCGGGCAGGTTCAACTGTTCGAGCAGCGGGCCGAAATCCTCATCGCTCATGCTCAGCGCCTTTTTCACCGTGTCGGTGGGGACAAAGCCGGGCAGGATCGCGTTGACGCGGATTTTCTGCGAGCCAAGCTCCAGCGCCAGCGTCTTTGTCAGCATGTTCACGCCCGCCTTGGCCGCGCTGTAATGGCCGCTGCCGGGGAACGGATCGCGGCCCGCCATGCTCGACGTGTTCACGATCGCGCCACCGTCCTTCATGTGCCGCGCCGCCGCGCGCACACCGTAGAACACGCTCGACAGGTTTACCGCCAGCGTCTTGTCCCATTCTGCCGGGTCAAGCTCGGTGATCGGTGCGGACACCAGCGAACCGCCGGCATTGTTGATCCAGATATCGAGCCGCCCGAATTCATCGACCGCGCGCTGCGCCAGCGCGTCCATGTCGGCGGCGGAGGAAACATCGGTCGCCTGCGCCACCGCGCGCGTACCGTATCCGGCGGCGTTGATGTCGGCGGCGACCCGCTCGATCTGGTCCATGCTGCGCGCCGCGCACACCACATTGGCGCCCGCTTCGGCGAGCAGATGGGCGATCCCCTCCCCGATCCCGCGACCGGCTCCGGTGACGACGGCGGTCTTGCCTGAAAGGTCGAACAATTGGTGCATTGGCTCTCTCCACTGGGCTTTTGGAGAGAGGATTGGGCCGTCAGCGCCGCTTCGTCCACTAACGGTAATGGTGGCCCCATGGCTAAACGTCACACGTACCAAAGCACCATATCGGCAAGCGCATTACCCGAAAGCCACGCCCCTTCGACGCGCGGGGAATGGAGGTAATCGCCAGCAAGCCCGAAAGCGATCTCGATATCATAGCGCGCAGGTTCACCCGCAATCGCGCGCGGCATGGCGTATAGCCAGCGATGCGCGGCAAGGTGAACCGGCGCGGCGGGCGCGGCCCCGGTTTGGCGGAAGAAATCGTCCAGCAGCAGCGGCCCGACCTCTTCAGGCGGCAAGTCGATGATTTCACGGCTGCGCTGCGGCGATGCGTGCAGCACCCAGCATTCCGCTCCGCTGCGTCCGGGCTTGGCCGAATTGCGCGCCGCCCATGAAATCGGCGCCTGCGGATCGCGGAGCGCGTCCGCCTCTATATCCAGCCTTTGCGCAAAACCGGCCATGACGGCCCAGCACGGCTCGGACGTGGCCTGTGCGACTTCCCGCGCCCACACCGGAGCAAGACCGTCGAGCAGATCGAACGCCTGTTCGGCTGGCACCGCGATCAGCAGGGCGACGGCGGAAAACCGCTCCTCCCCCGCATCAACGTGCCATCGGCTGTTGGTGTAGGAAATACTGTGCGCGCGCCTGTTCCAGCGCACGTCCAGTTCCTGTGCCATCGCCCGGATCGGGGCGTTCATGCCGGGGGTGCCGACCCATGCGTCTTCCCCGGCAGCAGGCCAGCGGGCGACCACGCCTTGCGCCTCCCACTCCTCCACCACCGCTTTGAAGCGCGGATCGCGTGCCGTGAAATATTGCGCGCCATGATCGAAGGACACCGTTTCCCCGGCGATTTCGGTGCGGCGGGCGGCCATCCGGCCACCCGGCCCGCGTCCCTTGTCGATCACGCAAACCGCACCGCCTTCGCGTGCGATCCGGGTGGCGCAAGTCAGCCCGGCCATGCCAGCGCCAATTACGAGAGTATCAATTTCCTGTCTGTCCATGCCCGCCCAACGCGCCACGCCAAGAGTGGTTTCGAGGGTGAGGACCTAGGGAGCCATCCGGTTTGGCCGCGCCTCTGCCAGCAGCAGCGAAAACCGCGCTTCGTCATCGGTCCAGCGCGCCACCGGTTCCCACCCGCCCGCATGGAGCAGCATGTTGGAAGTGCGCGAATCGAACTTGTGGCTGTTTTCGGTATGGATGCTTTCGCCCTCAGCCAGCGCGAACCTCTGCCCCGCTACCGTGAAGTCGATGTCACGCGTGGCGACGAGATGCATCTCGATCCGGGCGAAATCGTCGTTCCAGCGCGCTTCGTGGCGCAGTCCGTCAATCGGAATGTCGCCCGCAAGCTCGCGGTTGATTCGGCGGATCAGGTTGAGGTTGAACTGCGCCGTCACCCCCGCCGCATCGTCATAGGCGGCAACCAGCACGCTTTCATCCTTGATCAGGTCCATGCCGATCAGCAATTGCGATCCTACGCCCAGCGTTTCGCGCATGTTCCTCAGCAGGTCGACCGCGGTGCGCGCCACCATGTTGCCGATGGTGGAGCCGGGGAAGAACCCGAGCTTGGGCAAATCTGCCACCTCTTCGGGCAGCGCGACCTGCCGCATGAAATCGGCCTCCACCGGATAGACCGGCAGGCCGGGAAACTTCGCCGCCAGATCGGCAGCCGCAGCGCGCAGGAAATCGCCCGCGATATCCAGCGGGACATAGGCCGCCGGATTGATGGCCGACAGCAGCAGCGGGGTCTTCACCGAGGAACCCGATCCGAACTCCACCACCGCGCGCCCTTCGCCGATCATCGCGGCGAAATCGGCCGAGCGCTGCGTCAGGATCTCGGTTTCGGCGCGGGTCGGGTAATATTCGGGCAGCCGGGTGATATCCTCGAACAACTGCGATCCGGCATCGTCGTAAAACCAGCGCGCAGGGATCGCCTTGGGCACTTGCGCCAGACCAGCCAGCACATCGCTGCGGAACGCGGTGTCCACCCCTTCGGCATCGCGTGTGACCAGCCTCAGACCTTTTTCGGTTGGCACTTTGTCAGATGTCCTTGGCAAGCCGCAGGCCGGTGAATTGCCAGCGTTGATGCGGGTAGAAGAAATTGCGGTACGACGCGCGCGAATGGCCGCGCACGGTGGCGCAGCTGGCGCCTTTCAGCACGAACTGTCCGCTCATGAATTTGCCGTTGTATTCGCCCACCGCGCCGCGCGCCGGTTTGAACCGGGGATAGGGCAGATAGGCAGAGCGGGTAAACTGCCAGCAATCGCCGAACAGCCCGCTCTCCCCATTGGGTTGCACCGGCCCTGCCCGGTCAAGCTGGTTTCCGCCGGCGGGATCATGCGCCGCCGGGCTGCCTTCGCCGTCCTGCCCGCGCGCGATCGCTTCCCATTCGAATTCGGTGGGCAAGCGCGCGCCCGCCCATGTCGCAAAGGCATCGGCTTCGTAATAGGAGATATGCGTCACCGGCGCATCGGGATCACGCTTCTGCCAGCCCGCGTGGGTGAACTGTTCGTCCGAACGCCAGTAAAGCGGCGCGTGGATCGCGTTTTCGCGCACCCAGGCGAGCCCGTCGGACAGCCACAGCGAGGCATCGCGATATCCGCCATCGGCGATGAATTCGCCCCATTCGCGATTGGTCACCAGCCGGTCTGCCAGCGCAAACGGCTCCAGCAGGACGCGGTGCGCGGGCCCTTCGTTATCGAAGGCAAAGGCAGAACTGGCCTTGCCCGGATCATGGCCGACCAGAGCAATCCCGCCGGGATGCGAATGCCAGCCAAGCTCTTCACTGGGTCCGCGCTGCGACTGGTCCGCGTCCCACATCGCCGGGCCGAGCGGGTTGCGGAACAGCGCGTGCTTGATGTCGGTCAGCAGCAATTCGATGTGCTGCTGCTCATGCGCGATACCCAGCGCGACCAGCGGCGCGTGCACCGGATCGTCCAGCAATGGCGCCATCGCGGCATCGACCTGTGCGCGCCATTCAATCACTTCTTCCAGCGTCGGGCGCGACAGCATCCCGCGCGAAAATCGTCCAATCCGCGCGCCTTCGGCCTCGTAATAGGAATTGAACAGGAACGCCCAGCCTTCGTTGGGGATCGTGTAACCGGGCGCGTGATCGCGCAGCAGGAACGTCTCCCAAAACCATGTGGTGTGCGCGAGGTGCCATTTGGCGGGGCTCGCATCCTCCATCGACTGGACCGTAGCATCCGCGTCAGAAAGAGGCTCGACCAGTGCCTCCATCAGCGCGCGGGTGCGGGTGAACTGCGCGCTCAGCGGCTCATCCGCGGGCTCTGCCTGTTCGCGTTGGAGGTTTGTTTCCGGCATTGTTTCCGCTCCCGATTATCTGCGGAGTTGCGCGGACGCCATGCCGGATGCGCAGAACAAATGAAAGGCCAAACAGGAATTAGGTTGCGTCACCTTGGCACATCAAACCGTCAGGCTGACCTGACAACTTTGACGATCAGGCCGCCATCCGCACCCGGTTGCAGCCGGATGCACGGGCCTCCCACAAGGCGCCATCCACGCGCGCGAACAGCGAAAGCGCTGTGTCGTCCGGCTTCATCGCGGAATAGCCGACGCTGATTGTCACGGCGGGTGTCCCGTCCCTTGCGTCCGTGGCAGCAATAGCCTGACGCAGGCGTTCGGTCATGATGCGCGCCATGCGATCGGAAGCTCCGGGCACTATCCAGGCAAATTCGCTGTCACCGACCCGGCCCAGCAGATCGCTGTCGCGGGCCTGCGCTCCGGCAATCGCGGCCACCCGGCGCAGCACGGTATCAGCCGCCGCCGCGCCGCGATCTGCATTGATGCGCTGGAAATGATCGATATCGAACATCACCAGTACCAGAGGCATTTCGGTAATCCGCGCATCGACAAGGCGACGGCCCAATTCGGCCATCACCAGCCTGCGAGTGGCAATGCCGGTCAAGGGATCGCACAGCGCGGTGATCGGGGCATCGAGGCCGGAGACAATATCACTGTGCGCGGGCTTCCGCGCAGTTTCGCTTTCGCCCCTTTCCCGCACCACGCCGACAATGCTCCGCACTTCACCATCGGCGCCGATCAGGTTGCAAGCCTGCACCCGCAGCCCTCGCAGGGGGATATCGGGCGTGTTCAACTCGAATTCGAACTCGAACGGTTCGGCCTGGTGACGATTGCGCTCAACCTCGCCCACCAGATCGATGTTATGCGCGAACAACAGCGTTTCGGCGTCACCGGCGACGAATTGCTCGTCCTCGTCGATACCGAACAGGCGCTTCATCCCGTCCGACCAACGCTGTTCGCCGGTTTGCGGATCATATTGCCAGATACCGATCCCGGCGAGCCTTTCGGCCATGCGCAGCGTTTGCAGGAAGTCGCGCATGGCATCGCCATGCTGGCGCGCGGTACGGGCAACCTCGCGTGTTTCCCTGCGCGAGGAAACCACACGCGAGATGGCGGCGAGCGCGACCAGCGCCATCGCCCCGCAAGCCAGCAACAGGGGATCGCTGCCCAGTGGCAGGATCGAAGCCGGGTCGGGCTGCGGCACGGAAAGATCGACAGGGGACGCCATGGTTGCCCCTGCTTAACCATCAAATTCTGAGCGAGCGCAGGACGCGCTCCCCCGTTTGACTACCTACCAGTCAGGCGCCGGGTTCAAGCCGCATCGGCGGGCCGTTGCTGTTCGCCCATCTCGCTGTTGAGCATTTCCGCCAGCAGGAATGCGAGTTCCAGCGATTGCTCCGCATTGAGGCGCGGATCGCAATGGGTGTGGTAACGATCGCCCAGCGCATCGTCAGTGATAGCCACCGCTCCGCCAACGCATTCGGTCACGTCCTGTCCGGTCATCTCGATATGAATGCCGCCCGGATGCGTGCCTTCTGCGCGGTGGACCGCGAAAAAGCCCTTCACTTCCCTGAGGATGCGATCGAAGGGCCGCGTCTTGAAGCCGCTGTCCGATTTGATGACGTTGCCGTGCATCGGGTCGCAGCTCCACACCACCGGATGCCCTTCGCGCTTCACCGCGCGCACCAGCTTGGGCAGGCCTTCCTCGACCTTGTCATGGCCGAACCGGCTGATCAGCGTGATCCGCCCCGCCTCGCGCGAGGGGTTCAGCTCGTCGAGCAGCGCCAGCAGCGCGTCCGGTTCAAGCGAGGGTCCGCACTTCATGCCCAGCGGATTGCCGATGCCGCGCGCGAATTCGATATGCGCGCTGCCGGGGAAACGGGTGCGATCCCCGATCCACAACATGTGCGCCGAAGTCGCGTACCAATCCCCGGTGAGCGAATCCTGCCGGGTCATTGCCTGTTCGTAGGGCAGCAGCAGCGCTTCGTGACTGGTGTAGAAGCTGGTGCCCTGCAATTGCGGCACGGTGCCGGGATCGACGCCGCAGGCTTCCATGAAGTCCAGCGCCTCGCCGATCCGGTCGGCCATTTCGCTGAACTTCTCGGTCCAGGGCGTGCGGCCCATGAAATCGAGCGTCCACTGGTGGACCTGCCGCAGATTGGCATAGCCGCCCCCGGCAAAGGCGCGCAGCAGGTTGAGCGTCGCGGCGGCCTGCGAATAGGCGCGCACCATGCGCTGCGGATCGTTGCGTCGCGCAGCGGCGTCGAATTCGATGCCATTGATGTTGTCGCCGAGGTAGCTCGGCAGGGTGACATCGCCGATCGTTTCGGTGGGCGATGAACGCGGCTTGGCGAACTGCCCCGCCATGCGGCCGACCTTCACCACCGGACGCTTGCTGGCGAAAGTCATGACGACAGCCATCTGCAGCAGCACGCGGAAAGTGTCGCGGATGTTGTTGGGGTGGAATTCGGCAAAGCTTTCGGCGCAATCGCCGCCCTGCAACAGAAACGCGTGGCCATTGGCGACATCGGCCAAATCGTGCTTGAGCGCGCGTGCCTCGCCCGCGAACACCAGCGGCGGATAGGCCTCCAGCGTCGCTTCGGCTTCAGCCAGTTCGGCGGCGTCATCATACTGCGGCAGATGCCGGGCTTCGCGTTCTTTCCAGCTTGCTGGGTTCCAGTTCTGGGCCACTTTACGTCTCTTCTTTCACAACTTGCGGGCGGGCGGGTAGGCACGCTGGTTCTATTTGTAAAGCCACAGCGGGCATTGCGACAACTTTATTTCGCGCGCCGCGCCAGCCGGCAACAGTCTTGGCCCGCTGTCAGCGTCCGATCACTTGCGGGGCCGGACGCACGGCGGCGGGGCGTTGTACCACAGGCGTTGCAGGGGCTTCAGCCAGTTCCTGCCCTTCGGGAATGATCGCCAGCTTGAGCGGCTGGCGCTGCGCGAAATACCGATCCGCGAGGAACTGCATGATCTGCGGATTAGTCTGCGAATAATCCGCCAGTAGCGATCGCAACAGGTTTACCCGCTGGGGATCGAAGCTCGCCCCTTCGAGGTTGTACAGCCAGAACTGGTTGCCGGTTGAAGCGCGGCGGATGCGCTGGCTCAGGGGTTCGGTGACGCGGTTGATTTCGTCGGCGGTCGGCGGATTGGTGGCGAGATCGCGCGAAATCCGCTCCGCTTCGGCAAAGAAGACCGGCACGAAATCCGGGGTCAACTGCGCCAGCGCGACGATCCGTCCGCCGCCGTTGATGTCGGCGGGCCAGTTGGAGAACACCTGCGGCGAATAGCTCGCCCCGGCCTGTTCGCGCAGAGCCTCCAGCACGCGGTTGTTGAAGATCTGGGTGAGGATTTCGAGCTGGCGCGATTCGCGGATGCTCGCCATGCCGCCGCCACTGGGCCAAGCGATCACCGCCGCCGCCTGATTGGCATCGCCGCGATGGGTCAGCACCGTCGGCGTGTCGGAGGGCGCAGGGAAAGACGGCACGCGCGCGGCGACTTCAGGCGAAATCGGGGTGCGTTCCGGCAGCGCGCCAAAGGTTTCGCGCAGCTTTTCGACAATAGCGTCGCGATCGAATTCACCGAACACCAGCACCTCGACCGGGCCCTGCTGAAGCAGCGGCTCCCACACTTCGCGGAAACCCTGCGGCGTCACTTGCTCCAGCATCTCCGGCGTCGGCGTGGCAAAGCGCGGATCGCGATCGGTGGAAAGGTAATCGAGATCGCGGTTCAGCACCGCTCCGGGGCTGGTGGAATAGGTGTTGTAGGCCAGCTCCGCCGCCGCCTTGGCGCGGATCACCGGATCGGCATCCCAGCGCGGCATGCCGAGCTTCGCCGCGAACAGATAGAGCTGGTCTGCCACATCGCTGGACCGGGTCTGCGCGGTGAAGGTGAACACCGCATCGTCGATCCCGAAATCAAAGCCAAGCTTGCGCCCGGTGGCGAGCCGGTCAATCTCGTTCTGGCCGAGATCGGCCAGCCCCGAACCCACCAGCGCCATTTCGCCAATAGGGGCGTAAACGGCGGTGTCTTCGTCGAACGCGCGGTAGCCCGCGCCAAAGCGCACCCGCACGGTGACGCGGCCCGGTTCGGCATCATTGGCCCACACCAGTGCGCGCACGCCGTTGGCGAAATTGATCTGCTCCACTTCGAGAATGCCGAGCGGCCCTTCCTGCGTGATCGTGCCGGGGGCGCCGATGCGCGGCAGTTCGTCAAACGAGATGCTTTGCGCGGCCAGCCGGGCGGTGTCGTCCACCACCGCTTCGCTGGCGAGCGCGAGTTGCAGCTTGGCCTCGTCCGCTTCGCCGATGGTCGGCGTGACATAGACCGAACGCAACACATCCCCTTCGAACAGGGCGCGGGTGCGGGCGTGGACTTCGGCGGGGTTGAGACGATGCTTCATCCCGCGAAACACGTTCAGCACCACTTCGGGCGCGGCCACCGTCTCGCGGATGTCCACCGCGTTGACGAGATTGTCGGCCAGATCCTTGCCCGCCTGCACCGGGGCCTGTTCCAGCGAATTGGCAAAGGCCACGTCGAATTCGGCTGCCTCGCGGTCGATTTCCTCCTGCGTGGGCGGATTGGCGATGGCATCGGCGATCACCCCGCGCACATCGGCGAGCGCGGCCTCCCAATCGTCCGAAAGCGGCGCGACGGTGACAAAGGTCGCATCGGTCGAACGCGAGATATCGTCCTGCTGCACCTGCGCGTAGAGATAGGAGCCGCCGCCGCGCGCGCGCGTTTCCAGCCGCCGGTTGATGATCGCCTGCGACAGCGCATCAAGCAGCAGCCCTTCGTTATAGACGATGGTGTCCTGCACCTGCCGCCAGGGACGCATGATCGCATAGGTCAGGCTGCGCGGCAGATCGGGCTCCACCCCGACGCCAAGATCGCCGATCGGCAGGCCCGTACCCGAGGCAATCGGAGCGCCTTCCGGGGCGACGGGATCGCCGAAATCGGGCGCGACGCCGGGTTCTCCGGTACCTTCCCAATCGCCGAACCATTGTTCGACAAGGCCCGCCAGCATCATCGGATCGGCATCGCCCGCAACCACGATGACGGTGTTCTCTGGGCGGTACCAGCGATCGTAGAACGCCTTCACCGCAGGGCCGGTCGCCGCTTCCAGCGTGGCTTCGGTGCCGATGGGATTGCGCGTCGCCAGCCTTTGTCCGGCAAAGAATGTGCGCCGGGTAAGGTCGCTTACCCGCTGCGCCGCCCCTCCCCGCTCCCGCTTTTCAGCCAGAACGATGGGGAGTTCGGCGGCGACGTTTTCGTCGCTCAGCACCGGATCGCGCACCATGCCCGAAAGCAGTTTGAAGCTTTCTTCCAGCTTGGCCTGGTTGATATCGGGAATGTCGAGCTTGTAAGCGGTGTGGGTCGGGCTGGTTTCGGCATTGGCGTCGCTGCCGAAGGTCGCGCCCAGCCGCTGCCACGCAGCGATGGCCTCTGCCTGCCCCAGATATTTGCTTTCGCGGAACAGCAGATGTTCGAGCAGGTGGGCATAGCCCTGTTCACTGTCCTCTTCATGCAGCGAACCGGCATCAATCCGCACCCGGATCGACATCTGGCGCGGCGGCACGCCATTGCGGCGCACGGCATAACGCAGGCCATTGTCCATCTTGCCGAACAGCCATTCCTCATCGACAGGAACATTGCTGCCTTCGTACAGCCACGGCGTCTCGCCCTCGCTCTGCAGGGCCTTTGGCGCGGGAATCTCGGAGGCGGGAGCAGCCGGAGCGTCCTGCGCAAGGACGGGGACGACGAATGCAATCGGGGCGGCAATCAGGCAGAGCGCGGCGCCTGCACGGGAAATGATCTTCATGGGAACCTCTATAGGGAGCCAACCCATGAAGGGCCAGTGAATGTCCGCAAACATTCGCTGTCTTGTCGCGGGGGCCGGGGCGCACTATTTTGCCCATCATGTTCATCGAAACCGAAACCACCCCGAACCCGTCCAGCCTCAAATTCCTGCCGGGCCGCGCCGTCATGCCCGTGGGCACGCGCGAATTCGCTTCTCCCGAAGCGGCAGAGGCCAGCCCGCTCGCACAGGCGATCTTCGACACGGGCGAAGTGGTGAACGTGTTTTTCGGCTACGATTTCGTCACCGTCACCGCCGCTCCGGGTTCCGACTGGAGCGCGCTGAAGCCGCAGGTGGTGACGATATTGCTCGATCACTTCATTTCCGAAGCCCCGCTGTTCGCAGGGCCGACGGGCAACGGAATCGCCGTTCCGCCCGAGACCGAGGATCTGGTGGTGGAAGACCGCGAAGAAGACGCGGAGACCATCGCCTCGATCAAGGAGTTGCTCGAAGCGCGCGTGCGTCCGGCCGTCGCCAGCGACGGTGGCGACATCGCCTATCGCGGCTTCAGCGAAGGCGTCGTCTACCTGACGCTGCAAGGCGCCTGTTCGGGCTGCCCTTCCAGCACGGCGACGCTGAAGCAGGGGATCGAAAACCTGCTGAAGCATTACGTCCCCGAAGTGACGGAAGTGCGCGCCGCCTGATCCGGCACGCGCGCGGGTTCACGTCCCCCTTGCAGAGCGCCCCCGGCTGGGGCATCGCGCTTTGCCATGCGCACCCTCGCGATAGAAACCGCCAGCGAAGCCTGCTCCGTCGCTCTGTTCGAACGCGGCGAGCTGCTGGCGCATGACAATCGCGTGCTGGGGCGCGGCCATGCCGAGGCGCTGATCCCGATGATCGCGGCGCTGCCGGAAAAAGGCCGCGCGGATCGCATCCTTGCCTCGCTCGGACCGGGCAGCTTCACCGGAGTAAGGATCGGGGTCGCCGCAGCGCGCGCGCTGGGTTTTGCCTGGGGCGCGCAGGTGCTCGGTTATCCGACGCTGGCGCTGGTGGCGGCGCAGGCCATGCAGGGCGATCCGAAGCCGGTGACGGTTTGCATGAACGGCGGGCATGGCGAATGGTTCGTGCAGAGCTTCGATCCCGGTGGTGCGCTGGACGAGGTGCGCTCGCTCACCCCCGATGCGGCTCGCGCAGCAGGGGTCAAGGCATTGATCGCGGGCAACCGCGCACAGGAACTGGCCGGCCTGTTCGATGATGCGCATGAAGCAATGATGCTGCTGCCCGATGCGGGCGCGGCGATGCTGCTGGATACTGCTCATCTGACCGACGATCTTTCCCCGATCTATGGCCGCGCGCCCGACGCGACGCCGCAAAAGGCGCAGGCAGGCGCGATCAGCGGATGAGCTCCACCCCGCACGAGATCGACCGGATCATGGCGGTGATGGAGGCCGCGTTCGAACCGGCCTATGGCGAAGCGTGGAACCGCAGGCAGGTCAGCGATGCGCTTGCCCTTCCCAGCACCCACGCGCTGGTGATCGATTCCGACGGTCAGGCCATCGCGGCTGATGCCCTGCCCCATACGGCAGAGGTCGCCGGATTCGTCCTCACCCGCCATGCCGCGGACGAAGAGGAATTGCTGCTGATCGGCGTCATTCCCGAATTTCGGCGGCGCGGCCTGGGCGAAGCCTTGATCGACCGGCTGTTCGCACAGGCGCGGGCACGCGGCGTATCACGAATCTTTCTGGAAATGCGGCGCGGCAATCCGGCGATCCATCTCTATGAAAAGGTCGGATTTGAACCAATTGGCCTGCGCCCCAACTATTACCGGCTGACCAATGGTGGCCGAGTTGATGCCATTACTTTTGGCTGTTCAATCTAATTCACGACTAAAATCGCATCTGGCGAAATTTCTCCTGATTTAGTCCAAACTTGGCAACTCATCTCCTTGCAAAATCTGTAAAGGTCGGCCATGCGCCAAATATCGGAAAAATCCGAATAGAAAGAACAAGAGGAACTCATGGAAGACCTGCAGATGGAGATGAAGGAAACCCTCATCACCCTCACGAGCGATATTGTCGCCGCTCATGTCAGCAACAACAATGTCGATGTTGACGCCGTTCCGGCACTGATCACCAACGTGTATCAGGCGCTTGCCGGACTTGGCGAAGAAACCGTCGTCGAAGAAGTGCGCCCGGAACCGGCGGTTTCGATCCGCGCTTCGGTAAAGCCGGACTACATTGTCTGTCTCGAAGACGGCAAGAAGCTGAAAATGCTCAAGCGTTACCTGCGCACCAATTACGACATGACCCCCGAGGAATATCGGGCGCGCTGGAACCTTCCCGCCGACTATCCGATGGTGGCTCCGAACTACGCTGAAAAGCGTCGCGACCTGGCCAAGAAGATCGGCCTTGGCCGCAAGCCGGGCACCGGCCGCGGTCGTCGCAAGGCGAAGTAATCCCGCCTCGCAGCCCCCGGCCGCAATTTCAGCTGGGGGCTGCACGGCCACCCGAACTTGAGCATTTCGCCCTGCCTCGGTAAGGGGAGGACGAGATGTATCCATCGGCTTTGGCCGACCCCAATCAGGAAGCATTCGCGTGAGCCAGAAGATCGACCTCGAACAATTGTGCGCCGAAAAGGGCTTGCGCATCACCGAACAGCGGCGGGTCATCGCCAAGGTGCTGTCCGAAAGCGACGATCACCCCGATGTCGAGCTCCTGCATGCGCGCGCATCGGAGGTCGACCCGAAGATTTCCATCGCCACGGTCTATCGCACCGTGCGCCTGTTCGAAGAGGCGGGCATTCTCGACCGGCACGATTTCGGCGATGGCCGATCGCGCTATGAACCTGTGCCCGAAGCGCATCACGATCACCTGATCGACGTCGAAACCGGCAAGGTCGTGGAATTCGTCGATCCCGAAGTCGAAGCGCTGCAACGCCAGATCGCCGAAAAGCTGGGCTATCGCCTCGTCGATCACCGGATGGAGCTGTACGGCGTCCGGCTGTCGCGCGAAGACTGACAGCGATGAACCAGGATCCAGGGGTCAACACCGGGATCGACGCGCCCAGCGTCGATCAGGCATGGGAATTGCGCGTTGCCGCCGCACGCGGTGAAAACACCCCGATTTCGGTAGCGGGATGGCTGCGGCTGACGGTGCGCGCTCTGGCACTGGCGGCGCTGTTGATCGTCTTTGTGCCGCTGCATTATGCCTATCGCCTCTTTGCCTATGGCTCGCCCTTCCCCATGCTGTTCCTGCGCTATTCGGCGCGCATTTGCGGCGCGCGGGTCAAGGTCGAAGGCACGCACCTGAAGCGTGACGTTTTCTACATCGCCAATCACATTTCATGGATGGACATCCTTGCGATGGCAGGCGCTTGCGGCACCGCATTCGTGGCCAAGGCGGAACTGGCTCAGGCGCCGTTGGTCGGCTGGCTCGCCTCGCTCAACCGGACGGTTTTCGTGAAGCGCGAAAATCGCATGGGCGTGGCCGAACAGATCAACGCGTTGAAAGAGGCGCTGGCCGACAATTGGGCGGTCACCGTCTTTCCCGAAGGCACCACCACCGATGGCCAGTCGCTGCTGCCGTTCAAGACGAGCATGCTTTCCGTCCTCGAGCCACCCCCACCCGGAGTGCTGGTGCAGCCGGTCTTTCTCGATTACGGCGCGGTGGCCGAATGGATCGGGTGGATCGGCGAAGAAGGCGGGCTCAACAATGCCAAGCGGGTGCTGGCGCGGCGCGGCACGTTTGAATTGCGCATCACCTTCCTCGAACCCTTCAGCCCCGAAGATCACCGCGGGCGCAAGGCAATCAGCATGGAAGCGCGCCGCATGATCGAAGAGGCGCTGTGCGAAGCGCTGGGAAAGCCGCTGCGCCCGTTCGCGCATGATGTCGCACCGGTGCGCTATTCCGCGCAGAAAACACCTCAGCCAAGCGAAGACGCCCAGGTCTGAGCCACCGGGCGGTTACAGCCCCGCGCGCACCAGCCAATCGTGGAACAGGCGCACGGGGCGGTATTCCAGCGCATTCGGCTTGCACACGAACCAGTAGCTGTACGGGCTTTGCACCTCGGCCCCCGGCAAGTTCGTCAGCCGGTTGTCCGCCGCGCGCCGCAGGTGATCGTCATGCATTATCGCGATGCCCAGCCCCTGTGCGGCCGCTTCGAGCATCAGCTGGCCGGAATCGTAATGGTCGATCGCGGCAGGCTCCATCTCCTCCAGATCGTTCGCCTTTTTCCACGCGACAAAGCTTTCGGGCAATTCGTTGTGGATCAGGAACGTCTGCTTGGCGAGGCCTTCGGGGGTGATCCGGTCACCGATCGCGATGGCGGTGTCCCGCGAACAGATCGCGTGGACCAGATTGTGATCGAGCCGCACCGCATGGAGGCCCGAGGCCGGTCCGCGCGAAAGGATGATCGCCGCATCCAGCGTATCGCCCACGCGGTCTTCCAGATGCGGCGCAGTGTCGATGTCGATATGCAGCAGCGGGTGGCGCTTGCGCAATTCGCCAAGGCGCGGGAACAGCCGCTGGCTGCCAAACATCGGGAGCACGCCGAGCCTGAGGCGCAGGAGCGAGATATTGTCCGACTGGCTTTCGACAGCGCGGGTCAGCGATTCCAGATGCGGGTTCACCGCCTCGTAGAACGCCTGCCCTTCGTCGGTCAGTTGCATCGACTGGCGCGCGCGGGTGAACAGCTTCTTGCCCACGAATTCTTCGAGATTGCTGATCCGGCGTGAAAGCGCCGACGGGCTGAGCCCGATCTCCTCCGCCGCCGCGCGGGCAGAACCCAGCCGGACGGTGCGCATGAAAGCTTCGAGGGCACGCAGGGGAGGAAGACGACGTGATGGCATGAGCAGGCTCCTAGATCACAAGGAGATACGCTCGTCGAGCCAATTGGATGCAAAAAATCGAAGAAATTTTGCGTAAGCTGCGCCGATCATGCGGTTATTGCAAGGGCGCGCCTACCCGTCGTCGTCTTCTGTGGCGATGCTGGGGGCGTGCAGACGCAGGCGCGTCACATGGGTTTCGTCACCCGCCGTTACCTCAATCCGCCAGCCGCTGGGATGTTCCAGCATCGTGCCCACGGGCGGAACGGCCTCGGCCAGAACGAAGGCGAGCCCGCCGAGCGTATCGACCGCTTCGGCCACTTCGGCGAGGCGCGGATCGACCAGTTCGGCAACATCGTCCAGCTCGGCGCGGGCATCGCAATCCCACATCCCTTCGCCAATAGAAACGATCAGCGCCTCGGGCGTTTCGTCATGCTCATCCTCGATCTCGCCGACGATTTCCTCGACCAGATCCTCGATCGTGATCAGCCCGTCGGTGCCGGAAAATTCATCCAGCACGATCGCCAGATGCACCCGGCGGCTGCGCATGTCAGCCAGCACGTCGAGCGCGCCCCGCGTCTGCGGCACGTATAGCGGCTGACGCATCAGCACGGTCCAGTCGCGCGGCGGGGCTTTGCCGCGGGCGAGATAGGGGAACACGTCCTTGATGTGGATCATGCCGATGACGTTATCGAGCGTCCCGCGATAGACCGGCATGCGCGAATGGCCGTTCTCGCTGAAGCTGTCGACCAGATCGGTCCAGCTGATCGAGGCTTCGACCGCGACGATCTCTCCACGCGGCACGGCGACATCATCGGCGTCATGTTCGCTGAAATGCAGGAGGTTGCGCAGCATCTGCCGCTCAACCGGCGACAGATCGCCATTGGCGCTGCCGTTTTCGTCAGTGGCGCCGTCGTCGTTTTCGTCCTCGTGCTCGTCGATAGCCTCTTCGAGCTGCGCGCGCAGCGAACGATCGCTGTCACCGACGCGAACGATTTTTCTGAAAGCGTGGCCGATGTTGGACAACAGCCCGCTGCTACTCTCCGCGTCTCCGGCGGGGGATGAAGAATCGGGCATGGCCCTGCGTGATTACTCCTTTAAGTCACGGTCCCCATATGGGTCCGGTATGCCCAATTTTGCAAGAGCCGCAATTTCCAGCGCCTCCATTGCCTCCGCTTCGGCATCAGAATGGACGTGATCATGCCCCGCAAGATGCAGCAGGCCGTGGACGATCAGGTGGGCGGCATGGTGTTCCAGCGACACGCCCTTCTCCGCCGCCTCACGCGCGCAGGTTTCATGCGCCAGCGCGATGTCGCCGAGCATTACCGGCGGGCCGTCCTGCTCCAGATCGAGCAGTTCCTCACGCTCCAGCATGGGGAAGGAGAGCACGTTGGTAGGCTTGTCGCGCTGCCGCCATTCGCGGTTGAGCGTGTGGACTTCGGCGTCCGAGGTGAACAGCACGCTGACGCAAAGGCGCGGATTGGCGATTTCGGGTGCGACTGCGCCAACCGCCGACGCCGCGAGTTCTGCCAGCGCGTCCCATCCTTCCGGCCACCCACCTTCGGGCCAGTCTTCGATGTCGGTTTCGAGTTCCATCAATCCGTCTGCACTTCCTGCAATGGCGTGCCGTCGCATAAGGGATCGGGACCGAGGTTGTAACCCAAACTCGTCCGACTTGCGGGACTGACGCGGTCGTAGCAAATCTGCGTATCGCCGGGCGCCGCCAGCACCAGCAGCGTACAATAGGCCCAGCTTCCCGCCATCACGAAAGCCAGCAGCGCGCGCCATGTCCAATGGATCGCGCCGCGCGCACCTCTCCATGCGAGCAGCGCGACAGAAAGCGCCCAGAGGATCGACAGGCGCAGGAACCAGTCGTCGTGATCGAGGAATGCCACGAGAAGGATTAAAAGCGGCAGGACGAACAGCGCCGCGTATATGGCGAACCATACCATTGCGGCGCCTCTTGTGCCGCTGTCAGCTCTTAGAGATCCCACCGTCAGGCATCCGGCCCCTCATACGCCTCGACGATGCGGCCCACGATCGGGTGGCGCACCACGTCGGCGGCGGTGAAGCGGATGGTGCCAAAGCCTTCGACCCCTTCGAGCTTTTCCACCGCATCGGCGAGGCCGCTCATCCGGTCGCCACCGGGAATGTCGACCTGGCGCGGGTCGCCGCAGACCACCATCCGGCTGTTCTGGCCAAACCGGGTGAGGAACATCTTCATTTGCTCGCGCGTGGTGTTCTGCGCTTCGTCGAGGATGATGAAGCTGTCCGCCAGCGTGCGCCCGCGCATGAAGGCGATGGGCGCGATCTCGATCTCGCCGCTGGCGATGCGCCGCTCCACCTGTTCGGGCGGCATGCAGTCATACAGCGCGTCGTACAGCGGGCGCAGATAGGGATCGACCTTGTCCTTCATGTCCCCGGGAAGGAAGCCGAGCTTTTCCCCCGCCTCCACCGCAGGGCGCGAAAGGATCAGGCGCTGCACGCTGCCGGACATCAGCTGGCTGACCGCCTGCGCCACCGCGAGATAGGTCTTGCCCGTACCCGCGGGGCCGAGCGCGAAGATGATGTCGTCCCGCGCAAGGCTGCGCATATAGGTGATCTGGGTCGCCGAACGGGGCACGATCGTCTTGCGCCGGGTGCGGATCATGATCGGCGGTTCTTCGCGTTCGCCGCTGATGATCCCTTCGAGCGTGGGTTCGTTCGACATCACGATCAGCGATTCAATCGCCCCTGCGTCGAGATCCTGCCCCAGCGCCAGCCTGTCATACATGGTGGTGAGCGTTTCACGGGCGCGGGCCACGGCGTCCTCCGGCCCTTCGATCATCACCTTGTCGCCGCGCGCGTGGATATAGACCCCCAGCCGATTTTCCACCTGCACCAGATTGGCGTCGAATTGTCCGAAAAGCGGCCCCAGCAGGGACTGGTTCTCAAACGACAGCTCTGCACTCGCCCGTCCGTTTTCGGTTGCATGGATGGGACCCGGCAGGACTGCCGGATCGATGGCGCTGGTCGGTCGTCGGCCCATAGATCCCTTTACGTTTGGCCTGATGTTCGAGTCGGAAGGTTACGCTCCCCCCGGATCAAAGCAAGCACCGCCCCGACGCATGACGGTGGAAAGTAACGCACGCGTCACGAATATGGTATGCGACGGAGCAACAGGAAACGGAAGCTGGGGGAGTGGAATTGTCATGATGTTCAGGACTGGTCTGCTGGCGGGGTGCCTAGCACTTGCGGCGTGCGCGCAGGGCGATGCCGCAAGCGAGAGCGAGGAAGCGACCGCCCCGACAGCGGCGGAGCAAGCCGACGCGGCGCTCGCGCAGGCGGAGGAGGACATTCGCCGGTTCCTGCTTCAGAATTACCCCGATGCGGCACCCGGCCAATATGCGCTGGCGTTCTACGATCTGGACGGCGACGGCGCGAACGAGGCGATCGTCCACCTGATCTCGCCCTTTTTCTGCGGCAGCGGCGGGTGCAACACGCTGGTGCTGACGCAGGCCGGGCCGGTGTGGCGCGAAGTCGCCAATATGTCCGTCTCGCGCACGCCCGTCGGAGTGGCCGACACTGCGACAAACGGATGGCAGGACATCACCGTCACCATCGGCGGGGGTGGCGGCGAATGGGGAATTGCCCAGCTTGCCTTTGATGGCGAAGCCTATCCATCCAATCCCACGGTCGAACCGGCGATCACGGTGGAGACGCTGGGGACGGAATTGATCGCGGAAGAACCGGAAATGCTGCCGCTTGAGGCGGAAGCCGCGTCAACCGAATGAGGCGACACGTTCCCTGACCAGACCCCGGATCGAATTCGGACCGGCTTCGACCAGTTCGGCTTCGATCATGTCGCCGATCGCGGCCGGGGCATCGAACCACACCGATTGCAGCCACGGCGATTTGCCGAGCCACTGGCCTTCGTGCTTGCCCTTGCGCTCGACAAGGACCTTGCAGGTCTTGCCCACGCTCGCCTGGTTGAAGGCCATCTGATCGCGGTTGAGCCGGGCCTGAAGCCGCTGGAGGCGATCGTCCATCACCTCTTTCGCGATCTGGTTGTCCATCGTCGCGGCAGGAGTGCCGGGACGCGGCGAGTATTTGAAGCTGAAGGCGGCGGCATAGCGCACTTCATCGACCAGCCGCAGAGTGTCTTCGAATTCGGCCTCTGTCTCACCCGGAAAGCCGACGATGAAATCGCCTGAAAGCGCGATATCGGGCCGCGCTTCGCGGAACCGTTCGAGCAGCCGCAGATAGCCTTCCGCCGTATGCGCGCGGTTCATCGCCTTGAGCACCCGGTTGTTGCCTGACTGCACCGGCAGATGGAGGTAAGGCATCAACTCCGCCACTTCGCCATGGGCGGCGATCAGATCGTCTTCCATGTCGTTGGGGTGGCTGGTGGTGTAACGGATGCGTTCCAACCCATCGAGCTTCGCCAGCGCCCGGATCAGGCCAGCAAGGCCGAGGCTGCGCCCCTTGTCATCCTCTCCCGACCACGCGTTGACGTTCTGCCCCAGCAGCGTGATCTCCCGTGCGCCGGCTTCGATCAGCCTTTGCGCTTCGTCGATCAAGTCGCTGTAGGGCCGCGATATTTCCGCACCGCGCGTATAGGGGACCACGCAATAGGTGCAGAATTTGTCGCACCCTTCCTGCACCGTCAGGAACGCGGTGGGCGAACGCCGCTTGCGCTTGGGCAATTGATCGAACTTGGCGATGGCGGGCATGTCGGTGTCGGTCGCACGTTCGCCCTTCACCGCCTTGTCGAGCATTTCGGGCAAGCGGTGATAGGCCTGCGGGCCGACCACCATCGACACTGCCGGAGCGCGCGCCATGATTTCCTCGCCTTCGGCCTGAGCGACGCACCCCGCGACCGCGATCAGCGGGCTGGTGCCGTCCTCGCGGCGCAAGCGGCCGATGTCCGAATACACCTTCTCCGCCGCCTTTTCGCGGATGTGGCAGGTGTTGAGCACCACCAGATCGGCCTCTTCGCCATCAGGCGCGGGGACAATGCCCTTTTCCGCCAGCAATTCGCCCATGCGTTCGCCGTCATAGACGTTCATCTGGCAGCCGAAGCTTTTGACCCTGTAGGTGCGCGGGGTCTTTGGGGAAGTGGTGTGCGGTTTCATGATTGCCGCGCGCCTTAGCGCCCTTGGCGCGCAGGTTCAATCGGCGAGCACTTGCTTGTTCCGGCAGCCATGGCATCAAGGCGGCATGATCAAGCCCGCGCTGACCGCCCTCGCCCTTCTCGCCGCCGCATCGCCGGTGCTGGCCCATGACGATGCACCGCCATCCGCCGAACAGCAGTTTGCCGAGATCGCGTCATGGGAAGGTCGCTGGAAAGTCGCCGAAACGGATGCGCTGCAAATCGTGTTCGAAATCACCGCGCGCGGCAAGACGGTGGTCGAGCGCTGGGAAACCGCCAACGGGCTGCATTCGATGACGGTCTACCATCTTGATGGCGGCCACGTGATCGCCACCCACTATTGCCCGCAAGGTAACCAGCCGAGGCTGGAATCCACGCCGGGCGAGGATGGCCAGATCGCCTTTGCCTTTCGCGACATCACCGGGTTGGACGACGGGGAAAGCCATGCTTTCGCGCTCGACTGGGCCATGCAAGAGGACGGAACGCTTGTGCGAACCGAGGTTTATCGCAGTGCCGATGGGCCGGGCGAACCGGGCCGTTACACCCTTTCCAAAGCTGACGGCAGCTAGTCGCCATCGCCGCGCGGGTTCAATCGCGCTGCTGCTCTTCCTCGCTTCGGGCCTGATGCACGCAAGGCTCAAGCTGGCGCATGCTGCGGCCCGGATGCACCTTGTCCACAGGGCCGCATTCGACCATCGGCTTGGGCACGGAATTGGCCTGCACCACGCTTAACGCATCGTCACTCCCATAGGCGGCGATCCAGGTGACGCAATCGGCCAGCGGGCGCACCTTGTGCTTGGTGAACTGCCCGTTCTGCGGCCCGCAATTGACCGTGAACACCTCCGCCGCCGGATCGACATCGAAACGGGCAAAACGGCGCAGCACTTCGCCCCTTTCGTTGAAGACGGTGCGCTGCACGTCATTGGTCATCGCATCGCCTGCGTAGAATGGCGAAGTGTTGAACATGTAGGCGCGCACTTCGGGGTATTTGATCGAAACCTCCGTCGCCAGCGCCCCGCCCAGCGAATGGCCGGTGACGACCCATTGCGGATCGCTGCCCCAGCGTTCGCGCTCGGCCTCGAAATAACGCAGCGCGATCTCGATCTGGTCGCTGCGCAGCGTACCGTAGAAGATATCGGTGAACCCATCGAAATCGGTGCCGCGAAACGCCATGATCCGCGCCACCGGCTTGCGCCCCGGATCGCCATCACTGCCGGGCGCGTATTGGGCGAAGATTTCGTAGCCGAACCCCTTTTTCGCGTCCTCCTCGGCAATCGGCAGGCGCTCCAGCTTTTCAAGCAGCGGCCCGTCATCGAAGAACACATCATCATCGCCGGTATAGGCATTGGTCGCCGCGACCGCATAAGGCCACGCCTCCACCGCCGCATCGCGCACGAAAGCACACCACCCGCCCGGCTGATTGCGGCAAGGCGAGCGCGATTGCGAAATGTCGGGATAGGTGACGCAGCCGCCGAGTAGCAGCAGGCAAAGCGCAAGTGCGACCCGGCGCGGCATCACCCGTAAAACTCCCAAGGCTGGGCTGCTATCAGCCCACCGTCGCCTTGATGATCTTGCCCGGCGAACGCGGCGGTTCGCCCTTGGGCAGGGCGTGGACATGTTCCATGCCGCTTTCGACCTGGCCCCACACGGTGTACTGACCGTCAAGGAAGCGTGCGTCTTCGAAGCAGATGAAGAACTGCGAATTGGCGCTGTCGGGATTTGCGGCGCGCGCCATCGAGCAGGTGCCTTCGACATGCGGTGCGGAGTTGAACTCGGCCTTCAGATCGGGCTTGTCGCTGCCGCCCATGCCGGTGCCGGTCGGATCGCCGCCCTGCGCCATGAAGCCCGAAATCACGCGGTGGAACACCACGCCGTCATAAAACCCTTCGCTCGCAAGCTCGGTGATGCGCGCGACATGGCCCGGTGCAAGATCGGGACGCAGGGCGATCACCACATCCTTGCCTTCGCCATCGCCAGTGTCGAGCGTGAAAGTGAGCTTGTCTGCCATTGGGTATTCTCCTGATTTGGTTTGAAAGCCGCTATAATGGCTTGAGCCGCCGTGTCACCCGCTTGCTTTTCATATTCGCTTACCTAAACCCTCGCAGCCATGGTCGATCCTGCCGCACTTGATGAGAAAACCCTCCCCGTCGACACGGCGGAGGATGACGTGCGCCCGGACGACCGGATCGATGACGAGCGCCACGACGAGGAAAACCGGCTTAAGCCGCGTTACATCGCGGCGGTGCGCGATGCGCTGGAGGATGGGGACAAGGGCGCGGTCTATGACCTTGTCGAACCGCTCCACCCCGCCGACATCGCCGACCTTATCGAACTGACCGACCGCGAGGATCGCGCGCTGCTGGCCGCGGCGATCACCGATCTGATGACGGTCGAAGTGGTCGCCGAACTGAACGATCACGTCCGCGAGGCGATGATGGAGGCGCTGCCGGCAGAGGCGGTGGCCTCGATCGCCGAACAGCTCGAAACCGACGACGCGGTCCAGCTGCTCGAAGACCTCGACGAAGACGACCAGAAAGCGATCATCGCCGAACTTGACCCGGAAACGCAGGCAGCGGTGGAAAGCGCGCTGGCCTATCCGGAAGAGACCGCGGGCCGTCTGATGAGCCGCCACGTGATGGCGGTGCCCGAACATCTGACGGTGGGCGACCTGATCGATTACCTGCGCGAACATGGCGATCTGGAACATGATTTCCACGAAGTCTTCGTGATCGACGCCGCGCATCACCCCGTCGGCACCTGCGCGCTCAACTGGATCCTTACCACTCCGCGTAATGTCCGGCTGACCGACGTGATGAAACGCGACCAGACGCTGATCCCGGTGACGATGGATCAGGAAGAAGTCGCGCTGATGTTCCAGAAATACGCGCTGATTTCTGCCGCGGTGGTGGACGAAAGCGGGCGGCTGGTCGGCCAGATGACGGTCGATGATATCGTCCACATCATCTCCGAAGAGGCAGGCGAGGACGCGCTGCTGCTTTCAGGTGCGGGCGATGGTGACATCAACGAACCGATCCGCGAAGCCTATACCGCGCGCGTGCGCTGGCTGATCGCGAACCTCGGCACGGCGGTGGTCGCATCGGCCATCATCGCGTTTTTCGGGGCGGCGATCGAACAATTGGTGGCGCTTGCCGTGCTGATGCCGATTGTCGCCAGTATCGGCGGCAATGCGGGCACGCAGACGATGGCGGTGGCGGTGCGCGCGATTGCCACCAACCAGCTGACGCGGGCCAACACCTGGCGCATCGTCAGCCGCGAATTGCGCGTCGCTTTGCTCAACGGGGTGACTGTCGCTGTACTGATCGGGATTGCCGCAGGCGTGTTGTTCGGCTGGCAGATGGGCGCGGTGATCGCGCTCGCCATGGTCGTCAACATCGCGGTGTCGGGGCTCGCGGGCGTGCTCGTCCCCGTCGCGTTCGAGCGCGTGGGACAGGACCCGGCGGTCGCATCATCGGTGTTCGTGACGATGATCACCGATTCGATGGGCTTCCTGGCCTTCCTCGGCCTCGCCGTAGCTGCGGGGCTGGCGCCGCTTTAGGCCGGGGATTGCCGGTATTTGCGGCTCGCAATGCTTCACAGACGCCCTAGATTGTGCCCATGCCCCTCCACCTCACAAAGATCGCGTTCGGCGCGCAGTCCTATTCCGATATCGAAAGCTGGTACGCGGGCGGCCGCGCGCCGTTTCTGACGACCAAGTACCGGCCGACCAAATGGGAACAGTGCATCGGCGGGTCGCTGTACTGGATCCACCAGCACAGCATCGTCGCGCGTTCGGTGATCAAGGGGTTTTCGCAGACCGACACCGGCCGCTGGCGGATCGAGCTTGAGCCTGAACTTATCCGGGTGCAGCCCCGCCCCAAGCGCGCGCATCAGGGCTGGCGCTATTTGAAGGGCGAGCCCCCCCGGGATCTGGCGGAAGGTGAAGACATCGGCGACGCGCTGCCCGGCAAGCTTGCGGCAAAGCTGGAGAAACTGGGGCTGGTTTAGGCTCTAGGTCAGCGGCGGCGCGCCAGCGTAAATCCACAAGGGCAGCGCGACGGCAATTGCCAGCGCGATCAGGAAGCTGCCGGTAGAGGGGGCCGAATTGCCTTTCGTCCCGACAACCTTTTCGCCCTTGCCCGTCAACATCGGCCCGACAAGGTTCTGCATCAGCGCGCCCGCATACATGGCGATGGCCGCGATGTGCAGCCCGATCATCGCGAACACGACATAGACAAACCATTCGTGTGTTTCGGTAAGCGTATCGGCGGTCCCGACGCTGACGAGGCTGTTGAGCGGCCCAGTCGCCCCATCATAGGGATCGCCCGCGAACAGGCCCAAGCCGATCTGCACCAGCGGCAGCGCGAGCAGGCCCAGCACCGCGAGCGCGCCCAGCGGGTTGTGCCCGATTTCACGCCGGTCGTCATAGCCGCCCTTGAAATAGGCGAGCAGACGCTTCGGCCCCTTCACGAATGTGGCGAAACGCGCGGTGTCGGTGCCGAGAAATCCCCAAATCAGACGGAAGATGATCAGGCCCAGCAGCACATGGCCCAGTCGCATGTGCCAGCCCCAGGCGGAGTTTTCAGCCGTGAGCCACATTGCCGGGAGGATCAGGACGAAAGACCAGTGCACCACGCGCACCGGCCAGTCCCAGATCGCTACCGGCTCGGTCTTGGTGGCCATGTGCCGGGCCCCGATCCGATCAATCGTCGTCGAGGCGGAAGCTGTCGTGGCAGTTCTTGCACGAACCGCCCAGCGCCTTCACCTGCTCGCCAACCGCAGCGGCATCGCCCGCCTTGGCCAGCTCAACCATCTTGGCGCTTTCCTCGATCAGCTTTTGCGTTGCGGCTTCGAATTCCTCGGGCTTTTCCCAGATCGTTGCCAAAGCTTCGGTGTCATAGCCGGCTTCGACGCTGGTGCCTTCGGGGAACAGGCCGGAAATGCGCTGCGCCCGCTCGTTGATGTCCACCGCAGCCGCTTCGATCGCGGCCATGTCGGCATCGCCTTCCAACTGGGTACGGATCACCTTGAAGCTGTCGCTGATCGCTTCGAAATTGTCGTGGCGTTCCTTGATCTCCGCCGGGACCCCGCCCGCAGGGGCTGCTTCGGTCGGAGCATCGGCGGCCTCGCCTCCGCAAGCGGCCAGCAGCATGGCGGGCGCGGCGATGGCGATCAGTCGAAGGTTGGCAGTGCGGATCATCGGTTCGGCTCCTGAATGGCGTTGGGGGAAATATATCGTTCAGTTCCGGTAACTTGAACCCCGCAATTTGGCGAAGGTTCCATCAACCCTTTGGCGGGCGCGGGATCAGCGCAGGGGTGTTGCGGCGGTATTCCTGATAGGCCGGATCATCGCCCCAGCGTTCCTTTGCCTGCTTGTCCTGAAGGTTGATCCCGCTCACCTTCGTCAGCAGCAGGGTGACGAAGATTGGGGAAATCACCACCAGCCACGACAGGCCCGACAGCACCGGGATCGCAATGATCAGAATGCCCGTCCAAAGGGTGATTTCACCGAAATAGTTGGGATGGCGCGACCAGCGCCACAGGCCGGTGTCGATGAATTTGCCCTTGTTCGCGGGATCGGCCTTGAATTTGCTTTTCTGCGCGTCGGCCACCGCTTCGAAGGTGATGCCCAGCAACCAGACCGCCGCGCCGATCCAGAAAAACGCACCAATCGGCTGCGGATCGGGCGAAGTGATCGCCACCAGCGCGGCCGATGCCGTCAGGATCACCCACAGCCCTTGCAGCGTCCATGCGACCAGAAAGCGCGAGGGATTGACCTTGATCTTCTCGAAACGGCTGTCGGTGCCGCCCATCGCGTGGATGCGGATGAACAGGAAACTGCCCAGCCGCACGCACCAGGTCGCCACCATCGCCGCCAGCACGATAGCGCGGGTGTCGAGCGAACCCAGCGCATTGATCGCCGCCCAGCAGGCAAAGGCGGTGACGGTCAGATAGGTGATCGCCCCGGTGGTGTCATAGAACTTGTCCGACTTGGCGATGGCCGAAGGGATGAACACCAGCCAATTCACCACCATGGCGATGACCGTGCACAGGAAGAAAGCGGAATAGCCCGCCACCTGCACGCTATCCCATCCTGCCGCCGTGCCAAAGGCGAATGCGATGATGGTGACGACGATGAATACGATAATGCTTTGCATGATGCCCCCGTTGCGGCGCGTTTAGCCCCCTTCGGCCGCGTTGCTCTTTTCAACCACTCTACGCAGCACGTTGACATAGGTTTCCGGGCCTTGCGCGCCGGGGACCAGGAATTTCCCGTTGATGATCATCGCCGGGACGCCGGAGATGTTCATGTCCCACGCCTGCCGCTCCTCCGCGATCACCCGCGCTTCGAGCGCTTCGTCGTCCAATGCCGCCTTGGCCGCTTCGCGGTGCAGGCCGACGCCGGCGGCGATGTCGAGCAGCACTTCGCGCTGGTTCAAGGGCTTGCGGTGGTTGAAATGCGCTTCGAACAGGGCGAGCTTCAACTGCGTCTGCACCTGCGGCCCGGCTTCCTCCAGCGCAAAGCCCAGCAGCTTGTGGCAATCGCGGGTGTTCCACATCATCGCCGGGGGCGCCGCCCCCTCGCCTTCATATGCTAGCGAAACCCCTGCGCTTTCGGCAATCGCTTTCATATGGCCGCGCACTTTCGCGCCCTCTTCGGCGGAACGACCATATTTGCGCTGCAGATGTTCTTCCTGCCCCTCGCCCTCGGCGGGCATGTCGGGATTGAGTTCGAACGGGCGCCAGCGCACCTGCGCCGCGATCTCGCCGTCGAGAGCCTCCAGCGCCTTGGTCAGCTGGCCGTATCCGATCGCGCACCACGGGCACATGACGTCGGAATAGATGTCGATGGTAAGTGTCTGTGTCATCGGTCTAGCCACCATGCGATAAGGTGATGGGCGATCGCGAATTTCTGAGGGAAGATCAGTTGGTCATTGCCGCCCGGCCCCGCCGCCCGCGCCTCTTCAAGCTCTGCGCGCGTGAACCAGCGCGCATCGTCAAGCTCGGTCCGGTCGATATCGAGCTGATCGCTATCAGCAACCGAATAGCAGCCGATCATCAACTGGCTGGGGAACGGCCAAGGCTGGCTGGAGATGTACTGAACGTCGCGCACCCGCACCCCGGCCTCTTCCTCGACTTCGCGCGCGACGGCTTCCTCGATTGTCTCGCCCGGCTCCACGAACCCGGCCAGTGCCGAATACATCCGCGGCGGAAAGCGCGGCTGGCGGCCCAGCAGCAGCCTGCCCTCGTGCTCTACCAGCATGATCGTGACAGGATCGGTGCGCGGGAAATGCTGCGCACCGCAGCCCCCTTCATCGGGAAGGCAATTGCGCTGCCAGCCGCCCTTGGCGATGCGCGTACGCGAACCGCATTGGGCGCAGAACTGATGGCGCGCGTGCCAGTCGACCAGCGATTTGGCCCCGCCATAGATCGCGAGGTCCTCCGGCTGGAGCATCTGCATCACCTGCCATGCGCGCGGCATCGCCGGGCTGGTCGATCCGGCAGGAGGAACTGGCGCGAAATGCGCCTTGTCATCGAGCATGCCCAGAAACACCAGCTCGGCATCCTCGGGGACATCGGCGAGCGTTTGCCACAAGAGCCGCCCCTCATCATCGAACTCGGGCAATAGCCCGTCGAGATTGAGCACCCGGGCCCGCCAGTTCATCAGATTGCCGAGCGCCTGCGGATCCATGCGGATATTGTCCGCACGGTCTATCGGCGAGCCGGCAAAGGCGATGGGTTCGGATTGGGCGGGATTGCTCATCAGGCGGCGTGGCGCGAATGATCCTGCTGACGCATGGCGGCAAGATCAGCCTCCAGCGCGGCGAGATATTCGTCGCGGATCGGATAGGCGTCGCTCGGCATGTATTGCGTCCACAGCGCGGTGCGCAGGCCGAGGTTGAAATCGACAGCGCCCAGCGTACCCGCCGCGCCGCCCCAGCCGAATGTGCCGTTGACGCTGCGCCCGCCTGCGCCATGCCCCTGCCCGACCATCCACGATCCGGTGAGATCGACAGTGCCTGGGATCAGGTCCGACGTGCCGACGCGCACCGCCTGTTCGCTCATCACCCGCTCGCCATCAAGCTCGCCAAAGCCCAGCAGCATGCGCAGGAAACGGTCGTAATCCTTGGGGCTTGAGACAAGGCCGCCGCCACCCGAAGGCACCTTGGGCGGGTCGAGATAGATCGAGTTCGACGCCGGATCGAGCGGCAGGACAGTGCCAAAGGCAATGCCGTAATTGTCGGTCAGCCGGGTCTTTTCGCTTTCGGGAACGGTCATCCATGTGCTGGTCATGCCCAGCGGATCGAAGAGGCGCGCTTTCAGGAATGCCTCGAACTCCATGCCCGAGACAACTTCGATCACGCGGCCAAGCAGGTCGATGCTGTTCGAATAGCTCCACTTGGTTGCCGGCTGGTACATCAGCGGCAAGGTGGCAAGGCGATCCGCCCAGACTTCCAGACCGGGCGCGGGAACCGGGTTGGGAACGCCGGGAATGGGCGTGCGGCTGACACGGCCGCCGACAATCCCGTTTTCGACATAGGCATCGAGCAGCGGCCCCTTGGACACGATGGTGTAGCCCATGCCCGCAGTGTGCGTGAGCAATTGCCGGATGGTGATCGGGCGTTCTGCCGGGACGGTATCCTCCAGCGGGCCTTCGGGATCGACCAGAACCTGCATGTCGCGGAATGCGGGCATGATTTCATGCAGCGGCGTGTCCAGCCCGATCAGCCCGTCGTCGATCAGCATCATCGTCGCCATGCCGGTGATGGGCTTTGACATCGAATAGATGCGGTACAGCGTGTCTTCGTTCACTTCGACGCTGCTGTTAAGCCCCAGCGTGCCGCCGCCCACGGTGTGCGCCATGTTGTTCTGGCCCCAACCAAAGGTCAGGAACATGTTGGCGACCTTGCGTTCATCAAGATAGCGTTTCGCCAGCGCGGCGACATTGGGCCATGCCTCGCTTACATCATGGGCCAGCAGACCCCGCCCGAACGGCAGTGTCGCCAGCGCCGCACCTGCGGCTGTGTACGCGCCTGTGCGAAACAGAGCGCGGCGGGACAGATCAACGGGAGCAAAACTTGTGTGCGACATCTACTCTCTCACTTGAGGGGGACTCGGTTTGCGCCTGTGTGAGGGAGCGAGCGCGCAGCGTCAATCGGGTGGTTAAAAGAGACTTGAATCGCCCGACTGTTTTACCCATATAACACACATGGGAAATCTACTCGCTTACATCTTCGGGCTTGTATCGCTCGTCATCGTCATCCCTTCGACCATCCCGTTCCTGGGCTGGGGCAACTGGCTGGCGCTGCCGCTGATCGTGATCGGCATCATCTTCGGCGCATTGTCGTCGAGCGATGGTGGGCGCAACTTCTGCCTGATCGTGTTCCTGATCGCGGTCGTGCGCCTCTCCATTGGCGGCGGCTTGATCTAACGCTCCGCCAACGCCAGCCGCACAGCCTTGGCGAACAGGGTCGGCAGACCGGCGTCCCCGATCCGGTCAAGCGGCCACCACTCGCCTTCGCCCGGCGGATTATCCTGCGTGGCAATCCGCACCACCGAAAGCGTCAGATGCGCATGGGTAAAGGTGTGCCGAACTGCACCGAGTGCCTGCGGCTCTCCGCTGACGGGTGCTGAGCCGGAACCATCACCCTGCGCGCTCCACCCGTCATCAGGCAGCGCGCGCATACCGCCCAACATGCCTTCACCCGGCCTGGTGACTATCCAGACGCGTTCATCGCGCTCGATCCAATAGGTTGTGCCCACGCGTTCGGGTTTGGCCTTTTTCGGCGGCTTGAGCGGCAGGCGCTCCGGCTCTCCCGCCTTGCGACCTTCGCACATGGCCGAAAGCGGACACAGTAGGCAGCGCGGCGCCTTGGTGGTGCAGACCTGCGAGCCGAGATCCATCATCGCCTGCGCGAAGTCCCCCGCGCGGCTCTCGGGAGTGATTTCCCCGGCCCGTTCGCGAATGGGCTTGCGCGCGGCGGGCAGCGGTTCTTCGATTGCGAACAGCCTTGCCACCACCCTTTCGACATTGGCATCGACCACCACCGCTCGCCGGTCAAATGCGATCGCGGCAATCGCCGCGGCGGTGTAGGCGCCCAGCCCCGGCAGTTCGCGCAAATCCGCTTCGGTGTCGGGAAAGCCTCCGCGCCGTGCCACTTCGCGCGCACACTTCACCAGATTGCGGGCGCGCGAATAATACCCCAGCCCCGCCCACGCCGCCATGACCTCGTCATCGCTCGCCTGCGCAAGATCGAACACCGTGGGCCAACGGGCGGTGAATTTCTCGAAATAGGGTTTCACCGCGGCCACGGTCGTCTGTTGCAGCATCACTTCGGACAGCCACACGCGATAGGGCCACGCGGGATCATTCGGTGGCGACGCGCCGGGGGGATTGCGCCACGGCAGAGCGCGGGCGTGGCTGTCATACCACTGGAGAAGCAGATCGGAGATGCTGGCAGTCACGCCGCGCCTATGGCATGGGTCGCGGCGAAATGGGAAGCGACAGCGAAAAACCATCCGGCAAGAGCCGCCCGCGCAAGACGGCCAAACCTTATGAGAGGCCGCGTGGGACGGGTGCGAAAGCGATTGGCGATCTCATGCCCGAAATCGGCCGCACCGCGTTTCGCCGTTTCGGCTTCGTGCAAAGCTCCGTCGTCACCCGCTGGCCCGAAATCGTCGGCCCCACCCATGCCCGCGTCTGCGCGCCCGAAGCGATCCGGTTTCCTCCCGGCGAGAAATCCGACGGCATATTGCAGCTGGTCGTCAGCCCGGCGCATGCCCCGCTGATCCAGCAGGTGATCCCGGAAATCATGGAGCGGGTGAACCGCTTTTTCGGCTACAAGGCGGTGGCGCGGGTGAAGATCCGGCAAGGTGCGGTTAAGCCGCCGAATGCTGAAGAACGCCCCAAACCGCCGCCCTCGCTCAAGCCGATCCCGATGGAACTCGGCGATTCCTTGCGCGATATCGGCGATCCTGAGTTGCGCACGGTGTTGGAATCGCTCGCGCGCAGCCTTGGGGAACAGGAAAAGAAGGACGAGAATTGAAGATGAAGTTCTGGGGTTTCCTTGCCGCGGCAAGCATGATCGCGATCCCCGCAGCGGCGCAGCAAACCGCTCTGGAGGGGGCGAGCAACGGCCAGACCGAGCTTTCCAACCCCGGCAGCGCCTTTGTCGGTGATGGCCGCCGCGCGACCTGGCACGCCAATGTCGAACGCACCGAGCGCGGTTTCCGCATCGGCAGGCCCGATGCCGATGCCGCCCTGATCGAATTCATCAGCTACACCTGCGGCCATTGCGCGGCCTTCACCCGCGAAGGCGAAGGCGCGCTTGATCTGGCGCTGCTCGCACCCGGCCACATGACGGTGGAGGTGCGGCCCGTGATCCGCAACGCCATCGATCTGACCGTTTCGATGCTGGTGCAGTGCGGTGGGACTGAGGATTTCAAGGACCGGCACCGCATGTACATGACGCGGCAGGCCGATTGGCTGGGCAAGGCACAGAACGCCCCGCAATCGCAGCAGGCGCTGTGGGCTCGCGGAGACAAGGCGGCGCGCGCCAGCATGGCCAGCGCGCTCGACCTTGATGACATGCTGGCCGAACGCGGCGTGTCGCGCGCGGACATCAACACCTGCCTGAACGATGACGCGGCCGCGCTGGCGCTGATCCGCAACGGCAATGCCGACCGCGCCGAATTCGCGGTGGCGGGCACCCCCAGCTTCGCGCTCGACGGACAATTGCTCACCAATGTCCACAATTGGGCCGCGCTCTACCCGGTGCTTGCCGAACGCTTCCGCCCCGGAAATACGCAGGAATAGGCTTGAGACAGAAGGCCCGCGCTGTATCGTGACCTGACGATTCTCACATCAATCCCCGCGTTTTGCACAAGCGCTTTGCCCGGTGCCTTCCGATAGCCGGGTGTCTGCGTATAGTCTTTCAGCTTCGACCAAAGGATTCCTTGGACATGAAACCGACCCGCAACCTCTTCAAACTCTCGCTCGCGGCTCCGCTTGCGCTGGCACTGGCAGCCTGCGGCGGGGAAGAAGGCGATGTCGAAAGCGGCGATGCGATTGCCGCCATCCCCGCGCCTGACGGCACCAATTGGGGCGATACCGTCACCGTCAGCGAACAAGACGGTTATGTGCTGGGCAATCCCGAAGCACCGCTGAAGCTGGTCGAATACGCCTCGCACACCTGCGGCGCCTGCGCGAATTTCGCGATGACGGGCAAGCCGGGGATCAAGGAATATGTCGCCACCGGCATCGTCAGCTTCGAACAGCGCAATCTGGTGCGCGACCCGATCGACCTGACCATCGCGACGCTGGTGCGTTGCGGGCAGAAGGAACAGATGCAGGTGCTGTCCGATCAGGCGTGGCAGAACCTCGAACAGACCTTTGCCGCGGTGAACCAGAACGGCGCCGCCTACGAGGCCGCCGGCAACATGCCGCTCGAACAGCGTTTCGTGCAGATCGCGCAGGCAGCCGGGCTGATCGAATTCTTCGCTGCGCGCGGGCTTTCCGCCGATCAGCAGCGCGCCTGCCTTACCGATGCCGAGAAAATCGAGGCCATCGCAAACAATTCCACCGCGCAAGCCGAGGAACTGGGCATCAACGCCACACCCACCTTCCTGCTCAACGATCGCAAGCTCGACGTGAACACCTGGAAGGATATCGAACCCTTGCTGCAACGCGCCGGCGCGCGGCAGGAATAAGGCGGGACACGCGGCACACCCATGCAGATCAACCGGCTCAAACTCTCTGGTTTCAAGAGCTTTGTAGAGCCGGCTGAACTGCGCATCGAACCGGGCCTGACGGGGGTGGTCGGCCCCAATGGCTGCGGCAAATCCAACCTGCTCGAAGCGATCCGCTGGGTCATGGGGGAAACCTCGGCCAAGTCGATGCGGTCGGGCGGGATGGAAGACGTGATCTTCGCCGGGACGGACAGCCGCCCTGCCCGCGCCTTTGCCGAAGTGGTGCTGCACGCGCGCGATGATGCGGACGAGGAACTGGTCGTCACCCGCCGGATCGAGCGGGGAGCGGGCAGCGCCTACCGCGTCAACGGGCGCGACGTGCGGGCCAAGGACGTCGCGCTGACATTCGCCGATGCCGCCACCGGTGCGCATTCCCCGGCGCTGGTTTCGCAAGGCAAGATCGCTCAGGTGATCGCCGCCAAGCCCGCGGAACGCCGCATGATGCTCGAAGAAGCGGCGGGGATCGCGGGCCTGCACGTCCGGCGCAAGGATGCCGAGAGCAAGCTGCGCTCGACCGAAAAGAACCTCGAACGGCTCGAAGACCTGATGGCGGGGCTCGATTCGCAGATCGCCTCGCTCAGGCGGCAGGCGAAACAGGCCGAACGCTACACCAAGCTGACGCAGGAAATTCAGCACGCCGAAGCCCGGCTGGTGTTCGCCCGCTGGCGCGATGCGGCGGCCGCAGCGCAGCAGGCGCGCGAGGCCGCTCAGGCCGCCGAAACCCGCGTCAACGAAGCAAAGGCCGCAACCGATGCGGCGCAGAAACAGCAGGCCGAAGCCGCCGCCGCGCTGGCCGAAGCGCGCGAGGAACTGGCCGATCGCCGCGACGATGCCAGCGCCCATGGACACCGCATGGCCGCGCTGTCGGAAAAGCTTGAAGCGGCAGAGGCGCGGCTGTCCGATCTGGAACGCCAGCGCACCCGGCTGGAGGAAGACCGGATCGCCGCTGACCGGCTGACCCATGACGCCGCCGAAGCGCTGGCCCGGCTCGAGCGCGAACTCGCCGCATCGCGCACCCGCGTGACCGAGGCAGAGGCGGAGCGCCCCGCCCTCGCCAACGCCGCCGAGAACGCCGAACGCGCCAGCCGCACCGCCGAACTCGCGCTGGCCAAGGCAACCGCCGATCACGCCGGGGTCGAGGCCGAATGGCGCGTGGCAGAGGCAGCGATCGAACAGGCCGAAGCCCGGCTTGCCCGCCTTGCCCGCGAGGCCGAACGGATCGCCGCCACCCGCAGCGAACTGGAAGGGGCAGAAGACACCGAACAAGCCGTTGCCGACGCGCGCGAAGCTTCCGAGGACGCCGCCCGCGAAGTCGCCCGTCTGCGCGCCCGGCTGGAAGAAGACCAGGCGCGCAAGGGCGAGCTTCAGACCGCGCGCGACGAAGCCTCCTCCCGCCTTGCCACGGCGCGCGCAGAACTCGCCGGGATTGAGCGCGAATACACCGCGCTGGTGCGCGATCGCGATGCCCGCGAAAGAAGCGCGAAATCCCGCGCCGGTCTGCCCGCTGCGCTCGACAAGGTGCGCGTGGCCAAGGGCTATGAACGCGCCATCGCCGCCGTTCTGGGACGCGATGCGAAATCGCCGCTCGGCATGCCGGGAGACGCGGGCGAAGGGCGGTTCTGGACAGGCGGCGCGGCCCCAGCGGCGGTGGCGGACAGCCTGCTCGATCACGTGACCGATTGCCCCGATGAACTGCGCGCCCGGCTTGCGCTAGTGCATTGTGCCGACAGCGACGACGGGCGCACGCTTGGCCCGGGCGAATGGCTGGTGACGAAGGGCGGCCATCTGCGCCGGTGGGACGGATTTGTCGCGCGGGGTGAAGGTTCCGCCGAAGCAGCGCGGCTTGAGGCTGCCAACCGCCTCGCCGATCTCGAAAACGAATTGCCCGATCTGCGCGGCGCGGCTGCGCTGGCGGAGAGCGAGGAACGCAGTGCGCGCGAGGAACTGGCCGCCTTGCAGACCGCGCTGGTGGCGCAGGAACGCGAAGTCGCCACCGCGATCGAGGCCGAACGCGGTGCGCTGCGGCGGCTCGATCAGGCGGAAGCGGCGCGCGAACGGATCGCCACGCGGCTTGAAGAATTGTCGGCACAGTCGCTTGAGGTGGACGAGCAACTCGGCGCGGCGAAGCATGATCTCACCGCCGCTCAGGAAGCAAAGTCCGCCCTGCCCGCGCCCGATGCCGGTCGCGCCGCGCTCGAAGCGGCTCAGGCCCGGCACGAAGCGGCCAAATCGGCGGTTCAGGCGACGCTTGCGGAGCTCGCCGCGCATGATCAGGGCCTTGCCGTATCGCGCGAAAGGCTGGCGGCGCAGCAGGCCGATCACTCCAACTGGAAATCGCGTTCGGGCGAAGCGGCAAACCGGGTGGCGCAGGCCGCGCGCCGGCTTGAGGAGATCGAGGAAGAACGCGCCGTGATCGCGGCCAAGCCTGCGGCGCTGATGGCCGAAATCGAACAGGGTGACGCGGTGCGTGCCCGGTTGACGCAGGAACTGGAGGCGGCGCAGGCGGCGATGGATCGTTGCCAGCAGGCGGCCACCACGGCAGACCGGGCGCTGGCCGACGCGCAGGAAGCGCTCGCCGTGGCCCGCGAAGGCCGCGCCACGCTGGTCGCCCGCGCTGAAAGCCAGGAAGCCCGCCGCAGCGAAATGGCGCGCCTATCGGGCGACCGGTTCCAATGCCCCCCGCCTTTGCTCGCTGAACGGTTCGGCTTTGTCGAGGACGACATCCGCCCCGAAGCCGAGGAATCGGAAGAGATGGAGCGCCTGATCGCCAGCCGCGAGCGGATCGGGCCGGTCAATCTCGTCGCCGCAGAGGAACTGGCGCGGGTCGAGGAAGAGCACGGGGCGAACGCCTCCGAACAGGCCGAACTGACCGAGGCCGTCGCACGGCTGCGCGCCTCCATCGGCAATCTCAACCGCGAAGGTCGCGAACGGCTGCGCGCCGCATTCGAAGAAGTCGACGGCCATTTCCGCGTGCTGTTCACCCGCCTGTTCCAGGGCGGGCAGGCGCATCTGGCGCTGGTCGATTCGGATGATCCGCTTGAGGCGGGCCTCGAAATCTATGCCCAGCCGCCGGGCAAGCGACTGCAATCGCTCTCCCTGCTGTCGGGCGGCGAACAGGCACTGACCGCGACGGCGCTGATCTTTGGCCTGTTCCTGACCAATCCGGCCCCGATCTGCGTGCTCGACGAAGTCGACGCGCCCTTGGACGATGCCAATGTCGAACGCTTCTGCGACCTGCTCGATTCGATGGTGCAGACGACGCAGACCCGCTACCTGATCGTCACCCACAACGCCGTGACGATGAGCCGGATGCACCGATTGTTCGGGGTGACGATGGCGGAAAAAGGCGTCTCGCGCCTCGTCAGCGTGGACCTTGGCGAAGCCGCACTGATGGCGGCGGAGTGACGCTCAACTTTCGGAATAACGCAGCAGCAGCCAGTCCTTGCCGGTAAGCGCATCGGCCAACCGCGACGCCGCATCCTCTGGTGCTTCCTGATAAAGCTTCACTAGGTCGGCAGCGAGCGCGCCCGCTTCATCGGCAGCAAGCACGGCGTCGCGGACGAACCCAAGATAGCTCGCCCCTACTCCGAACAGCGCCATGCCGTGATATTCTTCAAGATGCCGCGCCACGGCATAGTTCTGCAACGGGGTGAGGTCGCAGGTGAAATAGCCATTGGGAAAGGCCGCGAGCGCATCGCTGGCTGCGTCGACTGGCACGAACTGAACAAAGGCCTCATTCTTGTTGCCGCGCCAGAGCGCCGCATCGGGTTCGAACATCACCGTGTCGGGAAAGATCGGTCCATCCTCCGCTCCCCCTTCCCAGTACAGCATGCCGCATGCATCGTCGAAGGAAGTGCCGGCGGCATGTGCCTTGAGATTGGCGAGGCGGATCGGAAATTCGGCCGGCGTGGTGAGGAACCCACAATGCTCGCCATCGTCGAAACATTCGGGGCCTAGCGCGGAAAGGTCATGACCCTCGGTGTCATCGAGCCCGTGTTTCATGATTCCGTGCCCCGATGTGTAGGCAGCCTGATCCGGATCATCGAGCGTAGTCAGGACGCGCAAATTTGGATGCGCTTTTGCCAGTCGCGTGCGAAGCGCCAGCAAGGCCGCAAAGTCGGGTACGTTCTCAGCTGTGACCCCATCGCACAGAAGGTTGGTGAAAAGACTTGGAGGTTGTTCGGCAAACGGGATAACGCACAACGGCTTTGGCTCGCACTTGCCGCAACCTGAAATAGTCATCTCGTTCGCCCTAAGCCTCCACCGCCTTGGCCAGGCGGGCGCGTATCTGTTTCAGTTTGGCGATGGTTTCCTGGGGGGCTGCCACTGGAGCGGAAGGTGCAGAAGCAGCGGCCTGTGGTTCGCCCTGCGGGCTTTCGCCGGAGCGGCGATCACCCACCCGGCGATCGCTCTTGCGCCGATCATGCTCGCCACCGCCAGCCGAACGCAGCACTGCCTCGGCACCTTTGAGGGTGTAGCCTTCTTCGTTGACCAGCCGGTTGATCTTCTCGACCATCTCGACATCGCTGGGGCGGTAATGGCGCCGCCCGCCGCTGCGTTTCAGGGGTTTGAGCAGCGAAAACTGCTGTTCCCAGTAACGCAGGACGTGCGGTTTGATGCCAAGCGCCTCGCTCACTTCGCCAATGGTGCGAAACGCGCTGCGATCCTTGCCATCGTTGAAGTCGATCATCGGCTACCCTGCCCTGCGTCAATCGCCCTTGGCGATCTTTTCCTTGAGCAATTGGCTGGCGCGGAACGTCATCACCCGGCGCGGGGTAATCGGCACTTCGACGCCTGTCTTGGGATTGCGGCCGATGCGTTCGTTCTTGTCGCGCAAGACGAAGCTGCCAAAGCCCGAAATCTTGACGTTTTCGCCCCGTTCGAGCGCCGCGATCATCTTGTCGAGGATGGCTTCGACCAGATCGAGCGATTCTGCCCGGCTGAAACCCATCTTGCGGTTGATCGCTTCTGCCAGATCGGCGCGGGTAAGCGTGCCCACCGAACGCATCATACCCATCCCTCCTTGTAACAACGCGACCCGTTGCCTGAATTGAGTGTATGAAATTTCTGGAAATTTCGCAACGCGCTATGCCACAGGCGCGCATTTTCTGCACATATCCGCGCAATTACGGATCAAATCCGGGCGAGGCACGCCCCCCAGGTGAAGCCGCCACCCATGGCTTCGAACATCACCAGATCGCCATCCTTGATCCGCCCGTCCTTGCGCGCGGTGTCATAGGCCAGCGGTACCGACGCAGCCGACGTGTTGGCGTGGGAGTGGACCGTGACAATCACCTTTTCAGCCGGAATGCCGAGCTTCTTCGCAGTGGCATCCAGAATGCGTGCGTTCGCCTGATGCGGCACCACCCAGTCGATCTCGCTTGCCGAAATATCAGCGTCTTCAAGCACTTCATTGAGAACGCTTGAAAGGTTGACGACTGCGTGGCGGAACACCTCGCGCCCCTTCATCCGCAGATGGCCGACGGTTTGCGTGGTCGACGGGCCGCCATCGACATAGAGCAGATCATGCTGAGCGCCGTCCGCGTGCAGGCGGCTGGCGAGCACGCCTGTACCCGGTGCGTTGTCGCCCGCCGCCTCCAGCACGATAGCCCCCGCGCCATCGCCGAACAGCACACAGGTGGTGCGATCTTCCCAATCGAGGATTCGGCTGAAGGTTTCCGCGCCGATCACCAGCGCACGCTTGGCCATGCCGGTCTTCAGCAGCGAATCGGCAGTCGTCAGCGCGTAGAGAAACCCCGAACACACCGCCGCGACGTCAAAGGCGATGCCTCCATTGCAGCCGAGCGCGGCCTGAACCTTTGTCGCGGTTGCGGGGAATGTGTTGTCGGGCGTGGCGGTTGCCAACACGATCAGGTCAATCTCGCTAGCGTCGATCCCGGCATCAGCCAGCGCCGCGCGCGCTGCCGCCGTCGCCAGCGTCGAGGTGGTTTCGCCCTCGCCCGCGATGTGGCGCTGGCGGATACCGGTGCGCTCGACGATCCATTCGTCCGAAGTGTCGATCTGTTCGGCCAGTTCGGCATTGGTGACAACCCGTTCGGGCAAGGCCGAACCGGAACCGATGATGCGCGAACCGCTCACGTCGCCGCCCCGTTCTCGACCCCGTCAGGCGCAGCAGGCGTCGATCCGTTGGAACGCAGTGCATCCTCGCCCAGTTCGGCAAGGTCGCGCGAAATGCGCTGGGTGAGATTGTTTTCGAGCAGGCGCGCCGCGACCGCTACCGCATTGGCAACGCCCTTTGCCGTGGCGCTGCCGTGGCTTTTCACCACCACGCCGTTAAGGCCGAGGAACACCGCGCCATTGTGGTTGTTCGGATCCAGATGGTGCCGCAGCAGCTCGGTCGCCGGGCGCGACACCAGAAACCCGATCTTCGAACGCAGCGAGCTGGTGAATGCCTGGCGCAGCAGGTCAGTGACGAAGCGCGCCGAACCTTCGATCGCCTTCAGCGCGATATTGCCGGAAAAACCGTCGGTCACGACGACATGGGTTTCGCCGCGATTGATCTTGTCGCTTTCGACAAAGCCGTCGAACTGCAGCGCCAGCCCGCCGTCTTCGCGCGCGGAAGCGGCAGCCAGAGTCGCGGCGGCTTCGCGCAGCGCCTCGGTGCCCTTGATTTCCTCGGTCCCGATGTTGAGCAGGCGCACCACGGGCCGTTCAAAGCCGTTGACGATGCGGGAATAGGCCGCGCCCATGATCGCGAACTGGACGAGGTTGCGCGCGTCGGCGTCGGTGTTGGCCCCAAGATCAAGCATCACCACGTCATGCGCTTCGAGCGTCGGCATCAGCGCGGCGAGCGCGGGGCGATCGATCCCAGGCATGGTGCGAAGGGCGATCTTGCTCATCGCCATCAGCGCGCCGGTGTTGCCCGCGCTGACAGCGGCGCCGGCGTGGCCTTCTTTCACCGCGTTGACGGCGAGGCCCATGCTGGTCGTCTTGGCACGTCGCAGCGCGCGCGAGGGCAACTCGTCGCCGCTAATCACGTCTTCGCAATGGAGGATTTCGGACGCGCCGCGCATCCCGGGATGGTTTTCCAGCGCGGCTTCGATTCGCGCCTGATCGCCCACCAGCAGGAACTGGAAGTCCTCATGCTGGCGGCGAGCGATCGCGGCGCCTTCGATCATGACGCGCACGCCTTCATCGCCGCCCATCGCATCCACAGCGATACGCGGGAGAGTCATGCGCTACGATCCTTCTTTAATCTGGCTTCAGATGCCCTTGGGCGCGATCACTTCACGGCCATTGTAATAGCCGCAAGCGGGGCACAGGTTGTGCGGCCGCTTCAGTTCGCCACAGTTGGAGCATTCATGGAACGCTTCGACGCGGAGCGAATCGTGCGCACGACGCATGCCGCGACGTGACGGGGAAACTTTTCTCTTGGGGACTGCCATGGCCGAGCCACTTCCTCAAATAAAACGTGTGTTTGCGCGGGTTTTCGCGCTGGTTCTTCGAAAACGCCCTTAGGGCAAGGCCGCGATCCGCACAAGGTTTAGCCCCATGCGATGCGTCCAAGCCGATAGTGGCGGGAAGCCGCGCGCTATAGCGAATAAATTGGAGGTTGCAAGCGGTGTAACCCCGCGCCAAGCAGGTGGACGGCAATAAATACAATCGAGGGGATCCGCCATGACTGCACTGCTACCTGTCACTTTGTCCGCAGCCGCCGCTGCCGCCGTTCTCAACATCTGGCTGTCGATCCGCATCGGCGCGATCCGCCGGGCGGCGGGAATCAGCATCGGCGACGGTGGCAGCGAGCCGCTGGAGCGCCGGATGCGCGCGCAGGCGAACTTTGTCGAGTACACGCCGTTTGTCCTCGCCCTGATCGCCGCGGTGGAGCTCGCGGGCGCGGGTGGCCAGTGGCTGCAATATGTCGCCGCGGTCTATTTCCTCGGCCGGATCGCACATGGGTTCGGCATGGATGGCGGATCGCTGGGCATAGGCCGCATGATCGGCACGCTGGTGACGATGCTGACGCTGCTGGGCCTCGCCGTGGTGGCGGCGCTGGTGGCTGCGGGTGTAATGTAAACGCACTCTCGTCATTGCGAGCGTTAGCGAAGCAATCCATCAACTGCCGTTTCTGCTTGGCGCAGCGGCTAGTCAATGGATTGCCGCGTCGCCTTGCGGCTCCTCGCAATGACGAAGAAAATCAGCTCAACGCCATATCGCTTACAAAGGCATTGGTCTTGCGCTCGCGGCCGAAGGTGCTGGTGGGGCCGTGGCCGGGGATGAACATCACGTCCTCGCCCAGCGGCCACAGGCGCTGGGTGATCGAATCGATCAGGTCCTGATGATTGCCCTTGGGGAAGTCCGTCCGCCCGATTGATCCCTGGAACAGCACATCGCCGACGATGGCGAAGCGGCTGGGTTCGTGGAAGAACACGACATGGCCGGGCGTGTGGCCGGGGCAGTGGATCACGTCGAGCGTCAATTCGCCCACCGTCACCGTATCGCCATGCTTGAGCCAGCGCGTCGGCTCGAATGTCTTGGCCGTCATCCCCCAGCGCGCACCGTCATCGTCGAGCTGCGCGATCCAGAACCGGTCGTCCTCATGCGGCCCTTCGATCGGCAGGCCCAGTTCGTCCGCCAGCATCCCCGTCTGCCCGCAATGATCGAGATGCCCGTGCGTGACGAGCAGCTTTTCCAGCGTCACCCCCGCCTTGGCCACGCCCTCTTTCAGCTTGTCGAGATCGCCGCCGGGATCAACCAGCGCGCCCTTCATCGTCTTCGTGCACCAGATCAGCGAGCAATTCTGCTGCAACGGCGTCACCGGAATGATCGCGGCGCGCATGGGGGGAGTCTTGGGTGTGTCTGTCATGGAGGTATCGCTTAAATCCTCCCCCCCTTCCACACAACCCGGCCGATGAATTCGATCTGCCCACCACTGTCGCACCCTACAGGTCGAGCAAGAACTCCTTATCAGCAAGGGCCGCCGGGGCTTCGCTCGACCAACATGGTTCGAGCACTTCGAGGGAACCCTCGATCCATTCGGCTAGCGGGGTTCCCACGTTCGAACTGAAAGAAAGGTCCGAGCCTTCGGTTCCCGAATAGTGGGCGCGCACGGAGATTTCATAATGTACGCCGTCTCCCATAATCCTGATTCCTCCCCCTGGTGAAACCTCATAACCGGGAATGCTCACTCGCGGCGGGGATACGCCGTGCAGGGATGTAAGGACTGAAGAAGCGGCATCGCAATTTTGCGTGTCAGTCCATCGAGACTTTCTGACTTCCCCAGATGACTTGTCGCGCTCGCGCCACATAAACCAATATGCGGGCTCGCCATCCTCGCCCTTCAACCGCCCAACATCCACGCTGACATAGCTCTCGGAGAAAGCCGGGCTTGCGTGGAATGTCAGAAAGCTTCCACTCGTCACATAGTCGGGTGCCTGCGCCGCCAACAGCAAAGCAGGCCCAAAAATTACACCACCAAACGTCATATCCTCCCCCCCTTCCACACAACCCGGCCGATGACCTCCATCTCCTCGGCGCTGACCTCTACGGGAGGGTAGGCGAGGTTTTGCGATAGCAGCGCGAAGCGGCCTGCCCCGGCTTGCGCCACGCGCTTTACCATCAGCGTATCACCCAGGCGCACGACATGGACCCCGTCGCGAAAGGCGCGCGGGGCGCGGTCGATCAGGATTTCGTCGCCATTGCGCAGCAGCGGCTCCATCGAATCGCCCTCGACCGTGATCGCGACCAGTTGTGCGCCCTCCAGCCCCTGTTCCGCCAGCCAGCGGCGCGAAAAGCGGAAGGCGTCGAACGCCTGCTCGCTCACCGGAAGCGCGCCCGGCCCTGCCGATGCGCCGATATCGAGCCGGGGGACATCCACCCAGTCGCCCGGATCGCGCCGCATACGTGTTTGTGCGTAGGAATTTTCCTGCGATGATTCGCCGCCTCCGCCCAGTTCTTCCTCCGCCACACCGAAGAAGGTGGCGAGCGTCCGCCGGTCCCCTTCCTCCAGCTTGCGCGGGGAACCTTTGCGAATGAATTGTTGTAGATAGCTCGCATTGCGCCCGAGCATGTCGGACAGGCGGGCAAGGCTCACCCCGCGTTGCTGCGACAGTTCCAGCAGCCGCGCACGGGCGCGATCGGAGGGTGTTTCATCGGGCTTAACCATCAATCCTTCCTACATGAAGGATTTTTCCTAGACAAGTAGGATTTCGAATGGAACATTTCAGGAACACCGAGCGATTCGCAGGGTCGCGAGTCCCGATGCCCACAAGGTCAGGAGCCACAGATGCTGATACGCAAAGTCGAACAATTCCTGAGACGCCACGATATGCCCGCCACCAAATTCGGGCGGCTCGCGGCGCATGATCCGCGCTTCGTGCTGGATCTGCGGATGGGGCGCATCCCCCGCCCCGCCACGGAAAAGCGCACGCTGGAATGGATGGAGCGGTACGAGCTGACGCAACTCGCCCGCCACGCGACGCTGGCCGAGCTGTGCGCGCACGCCGGGTTCGAGATCAAAGGCCGGATTGCCGATGGCCGTGGGGAGATGCGCCATGCTGCATGAAGCGCTGATCGAAATCGCCCGCATCGCCGGGTTCGAAACCAAATCCGCCGATGCGCCCGCGCCGACCCGGCAAACCGCGCGCCGCTACAGACCGCGCCGCACGGTGTCGGACAGGGTGCGCGAAGCGGTGTTGGCCCTCGCCGAAGGCAAGGCCAGCCTGCTGACGCATGAGGAAACCGCGTGGCACTCGATCACGTTTTCAGGCACGCGGCATGAATTCATGCTCGATTTCGACGGGATCGAAGCTGTGGTTGCGGGCGAGAACTTCCTCGAGGCGCTGCCCGATCACGAATTCGCCATCCCCGGCCATCTCGTCGCCGATGCGACCATTCGCGAAGTCGATCACCGATTTGGCGCAAACGAGCGCATGCTGGTGACAGCGGTGCTGCTGTTGCTGGAGGAGGGGTAACCCCCTCCTCCTTATCCCTTGATCACAATCATCTTTTCGATGGTCATCTCGTGGCAGGTATAGGGAATGCCCCCTACCCCGTGGCCCGATGTGCGCAGGCCCGCAAAGGGCATCCAGTCGGTGCGGAAGGCGGTGTGGTCGTTCACCATCACCGCTGACGCATCGATGTTGCGATAGGTGTGCATCGCCGATGACAGGTCATTGGTGAACACCGCCGCCTGAAACGCCACGTCGAGCGAATTGGCCTGCGCAATCGCGGCATCGACATCGTCATAGGAATAGATGCAGACCGCCGGGCCGAACACTTCATTGCGCGAAATCGTCGCCTCGGGTGAGGGATTGAGCAGCACCGTGGGGGCATAAGTGGTGTCGGACAGCTTCTCGCCCCCGCACAGCACCTTGGCCCCGCCATCGCGGGCTTCGTCGATCCATTTGGCCACGCGGTCGACTTCCTTGGGCCGGATCAGCGGGCCGCATTCGGTATCCTCGTGAATGGCGTTGCCGACTTTGAGCTTGCTCGCGGCGTCGGCCATCCGGCTTGCCAGTTCGTCGACGATGGAGCTGTGCGCGAACACCCGCTGCACCGACACGCAGACCTGCCCCGAATGGTAGAACCCGCCCTTGGTCAGGCTGGGCACGGCCAGATCGAGATTGGCGCTGGGATCGACGATCACCGGAGCGACTCCGCCATGTTCCAACGCGCAGCGCGTCCCCGGCGCGAGCTTCGACCGCAGCGACCAGCCAACGCCGGCCGATCCGATAAAGCTGAAGAAGGCGACGCGGGGATCGCTCACCATCCGCTCCGACACGTCACGCGGCGGCTGCACCGCCTGCGCCCAGTCCGGCTCCAGCCCGGCTTCGTGCAGGATCGAGACGAATTCGAAGCACGACAGCGGGGTATCCGCCGCTGGCTTGACGATCACCGGACAGCCCGTGGCCACCGCCGGGGCGACCTGGTGCACGATCAGGTTGAGCGGGTGGTTGAAGGCCGAAACCGCCACCACCACGCCAATCGGTTCGCGCGTGGTCCACGCCAGCCGGCCATCGCCCGCCGCCGTCAGCCCCATCGGAATCTCGGTGCCTTTCAGCGCCCCGATTTCGTGGATGCACAGCTCCATCCCGTTGATCGCGCGGTCCACCTCGACCCGCGCATCGATCAACGGCTTTCCGCCTTCCGCCGAGACCTGCATGGCGAGGTGATCGCGGCGTTCGCGCATGATCTCCATCGCCCGGTGGAGGATCGCCGCGCGTTCATGCGGCTTCTTCCACTGCGAGCGATCGCGGAACAGCGCGTGCGCCTTTGTCAGCGCCGCATCGACGGCGTCCCAATCATGCGTGGGGACGCTGCCGACAGGAGACAGGTCGAACGGATTGACCACTTCATGCATGGCTTTTGTCCTTTGCAGTCAGTGTGATCAGAGCTGGGCCGACAGTTTCTTGATGTCGATGTTCAGGATCTGGTCGTTCTCGCTGTAATCGACCGGGCAATCGATCAAATGCACGCCCGGCGTGTCGCGGCAATGCGCGAGCAGTTCGGTGAGGTGCTGGCTCGATCCCACCCGGTGCCCCTTGGCGCCATAGCTTTCGGCATAGGCGACATAGTCGGGGTTGCCATAGGTCAGGCCGAAATCGGCAAAGCCCATATTCGCCTGTTTCCAGCGGATCATGCCATAGGCATCGTCGCGCAGGATCAGCACGGTGAGATTGAGGCCGAGGCGCACCGCGGTTTCCATCTCCTGGCTGTTCATCATGAAGCCGCCATCGCCGCAAATCGCCATTACCTTGCGATCGGGATAGAGCATCGCGCTCATCATCGCCGAAGGCAGGCCTGCGCCCATCGTCGCCAGCGCGTTGTCGAGCAGCACGGTGTTGGGCAGGTAAGCGGTGTAACCGCGTGCGAACCAGATCTTGTACACGCCATTGTCGAGACAGATGATCCCGTCACGCGGCATGCACTCTCGCACCTGCTTGACGAGATGCGGCGGGAAGATCGGGAAACGGGTGTCCGCCGCCAGCGCGTTGGTGTGATCCAGTTCGGCCTGGTGATAGGCCAGCATGTGATCGAAATCCCAGCTGCGGTTGGGGCTGATGTCTTCCTTGATCTGCCAGATCGCGTTGGCGATATCGCCGATCACCTCGATCTGCGGGAAATACACCGGATCGACTTCGGCCGTCTTGGTCGACACGTGGATCACGGTGACACCGTTGTCCTTCATGAAGAAGGGCGGCTTTTCGATCACATCATGGCCGACATTGATGATGCAGTCCGATGCCTCCACCGCGCGGTGGACGAAATCGCCTGCGGAAAGCGCCGCGCAGCCAAGGAATTTCGGGTGGCGTTCGTCAATCACGCCCTTGCCCATCTGCGTGGTGAGGAAGGGGATTCCGGTCTTCTCGACGAATTGTTCGAGCATGCGCCCGCACATCTTGCGATTGGCGCCCGCACCGATGACGAGCACCGGGTTCTTCGCCGCCTCGATCGCTTTCACCGCCGCGCGCACCGCCTTGGGCTCTGCCGAGGGGCGCCGCGCGATGCTCTTGGGCAGCGGCTTGTTGTCGGTGGTGGGTTCTTCCGCGATATCTTCGGGCAGTTCGATCAGCGTCGCGCCCGGCTTTTCCTCTTCGGCGAGGCGATAGGCTTCGCGCACGCGGCTGGGAATGTTGTCCCCGGCGGCGATCTGGATCGAATATTTGGTGATCGGCTTCATCAGCGAAACGATGTCGACGATCTGGAAGCGGCCCTGCTTCGATTTCTTGATCGGTTTCTGGCCGGTGATCATCAGCACCGGCATGCCGCCCAATTGCGCATAGGCCGCGCTGGTCACGAAATTGGTCGCCCCCGGTCCCAGCGTCGCCATGCAAACGCCGGTCTTGCCGGTGTGGCGGCCATAGGTCGCCGCCATGAAGCCCGCGCCCTGTTCGTGGCGGGTGAGGATCAGTTTGATCTTCTTTGACCGGCTGAGCGAATCGAGCAGGTCGAGGTTCTCTTCCCCCGGAACGCCGAAAATATACTCGCAGCCTTCAGCCTCCAGGCATTCGATAAAAACGTCCGAGGCTTTCTTGGTATCGCTCATGTGTATTCCCCCCAATGCACGCGGGCCTTTGCGCCGCCCGCAAGAATGACATCGCTTACGCAGCAGGTTGTCCCCTTTGCGGGACTGCACCCCTTGTTGCCTGCGGCGTTACGCGCTGAGTGTGACCGGACCGTGATGGCCCGTTATCGCGGGGGAGTATTGCAGGAATCCGTCAGATTCCAAGCGTGAAGCGCAACACAGCGGCGATCAGTAACCCAGTTTCGGGTCAAACACCGGGCCAACGGCTTCGCCCGCACGGTATTTGACGAGGTTTTCGAGGAAGCGATTGGCGCTGCGGATGAACATCATGTTCTGCGCGCGGCCCGACAGGTGCATGGTGACATGCGCATTGTCGAGCGACCACAGCGGGTGATCCGCGGGCAGCGGCTCGGGCGTGGTCACGTCGAGGAACGCGGCCCCGACCGCCTTCTTCTCCAGCGCCTCGACCAGCGCGGGCTGATCGACAACGCTGCCGCGCGCGATGTTCACCAGCACGGCGTCGCTCTTCATCGCCGCCAGTTCCGCCGCGCCGATCATGCCTTCGGTTTCGGGCGTGGCGGGCACAGCGAGGATCACCCAGTCAAAATCCTGCAATTGCGTGCGCCATTGATCCGGCGTCAACACACCCGGCCCGGCATTGCGGCGCACCACGGTTACTTCGACATCGAAGGCTTCGAGCCGTGGCTTGATCAGCTTGCCGATCGCGCCATAGCCCAGCAGCAGCGCCTTTGACTCGGCGAGTTCGCGCTTGCCCGGCGAATCCATCAGCCATTCGTGCCGCTCCTGCGCGCGCACGACTTCGCGGTAACCCTTGGCGATGTTGAGCATCCCCATGACGACATATTCGGCGATAGTGATGGCGTTGATGCCCGCCCCGTTGGTGACGGTGATGCCGCGTTCGATCAGCACGTCCATCGGCAGGAAATCGAGGCCGGCATAGATCGAATTGAGCCATTTGAGATCGGTCGCCGCACGCAGCGTTTCGGCCATCGCGGCCTGATCGTTCATGTCGAACCAGCCGATCTCCGCCCCCTTCACCGCCTCCAGCGCTTCCTCATGCGTCATGAACCAGCGCACATCGAGATCGTCGGGCAGGCGGGGTTCGAGCAGCGGGCGGATCAGCCCGGAGATTGCGAGGGTTGTCATACTTCAATCCTTACTTCTCCCCATCGACTTGCGATGGGGAGGTGGCAGACGCGCAAGCGTCTGACGGAGGGGCCTTGTCAAAAGCGATCAAGCGTTCCTGACAGATTGCGATAATGCCTTCAGCAACAGACTGCACGTCGGCCAAAACGTCGCGAGCAGGAATTCGCAAGGTGTCAACCCGGCGCTCCCGCATCAATCTGTCCCTTTGATCGTCTCGCTGCTGATGGTCCACTGCGTCATGGGTAGCGCCGTCAATCTCAATCGCAAGGTTGGCGCGCGCACAAAAGAAATCCAGAACATATGGCCCTGCCGGATGCTGCCTGCGAAACCGCAATCCTTCAGGCGAACCGCGCAGCTTTTGCCACAGCAGCCTCTCAGGAACAGTCATCTCGCGGCGCAGCATGCGGGCCTTCGCCACCGTGGCTGCGGGTTTGGCCGGTCTGCTCAATCTGCCCCTCCACCACTCGCTGCGCGAGCGGTCCCCCTCCCCATCGCAAGACGATGGGGAGGCCTGATCACAGTTTCCACTCCCATCCTAGCGGATCGCCGTCCATCACTTCGACGCCCTTGGCCGCGAGCTCGTCGCGTATCGCATCGGAGGTAGCGAAGTCCTTTTCCGCGCGCGCTTCCTTGCGGCGGGCGAGCGAGTCTTCGATTTCCTCTGCGGTGATCGCGGCGGTCTTGGGCCGGATGCGCAGTTCCTCGCGGGTCAGGCTGAACAGGCCGAGGCCCAGCACCGCGTCCATATGCTCCACCACCGCGCGCTTGATCCCGGCGTCGACCTTCTTGACGGCCAGCGCGTCTTCCAGCGCGGTGAGCGCGATCGGCGTGTTCAGATCGTCGCTGATCGCGGCATCGAATTTCGCCAGCGTCTCGGCAAATTTGAGGTGCTGGGCGAGCGGCTGGCTCGGCGCATCCGCCAGCCTTCCGGCGGCCATCACCATCCGCTTCAAACGCGTCAGGGCCGCCTCAAGACCATCCCACGAAAACTCCAGCTCGCTGCGGTAATGCGCCTGCAGGCACATCATGCGGTAGGCGAGCGGATGATAGCCCTTGTCCACCAGCAATTGCAGCCGCAGGAACTCACCCGAGGACTTGCTCATCTTGCCGCTGCGTTCGACCAGGAAATTGTTGTGCATCCAGATCTTCGCGCCCGAATGGGTTGCGACATCTAATGAGCCACATCCGCAGAATGCCTGATTTTGCGCGATTTCATTGGGATGGTGGATTTCCCGGTGGTCAATCCCGCCGGTGTGAATGTCGAACGGGAAACCGAGCAGCTTTTCCCCCATCACCGAACATTCGAGATGCCATCCCGGCGCGCCCTTGCCCCACGGGCTGTCCCATTCCATCTGGCGCTTTTCGCCCGATGGGGTCTTGCGCCAGATCGCGAAGTCGGCGGCGTTGCGTTTGCCCTCGACGCTCTCGATCCGGCCCTCCCCGTCTTCGGTAACGGCGCGCGCCAGCCGCCCGTAATCGGCGACGGTCGAGACATCGAAATAAAGCCCGCTATCCAGCTCGTAGCAGTGCTTGTCCGCAATGCTCTTCGCGAATTCGATCATCTCGTCGATGTAATCGGTCGCAACCGACCATTTGGCCGGCTGGCGGATGTTAAGCGCCTTCACGTCCGCCCAATAGGCCTCAGTATAATGCTGCGCGATGTCCCAGATGCTCTGCGCTTTCTCCGCAGCCATCTTCTCCATCTTGTCCTCGCCCTCATCGGCATCATCGGTCAGGTGCCCGACATCGGTGATGTTGATGATGTGGGTGAGTTTGTAGCCCTTGTAGCTCAGCGTGCGCCCCAGCACGTCAGCGAAGACATAGGCGCGCATATTGCCGATGTGCGGGTAATTGTAGACCGTCGGCCCGCAGGTGTAGACGCGCGCCTCCCCTTCATGGACGGGCACGAAAGGTTCGGTCTCGCGGGTGAGCGAGTTGAAGAGCTTCAAGGGGACGGCGTCAGTCATGGGGAGCGCATTTGCCACGCTCTCCCGTCAGGTCAATCAAAACCCAGAAACTTGACCTGTTCGTCCAGCGGCACGCGCTCACGCTCGAAATTGTTCACCGGCGCGTCCGGGTCGCGATAGCCGATCGCCATGCCGCAGAAGAACATGTAGCGCTCCTTGTCGAGGCCGAGGAAGTCGCGGATCACATCGGCATAGAGCGCCATGTATTCCTGATAGCAGCTGTCGAGCCCTTCCTCGCGCAGCAGCAGGGCGACGGTTTGCAGCCACATGCCCGTGTCAGACCATTGCGCTTCCTTCATAAGGCGCGGGAAATAGACGAACAGCACGGCAGGCGCATCGAAGCTGGTGGCGTTGCGCGCCATTGCCGCCATGCGCGCGGCGCCATCGTCGCGGGCGATGCCCATCGCGCCGAACATTTCGCGCGATACGCCGTCGAGACGCGCCTTGTAGGCTTCCTCGGCTCCCGGAGCGGCCCAATCGTATTCGGCGGCCTGCGGGGGTGTGGTGGTGATTTTCGCCTGCAGATCCTTGAGCGGCTGCCCGGTCACGATGGTCGCTTCCCACGGCTGGTAATTGCAGCCCGACGCCGCCCAGCGCGCCGTATCCATCACGCGGCGGATCGTTTCGAGCTCCACCGGCTTGTCGAGATAGGCGCGGATGGAACGGCGGGTGGTGACGGCTTCGGTTACGTTCACTGGGAATGACCTCGGAAGATTTGCGGCAAGAAAGCGAAGGCCGGGTGGATAGAGTTCTATTGCGAACCCTTCAACCCGGCCCAGACCTGTTCAATTTGGCAAGCGGCGCGTCGCACCGGCCGTGTGCGGATTATTCGGCTGCCGGTGCGGCGTCGGCATAATTCATCGCGCGGACTTCTTCCGACATGTCATCGGCGTCGACCAGCTTGGGGTCCTTGTACTTGTCGCGGAATTCACGTTCCGAACTGGGCGCGATGTTCGCGCGGCCGGAAAGGAACCCGGCCTTGATCCGGCACCGCACGAACTGGGTTTCGCCTTCCTCGACCTCAAGCGTAAGCTGATCGTCGGTCTCGAGCGAGTTGACCTTGAAGCTGCGCTCTCCCGGCTGGGAATTCAGCACGAAATAGCGCCCGCCACCCAGCGAGCTGAGCTTGTCCGGATCGCCATTGTCGAAGATCGCGCAGCCAAGCGCGGCACCGCTGAGCCCGCCGGTGCGATAGAACACCACCTGCCCCATCCCTTCGGGCGGGGTCGGCAGCTGGAAACCGCCTTCATCGGCTTGCATGGCGACAGCAGCGGGAGCGGTTGCCACGAACACCGCGGGCGCAGCCGCGGCAATGGCAAGAACGGCAAGAAATTTCTTCACTTCAGGTTCCTCTCGTTAAACCTATTCACTCTCGACCGCTTCCGGCTCAGCCACCAGTTCCGGTTGGGCGACCTCGAATTCTTCGTCATTGCGCAGCTTTGCCGTCGCGATCGTGCCGGGCTCGATCGTGGTGTTGCCGCCGCTGATCAGGAAACCCAGCACCCCGATTGTCGCCACGGTGGCGATGGTGATGTCGGTGTTGTCCTGCCCGCGAAAGAGGACTTCATCGCCCTCCTCGATGAATTTGAAGCTGCGCAGCTCGATCCGGCGATCGCCGAACTGGAGATAGCGCGCGGCAAGGATCAGCTCGCCCGCAGCGCCTGCAAATCCGCCTTTTTCGGCGTGGACGACCTGTCCTTCGCCCTCGATCCCGGCCGGCAGCACTTCGACCCCGTCAATCACCACGGGTTGCGCCAGCCGGATCGGGAACATGTCGCGCGCGTTGCTGATTTTCGAGCCGACCTGCGCTTCGACCGAGATGACGATACGGTGGCCGTTGGGAACGACGATTGTCGCAGGCTGATCGGGCGCGGGTTGATCGGCTTGGGAGGCAGTTTCCTCCTGCTCGAAAACCGGCGCATTCACCGGCGCGGCATCATCAGGCGGTAGAGACTGCCCCAGAAGGGCAAATGCAAGACAAAGCAAGCGGTGCGACCTTAAAAATGCCTATATGTCACGCGGATATCTGCCAACCCGATTGACCCGTCAATACAATACGCAACGGCTGCGATCTTTTTTCGAATGCAGGCGAAGCGGTACTCCGTTCGCGATCATTTCCGCCTCACGCCCTTCTCATCCTCGAACAACTCCGCAAGCTGTTCCATGATCGTGCCGCCGAGTTGCTCGACATCCATGATCGTCACCGCGCGGCGATAATAACGCGTCACATCGTGGCCTATGCCGATGGCGACGAGCTGGACGGGTGAAACCTTCTCGATCCACTCGATCACGCCGCGCAAATGCGCTTCTAGATAGCCCGCCGAATTGACGCTCAGCGTGCTGTCATCCACCGGCGCACCGTCGGAAATCACCATCAGGATGCGGCGTTCCTCGGGCCGGTAGATCAGGCGGCTGTGCGCCCACATCAAGGCCTCGCCGTCGATGTTTTCCTTCAGCAGCCCTTCGCGCATCATCAGGCCGAGATTGCGCCGCGCGCGCCGCCATGGTTCGTCAGCCTGTTTGTAAATGATGTGCCGCAAGTCATTGAGGCGGCCCGGATTTTGCGGCTTGCCATCGGCCAGCCACGCCTCGCGGCTTTGCCCGCCTTTCCATGCACGGGTGGTAAAACCGAGGATCTCGGTCTTGACCCCGCACCGCTCCAGCGTGCGCGCCAGAATGTCCGCGCTGATCGCGGCGATGCTGATCGGGCGACCGCGCATCGATCCGGAATTGTCGATCAGCAGGGTGACGATCGTGTCCTTGAACTCGACATCGCGCTCCACCTTGTAAGACAGCGCGGTGCCGGGGGAAACGATCACGCGGGAAAGGCGCGCGGCATCGAGCACGCCTTCTTCCTGATCGAAATCCCAGCTGCGGTTCTGCTGCGCCATCAGGCGGCGTTGCAGCCGGTTGGCCAGCCGCGTCACAACGCCCTGAAGCCCGGTCAACTGGCTGTCGAGATAGGCGCGCAGCCGGTCCAGCTCTTCGGAATCGCACAGTTCGGGCGCTTCCACCACTTCGTCGAACCGCTCGGTAAAGGCCTTGTAATCGAGCCCGTCGGGAATGTCGGTCTGCGGGCGATTGGGGCGCACGGGGGCGTTGGAGGCATCGCCTTCCTCGCCCGCTTCGCCGTCCTGCATGTCCTCGTCGGCGGACATTTCGCTGTCGGTTTCGCCTTCGCCGTCGCCTTCGGTCATTTCGCCCGCGGCTTCGGCGCTTTGCGGATCGGCATCGCCTTCGCGCTGCTCGTCCCCGGCCTGATCCTCGTCCTCGCCCTGATCCTCTTCGGAATCGTCGTTTTCGGTCTGGTCGGGCTGATCGGTCGGGCGGGTAAGATCGAGATCGCGCAGCATGTCGAGCGCGAGGCGTTGGAACACCGCCTGATCGCCGAGGTTTTCGCCCAGCGCGGCGAAATCGTCGCCCACCGTTTCCTCGATGAAGTCGCGCACCATGCTCACCCCGGCTTCGGCGCGTTTGGGGATAGGTTCCCCGGTCAGCTTTTCGCGCAGCATCAGCGACAAGGCGGTTTGCAGCGGCACTTCGGAGGAATTCTGCGCGCGCACGATGGCATCGGTGGCGGTGCGCATTTCGGTCGCGGCATCGAGGTTCGACCTGATCCCGCCGAACCGGTTTGCGCCCAGCGCCTCGTATCGCACCTGCTCGATCGCGTCATAACAAGCGCGCGCCACCGGCTCGGGCGGAGCGGACCGCGCGTGCAGCCCCGCGTCGTGATGGCGCAGCTTGAGCGCGAAACTGTCGGCAAAGCCGCGTGCTTCCGTCACCTGATCATGCGGCAGATCGCGCCCGGGCAGCGGCACGCGGAAACGGTTGCCGCTGGCACCGGGGACATCGGCGCTCCACGCCACTTCCACCTCGGCATCGCGCGCAATCGCACGGCTGGCGCCGGTCAGCGCCTGCTTGAACCTGTCGAGAGGGGATTCTTCAGCCATTGGGTGGCAGATAGGAACTTATCGGGTGGCGGGCTACCTGTTAGTTTTAAAGGATGCTCTGCCCGGTGGCTTCCCAATCCTTCAGGAAGCCTTCAATGCCCTTGTCGGTCAGCACATGCTTGAACAGGCCGTGGATCACCTTGGGCGGCGCAGTCATGACATCGGCGCCGATCTTGGCGGCTTGCAGCACATGGGTGGTGTGGCGCACCGACGCGACGAGGATTTCGGTAGCAAAGCCGTAATTGTCATAGATCAGGCGGATGTCCTCGATCAGGTCCATCCCGTCAAAGCCGTTGTCGTCATGCCGCCCGACGAAGGGCGAGATGAAGGTCGCCCCCGCCTTCGCCGCGAGCAGCGCCTGATTGGCGGAAAAGCACAGGGTGACGTTGACCATCGTGCCCTCGCCCGTCAGCGCCTTGCAGGTCTTGAGCCCGTCCACCGTCAGCGGCACCTTGATGCAGACATTGTCGGCGATCTTGCGCAGCACCTCGGCCTCTTTCATCATCGTCGCGTGATCCAGCGCGACGACTTCGGCGGAGACGGGGCCGTCGACGATCCCGCAGATTTCCTTCGTCACCTCCATGAAATCCCGCCCGGATTTGGCAATCAGCGAAGGATTGGTGGTGACGCCATCAAGCAGGCCGGTGTCGGCCAGTTCCTTGATGTCGGCGATTTCGGCGGTGTCGACGAAGAATTTCATGGCGCGGATATCTCCCTTTGCGCGTGCGATTCGCTTGCGCGGGGGATGGCACAGCCGGGGCCGCAGGGCCAGATGTGCGAGCGCCTGCCTCCCCCGATCAAAGCACTCCGTTGCCGAACACTCCGATCAACACCGGATCGCGGGTGGAGCCCGGATCGCGCCGGATCGCGGCTTCCTCAACGCCCATCTCGGTCCAGATCGCATCGTCGATATTGCCTGCCAGCCGCTGCGCGATGCCGCTGACATTGGTGCCCGCCGCCGCGTCGATCAACTGGCCGACAAGCGGATCGGAAGCGATACGGATCGCTTCGCCCAGTTCGGGCACCATCGCGTCGATCAACCGCCCGCCCAGCTCTCCGCGCAGTGCCTGAGTCGCCGCGCTCGGCCCGCCGCGCACCAGCTCCACCGCATTGGCGAGGCCAATCACCCGCACCGCATCGGTCACAACCGGCGCGGCGCGATAGGATGCGTCGATGGCAATATCGGCAAAGGCATCTTCCAGCCGATCCTTGAACAGCGCGGAGGTGAGGATGCGCGACACCACATCCCCGCGCGCGCCCAGCAGATTGCCAAGGCCCAACCGCGCGACCTGCGTATCCCAATAGCCGTCCGGCGCGATCAGCCGGGCAAAGGCGCGCTCGCTCGACAACAGCAACAACCGGCGCACCGCTTCGGTCAGGCTGAAACCGGGGACGGTGGAGCAAGCAGGCAGCGCCAGCACCAATGCCCCGCCCGCGCCCGCTTTCAGAAAATGCCTGCGTCCCAGTTCCGTAATCTCGTGTCCGTTCATATCCCTGACCCTTTGCCTTGTGGTTTGCATGTCTGTGCCTTCATATTGCCGAACCGCATATGAACCGCGTCCGCCTCCTTGTCCTCAACGCCGCGCTCGGCCCGCTGGATTACAGCGTGCCCGACGGCATGGCGGTGGAACCCGGCAGCGTGGTTGTCGCGCCGCTTGGCCCGCGCACCGTCACCGGCATCGTCTGGGACGAAGGCCGCCTGCCCGGAACCGAGGTGGACGCGTCCAAACTACGGCCCTTGCGCGAAGTTATTCCCGTGCCGCCGCTTTCGGCGCCCTTGCGCCGGCTGATCGAATGGACCGCCGATTATTACTGCGCGGCGCTGGCCAGCGTTGCGCGCATGGTGCTGTCGAGCGGGGGTGCGCTGGGCGGGCCGACCACCATGACCGAATACCGCCTGTCAGGCGGCCTGCCCGAACGCATGACCCCGCAGCGCCTCGCCGCGATTGAGGCACTTGACGGCGAACAGGGCACCATCCGCGAACTCGCTGGCATCGCGGGCGTATCCGAAGGAGTGTTGCGCGGGCTGGTGAATCAGGGGGTGATAGAGCCGGTGACGGTGGCGATCGATCGCCCCTACCCCATTGCCGATCCCGATTACGATCAGCCCGATCTTTCGCCCGATCAGCAGTCCGTCGCGGATGTGCTGGTGCAAGCGGTGAAGGCGCGCGAATTCGCGCCTTTCCTGATCGACGGGGTGACGGGATCGGGCAAGACCGAAACCTATTTCGAACCCGTGGCACAGGCGCTGCGGATGGGGCGGCAGGTGTTGGTGCTGCTGCCCGAAATCGCGCTGACCGAGAATTTCCTGTCACGCTTCGAAGACCGCTTTGGCGCGGCCCCGGTGCAATGGCATTCCTCGCTCAAATCCACCGAGCGGCGGCGCGCATGGCGGGCGATTTCCGAAGGTTCGGCACAGGTCGTGGTGGGCGCGCGTTCGGCGCTGTTCCTGCCCTATGCCGATCTCGGCCTGATCGTTGTCGATGAAGCGCATGAAATCAGTTTCAAGCAGGATGACGGGGTGCGGTACAACGCCCGCGACGTATCTGTGATGCGCGCCCGGTTCGAAGGGCTGCCGGTGGTGCTGGCCAGCGCGACCCCGGCGCTGGAAAGCCTGCACATGGCGAGCAACGGCACTTACACGAAGCTCGATTTGCCGAGCCGTTTCGGCGGAGCGCAATTGCCCGATATCAAGCTGGTCGATCTGACTGAGGAAAAACCGGCGAGCGGGCGCTGGCTCGCCGCGCCGCTGATTGCCGGGATAGAGGCGCGGCTGGAAGCGGGCGAACAGGTTCTGCTGTTCCTCAACCGGCGCGGCTATGCCCCGCTGACGCTGTGCCGCAATTGCGGGCATCGCTTCAAATGCCCCAATTGCAGCGCGTGGCTGGTCGAACACCGGCTGTCGGCGAGGCTGGCGTGCCACCATTGCGGGCTGGAGACAAAGCCGCCCGATGCCTGCCCCGATTGCGGCGAAGGCGATTGCCTTGTCGCCTGCGGCCCCGGCGTGGAAAGGATCGCGGACGAGGTTTCCGCGCTGTTTCCCGATGCCCGTGTCGCGGTCGCCACGTCCGACACGCTCGGATCGCCCGAACGCGCTGCGCAATTCATCGCCCAGGTGCGCGAAGGCGCAATCGACGTGATCGTCGGCACGCAACTGGTGACGAAGGGGTTCCACTTCCCCGAACTGACGATGGTGGGCGTGGTCGACGCGGATCTGGGCCTTGAAGGCGGAGATTTGCGCGCGGCGGAGCGCACCTATTCGCAGGTCGCGCAGGTGGCAGGGCGCGCAGGCCGGGGCGAGAAACCGGGCGAAGTGCTGATCCAGACGCGCCATCCGGAGGCTCCCGTTATCGCCGCGCTCGCCAATGGGGATCGCGATGCCTTTTACGAGGCAGAGACAGAGGCCCGGCGCGATGCGGGTGCGCCTCCGTTCGGGCGGTGGGCGGCGATCATCATATCGTCGGAGGACGAACGCGAAGCGCGCGAGGCGGCGGTGCGGCTGGGCGATACCCGCCCGCATCTACCCGACATCCACATACTTGGCCCCGCCCCCGCCCCGCTGGCGCTGCTGCGTGGGAGGTATCGCTACCGCTTCCTCGTCAACGCCCGGCGCAGCGCGAATTTGCAGGACACCTTGCGCGAATGGCTGGACCGCCAGCAATTCCCACCCGGCGTGCGCGTAGGCGTGGATGTCGATCCCTACAGCTTCGTTTGAAGGCGCATTAGGCCAATTCTAACCAGTCTGGTGCAAAGCCCCCTGCCATGCAGTTCAAGGAGGCTTTGACGGTGAAACCCGCCGCATGGATGATCGCGCTGAGTGCCGCATCGCTGGCTGGCACCCCCGCGCTTGCCAATGACGGTCAGGCACAGGGAGCCGACGCGCCGCAGCAGTGGCATGTCATGATCTCGCTGTATGAATCGGTGCAGAAGAACAGCTGCGGTGACAGGATCTACAAGGTCAGCACTGCGGAGCCGATCGTGATCGACGGGCCGGACACGATCACGGTCAATCACATCAACACCGTCGTCGGCGAATGGATGGCGCATCTGCGCACCGTTTCACCCGCGGCATGGCGGATGGTGAATGGCGACACCGGCGATCACGTCACCGATGTCTATTTTCGCCGTTCGCACGAAGATGCGATGCGCGCCTTCACCCGCGACGGCCATCTGGAGCGCGAGCCGGGGTGCTGGGGATCGGTGCTGATGAAGCATCCGGTCGACAGTTTCGCCTTCAGCGCACCGGCCGATTTCGCGAAGTGGGAATTCGGGCAGGAACCCCCGCCCCCGCCCGGCGTCGGCGGAGTGGCGCGCGATCTGGCGCCGATACCAGGCCTCGCAAAACGGGATTGATCGGCACTTATCGGGCGCCCGTGCATTGACGGGGCGATGAGCAATCCCGTCCTAGTCCCCGTCCTCGGCGATCAGCTGACCCGCACCCTTTCCTCCCTGCGCGGCTGCGCAAAGGAGGAAACCGTCATCCTGATGATGGAGGTGTGGGACGAGGCTACCTACGTCAAACATCACAAGCAGAAGATCGCCCTGATCTTCTCCGCGATGCGCCATTTCGCGGCTGAACTGCGCGATGCGGGGTGGCGCGTCGATTATGTGAAGCTGACCGATGAAGGCAATTCGGGCGGCTTCTCTGGCGAAGTCGCCCGCGCGATCGAACGCCATACCCCGCGCAAGCTCCGCGTTACCGAAGCGGGCGAATGGCGGGTGCAGCAGCAGATCGAGGAATGGCCGGGCAAATTCGCCTGCGAAGTCGAAATCCTCCCCGACGATCGCTTCCTCTGCTCGCACGCCGAATTTCGCGACTGGGCGGAGGGGCGCAAGCATCTGACGATGGAGCATTTCTATCGCGAGATGCGCCGCAAGACCGGGCTGCTGATGCACGATGACGGCAAACCGGTAGGCGGCGAATGGAATTACGATGCCGAAAACCGCCAGTCGCCCGATTCCGGCATCAATCCGCCCCCAGCCCCCAAATTCGCCCCCGACGACATTACAGGGGAGGTCATCGCGCTGGTGAAAGACCACTTCGGCAATCACTTCGGCGATCTCGAACCCTTCGGCTGGCCTGTCACATCGGATCAGGCGCAGGAAGCCGCCGATGCCTTCTTCGCCCAGAGGCTCGGGAAATTCGGCCCCTATCAGGACGCGATGGTGCACGGGTCGGACGATCTTTACCACTCCATGCTGTCAACCAGCATCAACCTCGGCCTGATCGACCCGCTTGAGCTGTGCCGCCGCGCTGAAAAGGCTTACGGAGACGGCAAGGCGCCGCTCAATTCGGTGGAGGGGTTCATCCGCCAGATCATCGGCTGGCGTGAATATGTGCGGGGGTTTTACTGGCTGAAAATGCCCGGCCTTGCCCAAGACAACGCGCTCAATGCCACCCGCCCCCTGCCCGAATTTTTCTGGACCGGCGAAACCGACATGCGCTGCCTTGCCGATTGCGTACGCACCACGCGCGAAGACGCGCATGCGCACCATATCCAGCGGTTGATGGTGCTCGGCAATTTCTGCCTGATCGCCGGGATCGATCCCAAGGCGGTGCAGGACTGGTATCTCGCCGTCTATGCCGATGCGTTCGAATGGGTCGAACTGCCCAATGTCGCCGCGATGGTGCTCTATGCCGACGGCGGCAACCTCGCGACCAAGCCCTATGCCGCGTCGGGCAATTACATCAACAAGATGTCCGATTACTGCAAGAAATGCAGCTACAAGGTGGCCCAGAAGACCGGCGACGGAGCCTGCCCGTTCAACCCGCTGTACTGGCATTTCATGGACGCCAACCGCGAACGGCTGGAATCGAACCACCGCATCGGCCGCATCTACGCGACATGGGACCGCATCGGCGAAGCGAAACAGCGCGAATATCTGGACAGCGCGGAGAAGTTTCTGGACAGCCTGACACCAGCCAGCGAAGGATGGGCGCGAAACGCAAATTGAGGAGCCGAAACCCATGCTTACCGTCCATCACCTGCGCATTTCGCAATCCGAACGCATCGTCTGGCTGTGTGAGGAACTGGGGCTGGATTACGAGCTGGTGCTCTACAATCGCGATCCCGAAACCCGGCTGGCCCCGCCTGAGCTGAAGGCGCTGCACCCGATGCAGGTCGCGCCCGTCATCACCGACGGTGATCTCGTGCTGGGGGAAAGCGGCGCGATCGTCGAGTATATCGTCGGCAAATATGCGCCCGATACGGCGCTTGTCCCCGGCCCCGATCATCCGGACTTTGCCGACCACCTGTACTGGTTCCACTTCGCCAACGCGACTTTCATGACCAACGGCATGATGCAGATCGCGGTGAACTTTGCCGGGGCGCAGATGCCACCGCCGCTGCAAAAGCGGGTGGACAATGCCTGGACGCAGATCGAGGGACGGCTGGGCGAAGCGGACTATTTCGGCGGATCGCAGCTGACCACCGCCGACATCATGATGGTGTTCCAGCTGACCACCAGCCGCGCTTTCAACGGCATGACGATCGATCACCTGCCCAATCTGAAAGCCTACCTGAAACGCATCGGATCGCGTGAAGCGTATCAGACGGCGATGGCCAAATGCGAACCGGGAATGCCGCCCAAGCTCGATTGAGGGCGGCTATAATGCTCGGCAAACTGCGGCGTCGCTTCGGCCGGAGCGGTGAACGGGCGGCAAGCCATGTGCCCCCCGCCCTTCCCAAGGAGGGCCATGTCTATTCGTTCCGGACGCGGCCCTATACCCCGTTCTCTGCCAGCGAGACCGGCCGGTATGCCGCGATAAAGGTGCTGGGCGTGACCGACAGGCTTGTGGTGATCGCCACGCTCGAACCGGTCTGGCCACGTCATCCCACGCTGAAAGAGGCATCGGGTGCACGCGTCCTTTCGCAATACCGGTTTGCCCATGAAGGGCGCGACGCTGTTATCGGGGTTCTCAAGGAAGCATGGGATATTGCGGAGGCTCTCGACGATTGCCGCCTGCTCGGCTCGGTTTCGGTCTCAGCGCGGGACCTGAGAGTGGTAGACGATTACGAGCTCGGCGTCCCCGGTTGTTCCTATGCACACCTCGCCTTTGCCAATTTTGCATCCGAAGGGGAATGGCGCTGGGCCAATGATCGTGAGGCGCTGGTGCGCGAATGCGAATTGCGCGACGCCGAGGCCGCGAGGAAAAGGGCCGAGCAGGACGCACGATATCGCGACCGGCTGAAAGGGCTGACGCTGGAGAAGCTGCTGTCCGAAACGCCGTTTGAAAACTGGTCGCCTTCCCCGCCCTATCCTCCGCAGGAATTCACGCAGGCCGCACGCGCGGCGATCCATGCAGCCTGCCGCGAGATACAGGCGCTCGGCGAAAAGCCGCGCAGGCCCGCTGTCAGAAAGATACTGAAAGCCACGGTCGAATGGTTCAACCATGCCGACGAAGCCGCCGGACAGGTCATCGAAACCGAGGAACGCGAGGACATTGTCGCGGTGCTGGAAGAAATCGCCCATGCCGCAAAGCAAAAGGCGCTGGTCGGCGAAATCGACGACTGGCGGGATTGGTAAGCTTTCCTACTCGCCTGCGCGATGCGATGATCGGGGCGGCTCTTTCGCATCGTCCGGACCGCCCGATAACGGGCCATTTCGCGTGACACTTTGCATCGTCAAAGGGTGACACTTTGCGCGCCCAAGAGTGACAGTCTTTGCGTGTGCGGGTGACGCTTTGGCGCGCAAGGTGACACTCTGGCCGCAAAGGTTACGGTTTTGCGCTGCAAGGGTGACAGGATAGGGATTTTATCCCTGGACAGTGTTCCACCTGTTCCACCCTGTTGGGAATCACCCCTGCTGCTCGCGCTTCAGCAGTTCCGCCTTGATCTCAGGGCCGTATGCGTATCCGCCCACGCCGCCTGACGCGGGGACGACGCGGTGGCACGGGATCAGCACCGCGATGGCGTTGGCGCCATTGGCGCTGCCCACGGCGCGGCTGGCCTTGGGATTGCCCAGCATCGCCGCCTGTTCGCCATAGCTGCGCGTTTCACCCGCCGGGATGCGGCGCAGCGCCTCCCAGCACGCCTGCTGGAACGCGGTGCCCCTGACGTCGAGGGGGATATGCGCGTTGTCGCTGCCCGGCTGTTCGACTGCGGCGAGCACTTCGCCAAACAGCGCGGCAAAGCTGTCATCCGCCTCAACCAGATCGGCCTTGGGGAAACGGGCGCGCAGTTCCGCCTCGCCTTCGCCAAAGGACAGGCAGCACACGCCCTTCTCCGTGGCGGCGACGAGCATCGGGCCGAGCGTCGTTTGCATCACGCGCCAGTGGATCTGGCGGCCCTCGCCCCCGCTCTGCCAATCGCTTGCCGTCATGCCCAGCCTTCCCTTTGTCCCATCGTAAAAGCGCGACGGGCTGGAATAGCCCGCCTGATAGAGCGCGTCGGTAACGCTTGTCCCGGTTTCCAGCGCTTCGCGCACGCGCTCCTCGCGCAGGGCACGGGCGAAAGCCGCAGGGGACAGGCCCACGGTGCGCTTGAACAGCCGCTGGAAATGGGTCGGCGAATAGCCGGTCAGATCGGCCAGCTGATCGAGCGTCTTTGCCCCGTCCGCCCGGATCGCGGCGATTGCGGCCAGCACGCAGGCCTCCTCCGCGCTCTGGGTATTGGGGGAGCACCGCTTGCAGGCGCGCAGGCCCGCGCCTTCCGCATCGGCAGGGGTCGCGTAAAAGCGCACGTTGCGGCGCAAGGGCGCGCGCGCCGGGCATGACGGGCGGCAGTAAATGCCGGTCGAATGGACGCCCGTGACAAAGGCGCCGTCATAGCGCCGGTCCTTCGCCAGAGCGATCTGCCAGCGTTCGTCATCGGTAAGGGGCGTTGTCTGTGTCATGGCTATGGTGTCGCAGGCTTTCGACATAAGCGCATCCCGAAGCTTGCGGTCAATGTCAGGCGCGGCATAAGGGTGGGTGATGACACGCTTTGTCCGACTGGTCGCCGCCCCTCTGTTTGCGCTGCTGGCGCTTGCCTTCACCGCCCTGCCCGCATCCGCCGATCCGGGCGATGTCGATGCTGCGGCGCGCGGCGTGGTGCGCGTGGTGCTGATCGACCGCAGCGGCGGCGAAGTGGTGCCGGTAACGCATGGCAGCGGCTTTGCGGTTTCCTCGACCATGATCGTCACCAACGCCCACGTCATCCGCGAAGCCTTGCAGGACGACACGCTGCGGATCGGGATCGTACCGAGCGAAGGCGACGCGGCGACCTTTGCCACGCCTGTCGCGGTCAGCCCGCGCAACGACCTTGCTCTGCTGGAGATCACCGACGGATCGCTGCGCCTGCCTCCGCTGACGATCGCGGGCGGAGTTGCCGGTGACATGGGCGAGGTGTCGGCGGTGGGATACCCGATGAATGTCGATCTCGCACAAGGGCTGGAAATGCGCGACATCTTCCGCGCCCAGCCCCCGGTGAAGAGCCGCGGCTTCCTGTCGGGCCAGCGCCCTTCGCGCCAGTTCGACACGATCCTCCACACCGCCCCGATCGCGCGCGGCAATTCGGGCGGGCCGTTGCTCGACGGATGCGGGCGGGTGTTGGGGGTCAACAGCTTCGGCGCGGATTCGGACGGATCGGATGCCGAGTTCTACTTCGCCGTTTCCCTGCGCGAACTGCTGCCCTTCCTGCGCGAAAACGGGATTGAGCCTTCGGTCAACGCCCTGCCCTGCCGCTCGATCGACGAATTGAACGCCGCCGAACGCGCCCGCTTCGAGGCGCAACGGGCAGAAACGCAGGCACGGCTGGACGCGCGCGAAGCGGAACTGCGCGAAGCCCGCGAACAGGCCCGGTTGCAAGCGCAGATCGAAGTGCTCGATGCGCGCGACAATGCGATGGCGCTGGCGATGGTGCTGCTGCTGCTCGGGATCGGATCGGGCTATGCCGCGCTCCAGCTGCGCAAGAGCCAGCACGACAATCCCGAGCATCGCAACCGCGCCATCATCGCGGCAGTGATCGCCGGCCTCGCCCTGATCGCAACGGTTCTGGTGTGGCTGACCCGTCCCGGCTTCAGCGAGATCGAGGAGCGGGTCGCCGCGATCCTCGACGAACGCAACAACACCGACGGAGGAGACGCACCCACTGGCGATATCGCAAGCGACGGAACGCTGATCTGCACACTCGACACCGAACGCAGCCGGATCACGGGGGCACGCACGGACGATGTGGAGTTCGACTGGGCGGCGGACGGCTGTGTCAACCAGCGCACGCAATACGGGCTTTCGGGCGGCAACTGGACCCGTGTGTTCGTGCCGAGCGACGAGGCGGCGGTTTCGGTCAACGTCTATGATCCGGACACCCGCACCTTCCGCACCGACCGTTACCTGCTGGGCCGCGCCGCAATGGACGCCGCGCGCGAAGCCCGCCGCGAATACGATCCGCCCGCCTGCGGGGTAACCGACGCGCAACGCACGCTGGGCGAACAGCAAAGCGCGCTGCTCGCCCTGCTGCCCGACCGCCCGAACGAGCGGCTGGTCTACACCTGCGAGACGAAGCGCGCGGGTGTTGTTGGCGCAGCGGCACCCTAAGCTGAAGAGAGATATACGAGGAGCCGACTGACGCCAGAGCCGTCCAGATTGATGCTCCGCTCTAAGCCGCCAGCGCCTCACCGCTCAACGTGATGCGGTGCATTTCGCGGTAGTGGCCGTGATAATCGTTCATCGCATTGTGCCACGTCGTGCGATTGTCCCAGATCGCCACCGTGCCCGGCTTCCATTCAAGACGGCATTCATTGTCGCCCGTCAGCGCGGCGTCGAACAATTGCTGCAGCAGCGGCATGCTTTCTTCGCGGGTCTGGCCGACGAAATGGATCGTGAAGGCGCTGTTGACATAAAGCAGCTTGCGACCGGTATGCGGATGGCGGATCACCACCGGGTGAATCGCTCCGGTCTTAAGGTCCTGCCCGCGCAGTGACTTGGCCATGTCGGTCTGGGCGTAAAGGCCGTCCGCCTTATAGACGTGATCGGCGGTATGGAATGCCTCCAGCCCTTCAACCGCCGCCTTCAACTCGTCGGACAGCGCATCATAGGCCGCGCCCATGTGTGCCCACATGGTATCGCCACCCTTTGGCGGCAGGTGCCGGGCGACCAGCACCGATCCCATCGCCGGGATCTGGTCATAGGAATGATCGGTGTGCCACGCACCGCCGATATTGGTCTGCTGATCAGGCTCTTTCTTGACCACGGCGATTTCATTGTAGTCCGCCTGCAGCGGGAAATAATTGTTTACGTCGATCCCGCCCCAGCGACGGCCGAAAGTGATGTGATCTTCAGGCGTGAATTCCTGATCGCGGAACACCGCGACTCCGTGTTCATAGATCGCCTTCTTGATCTCCTGCATTTCGGCATCGCTGCAATTCGCCAGCGTCACACCGGAAACCTCCACGCCGCATTTCGGCGCCATCGGCGTCAGTTGCATTTTCCCTCTCCCACTCGGCCCGCTTACCGCCCGGTAAGTCAAATGCCAGATACACTCTTTTTCCGCAAGCTGACAGACTCTGTACTCCCTCCGCTTGCGCAATCCAGATTCAATTGCTAGGCGCGCGCCAGCTTTGACGGGGAAGCCCCTATGTGCCCTGCCGCATCAAAGCTGCACAACTTTATTTTCGGACACCTGCCGAAGGGATTTCAAGCGCGTGGATATTTCCGCCGGTATTCAGGCTAGCCTAGCGGGGCGTTACGCTTCTGCCCTCTTTGATCTGGCCAGCGAAAACGGGACGGTCACTGCCGTCGAAACCGATCTGGAGAAGCTCGGCGCCGCGCTCGGCGAATCCGAGGATCTGCGGGCTGCCACCAGCAATCCGCAGCTCTCGCGCGCCCAGCAAGGCGCCGCAGTTGCCGCCGTGGCCAAGCATCTCAAGCTTTCCGATCTCACCAGCAACTTCCTTGGTGTGCTCGCCGAGAATCGCCGCCTGTCGAAGCTGCCGGACATGATTGCCGCGTTCAAGGCGATCGCCGCAGCCCAGCGCGGTGAAGTCACCGCAACCGTCACCAGCGCGCATCCGCTCTCCGCCGAACAGCTTGCCACCTTGAAGGACAAGCTGACCGCGCGTCAGGGCCGCACTGTAATGCTTTCCGCCGATGTCGACCCCGATCTTCTGGGTGGGCTGGTCGTCACCATCGGCTCCACGCGCATCGACGCATCGATCCGCACCCGTCTCAATTCTCTCTCCCAGGCAATGAAGGCCTAAAGGACTAGAAACATGGAAATTCGCGCCGCAGAAATCTCCAAGGTCATCAAGGACCAGATCGCCAATTTCGGCACCGAAGCACAGGTGAGCGAAGTCGGCACCGTGCTGAGCGTGGGTGACGGTATCGCCCGCATCCACGGCCTCGACAAGGTTCAGGCCGGTGAAATGGTCGAATTCGCCAACGGCGTTCAGGGCATGGCGCTGAACCTCGAAGCCGACAACGTCGGCGTCGTGATCTTCGGCTCGGACGCCGAGATCAAGGAAGGCGACACCGTCAAGCGGACCGAAACCATCGTGGACGTTCCCGTCGGCAAGGGCCTGCTGGGCCGCGTTGTTGACGCTCTGGGCAACCCGATCGACGGCAAGGGCCCGATCGAATCGACCGAGCGTCGCCGCGTCGAAGTGAAGGCACCGGGCATCATCCCGCGCGAATCGGTTTCGGAACCCGTGCAGACCGGCCTCAAGGCTGTGGACGCTCTCGTTCCCGTCGGCCGTGGCCAGCGCGAGCTGATCATCGGCGACCGTCAGACCGGCAAGACCGCTGTCGCGATCGACACCTTCATCAACCAGAAGGGCGTGAACGAAGGCGATGACGAATCGAAGAAGCTGTACTGCGTCTATGTCGCCGTCGGCCAGAAGCGTTCGACCGTTGCCCAGATCGTGAAGCAGCTCGAAGAAAACGGCGCGATGGAATACTCCATCGTCGTCGCCGCGACCGCTTCGGAGCCCGCACCACTTCAGTACCTCGCGCCCTACACCGGCTGCGCAATGGGTGAATTCTTCCGCGACAACGGCATGCACGCCGTGATCGTGTATGACGACCTTTCGAAGCAGGCTGTGGCCTATCGCCAGATGTCGCTGCTGCTGCGTCGTCCTCCGGGCCGCGAAGCGTACCCGGGCGACGTTTTCTATCTCCACAGCCGCCTGCTTGAGCGCGCTGCGAAGATGAACGGCGACAACGGTTCGGGCTCGCTCACCGCGCTGCCGATCATCGAAACCCAGGCGGGCGACGTGTCGGCCTATATCCCGACCAACGTGATCTCGATCACTGACGGCCAGATCTTCCTCGAAACCAACCTGTTCTACCAGGGCATCCGTCCGGCGATTAACGTCGGCCTGTCGGTGAGCCGCGTGGGCGGTGCCGCTCAGACCAAGGCGATGAAGAAGGTTTCGGGCTCGATGAAGCTCGACCTTGCGCAGTACCGCGAAATGGCGGCGTTCGCGCAGTTCGGTTCGGACCTCGACGCCTCGACGCAGAAGCTGCTCAATCGCGGCGCGCGCCTGACCGAGCTGCTCAAGCAGCGTCAGTTCAACCCGATGCCGTTCGAAGAGCAGACCGTGTCGATCTTTGCCGGCACCAACGGTTTCGTCGATTCGATCCCGGTTGACCGCGTGAACCAGTACGAAGAGCAGATGCTGGCGTATTTCCGCAGCGAACACGCCGATGTGCTCGCCGAAATCCGTACCAGCGGCAAGTTCGAGGACGACACCAAGGCGAAAGTCGTGGCCGGCCTCGAAGCTTTCGCCAAGCAGTTCGCCTGATCGACCCCAGCTAGACGGAGCGCCTAAGTGCCCTCACTCAAGGAACTCAAAGGTCGGATCAACTCGGTCAAATCGACCCAGAAGATCACCAAGGCCAAGCAGATGGTCGCGGCGGCCAAGCTCCGCCGTGCCCAGAGCGCTGCCGAAGCCGCGCGCCCCTATCAGGAAGGTCTGGCTGCGGTCATGGCGAGCCTCGCGGGGAAGGTTTCGGGCGACAGCGCTCCGAAACTGCTCGCCGGGACCGGCAGCGACCAGCGTCACCTGCTTGTCGTCGTCAACACCGACAAGGGCCTGTGCGGCGGACTGAACTCCAACCTCGTCAAGGCTGCCAAGGCCAAGGCGCAGGAACTGCTTGCCGCTGGCAAGACGGTGGAATTCTACCTCGTCGGCAAGAAGGGCCGCGCCCCGCTCAAGCGTGAACACGCCGAGCGGATCACCGGCGGTTTCGACACCTCGACCGTGAAGACCCCCGGTTTCGAAGAAGCCGACGCCATCGCCGCCGAGCTGATCGGCATGTTCGAAGGCGGCAAGTTCGACGTCGCACACCTGATCTTCCCGACCTTCAAGTCGGCGCTGGCCCAGGAACCGACCGTCAACCAGCTGATCCCGGTCCCCTCGCCCGACAACGCCGACGCTGGCGATGCGGTCGTGGAATACGAACCGGGCGAAGAGGAAATCCTCGAGGAGCTGCTGCCGCGCTACGTCAAGACGCAGCTGTTCGGCTCTCTGCTTGAGCGCGAGGCATCGGAGCAAGGCGCTTCGATGACCGCGATGGACAACGCGACGCGCAATGCAGGCGACCTCATCAACAAGCTGACCATTCAATACAACCGCAGCCGTCAGGCCGCGATCACTACCGAACTCATCGAGATAATCGCTGGGGCGGAGGCACTGTAATCATGAATTTTTCCGTTCTCAAACTGGCGACTGTCGCCCCGATCGTGCTGCTTGCGGCATGTGGCGAGGAACCGGCCCCGGCGCCTGCACCGGTCGAAACGACCGCGGCGGCAGAGCCCGAAGCCCCGTCGATCCCGCCGCCCGACGGAACCTTCTTCAAGGAAGCCTTTGCCAAGACCTGCCCGAATGCAAAGCCGGTGAACACCGCCGCTTGCAAGCGCGCAGGAATGGGCTCACCCGAGGTCATCTGTGAATTCGGCCTCGGCGACGACGAATATCTGCGTAACAAGACCACTCTGGTCCAGGGCGAAACCGAATGGGAAATCGCCGACCCCGAAACCACTTGCGCACTTGGCGCCTAAGCATCTGACGAAAGCAGGACAGTAAAATGGCCACCGCACCCGTACTCAACCAGACCACCAACGGCACCATCAGCCAGGTCGTCGGCGCTGTCGTCGACGTGCAGTTCCCCGGTGAACTGCCCGCGATCCTTACCGCGCTGGAGACCAAGAACGACGGCAAGACGCTCGTTCTCGAAGTCGCGCAGCACCTCGGTGAAAACACCGTCCGCACCATCGCAATGGACGCCACCGAAGGCCTCGTGCGCGGTCAGGAAGTGATCAACACCGGCGCACAGATTTCCGTGCCTGTCGGCCCCAAGACGCTCGGCCGCATCATGAACGTCGTCGGCGAAGCCATCGACGAGCGTGGCCCGATCGGTGCCGAGATGACCGCTCCGATCCACGCAGAAGCACCGGCCTTCATCGACCAGTCGACCGAAGCCAGCATTCTCGTCACCGGGATCAAGGTTATCGACCTGCTCGCCCCTTACGCAAAGGGCGGCAAGATCGGCCTGTTCGGCGGCGCCGGCGTGGGCAAGACCGTGCTGATCCAGGAACTGATCAACAACATCGCAAAGGGTCACGGCGGCGTGTCCGTGTTCGCCGGCGTGGGTGAGCGCACCCGCGAAGGTAACGACCTTTACCACGAATTCCTCGACGCCGGCGTTATCGCCAAGGACGCCGACGGCAACGCCACCAGCGAAGGTTCGAAGGTGGCGCTCGTGTTCGGCCAGATGAACGAGCCTCCGGGCGCACGCGCACGCGTCGCACTGTCGGGCCTGACGATGGCGGAATACTTCCGCGATCAGGAAGGCCAGGACGTGCTGTTCTTCGTCGACAACATCTTCCGCTTCACGCAAGCCGGTTCGGAAGTGTCGGCTCTGCTCGGCCGTATTCCTTCGGCCGTGGGCTACCAGCCGACCCTGTCGACCGACATGGGCAACCTGCAGGAACGCATCACCTCCACCACCAAGGGTTCGATCACCTCGGTGCAGGCGATCTACGTGCCTGCTGACGACCTTACCGACCCGGCCCCGGCAACCTCGTTCGCTCACCTTGACGCGACGACCACGCTGAGCCGCGCGATTTCGGAACTCGGCATCTACCCGGCAGTGGACCCGCTGGACTCGACCAGCCGCGTTCTCGAACCGCGCGTTGTCGGCCAGGAGCACTACGAAACCGCTCGCCGCGTTCAGGAAACGCTGCAGAAGTACAAGTCGCTGCAGGACATCATCGCCATTCTCGGGATGGACGAGCTGTCCGAAGAGGACAAGCTGATCGTGGCGCGTGCGCGCAAGATTCAGAAGTTCCTGTCGCAGCCGTTCCACGTGGCAGAAGTTTTCACCAACATCCCCGGCATCTTCGTGCAGCTCGAAGACACGATCAAATCGTTCAAGGCCGTGGTCGATGGCGAATACGATCACCTGCCCGAAGCCGCCTTCTACATGGTCGGCGGGATCGACATGGTGGTCGAAAAGGCCGCCAAGCTGGCTGAAGAGGCGTAAGGCATCATGCCCCTGCACTTTGAACTCGTAACCCCGGCCAAGCTGGTCCGTTCGGAAGACGTCCACATGGTCGTCGTCCCCGGCACCGAAGGCGAATTCGGTGTGCTCGAAGGCCATGCGCCTTTCATGAGCACGATCCGTGACGGCGCCGTGCAGGTCTACAAGACCGAAGGCAGCGCGCCGGAAACCATCGAAGTGCGCGGCGGCTTTGCCGAAGTGGGCGAGAATGGCCTCACCGTTCTGGCGGAGCATGTCGAGGGCTGATCCGGCCAATCACAATCAGAACAAACGAAAGGGCGGCCCACGGGTCGCCCTTTTTCGTTCGTGCCGGTGAGCACTTCACACCCGCCTTTCCTACTCCCCGAAATTGATGCAGATACAATCGGCAAGCGAGGCCCCGGAAATTTTTAAGAATAGGATAGGTGTCAATTTCGGCTTTCACCCGATTTCATCATGGGTTTCATGCACTTGCGCCGCTTGACGCCGTCTGACAGCGTGTCAGCTTTGTCAGCTTCCTTCGCAGTTGCAGCATGAACGGCGGGAGGCGCGATTTTCCCTTCACAATCCCCCCCTTCCCCGGCACAACCTCACCATCCCCACCCCCACAGGAGAGGACATTTGAAACTTGTTTCAACGCTTGCACTGGCGGCAGTCATGACGATCGGCGCGACCACTTCGGCACTGGCCGATGCCCACATGGACGAATCCGGCGTCCCCGGCCCTGAACAGGATCCCTACATCTGGCTTGAGGAAGCGCGCAGCGAAGAGGCGCTCGACTGGGTTCGGGCCGAAAACACCCGTACGCTCGCCGCGCTGGAAACCGATCCCCGGTTCGAGGAACTGAAAGCCGAAGCGCTCGCCATATTCGACAGCGAAGACCGCATCCCCTTCGTCAGCTTCCGCCCCGACGGTCTCTACAATTTCTGGCAGGACAAGGATAACCCCAAAGGCGTTCTGCGCCGCACCACGCTGGAAAGCTATCAGACGGACAATCCCGAATGGGAAGTCGTTCTCGATATCGACGCGCTGGCCGCAGCCGAAGGCAAGGAATGGGTTTACAGCGGATCGTCCTGCCTCCCGCCTGCACAGAACAAGTGCATGATCGCACTCTCCGATGGCGGTGAGGATGCCACCATCATGCGCGAATTCGACATGGCGACCAAAAGCTTCGTCGAAGACGGCTTTGTGATCGAAGAGAAGAGCCAGGGCGGCGTGTCATGGTTTGACGAAGACACTTTGCTGGTTGGGCGCGATTTCGGCGAAGGCACGCTGACCGAAAGCGAATATCCCTTCACCAGCCGTGTATGGAAGCGCGGCACACCTCTGTCCGAAGCCAAGGAAATCTTTCGCGGCGAAGCCAGCGACGTCTGGGCCGGTGCCAGCATCCTGCGCGACAACACCGGAACAATTCATGCAACCACCGCTTTCCGGGGCGTGAGTTTCCACGAAAGCGAATACTTCGTCCTTGATCCGAATACCTATGAGTGGATCAAGCTCGACATCCCCAAGAAGGCTTCGCTCTATGGCATTGTGGATGGGCACATTCTGGTGACCACCGATGTCGATTGGGAAGTGGACGGGCAGACCTTCCCCGCTGACAGCCTGATTGCGATGGACCTTGAGGAGTGGAAGGCCGATCCCAACGGTGCGGCCAAGACGCTCGTTTGGGCTCCGGGTGAACGCCAGACGAAGCGCGGCGGCGCGATCACCGGCAATTCGCTGTTCGTGACGCTGCTCGACAATGTCGTGAGCAAGGTGCTGGAGTTCAATCACGACGGCAGCGCATGGGTCAACCGCGAGGTTCCCCTGCCCGACAACGCCACCATCGGCATTGCGGCCAGCTCGAACGAAACCGATCAGATCATGTACACCGTCAGCGATTTCCTCAATCCGACGACGCTGTATTACACTGACGGTTCAGCCGATCCGGCGGTGCTGAAAACCTCGCCCGCCTATTTCGACCCCGCGGGCATGGAAGTGGAACAGCACGAAGCCACCAGCGCTGACGGGACGAAGATCCCCTATTTCATCGTCAAGCCTGCCGGCATGGAGATGAACGGCGAAACGGCGGTGCTGATGACGGGCTATGGCGGTTTCCAGATTCCGCGCCTGCCCGGCTACCTCGGCTCGACCGGCAAGATGTGGATGGAGCGGGGCGGCGCCTATGTGCTCGCCAACCTGCGCGGCGGCGGCGAATTCGGCCCCGGCTGGCACCAGACCGCGATCCGCGAGAACAAGCAGCGCACCTGGGACGATTTCATCGCCGTGGGTCAGGATCTGGTGGACCGTGGCTTCACCTCACCTGAGCATCTGGGCATTCAGGGCGGCAGCCAGGGCGGGCTGCTGGTCGGCACCGCGTTCACCCAGCGTCCGGACCTGTTCGGCGCGGCCATCGTGCAGATCCCGCTGTTCGACATGCTGCGCTATCACCTGATCGGGCGCGGGGCATCATGGATTGGCGAATATGGCGATCCGCGCATTCCCGAACAGCGCGCCTGGATCGAAGGGTATTCGCCCTATCAGAAGATCGTTGAGGGCGTGGATTACCCCACCCCGTTCCTGTGGGCCTCGACCGCGGACGACCGCACTCACCCCGCGCATGCGCGCAAAGGTGCTGCGCGGCTCAAGGAGCTGGGCCAGCCCTATTACTACTATGAAGACATGACCGGCGGCCATTCGGGCGGGGTCGACAACGAACAACGGGCCAAGCTTCAGGCGCTGCAATACATCTATCTGATGCAGCAATTGATGGCCTGACCGTACGCGACTCAGCGTAAGAAAAAGGGGGCGGCTTCCATCGCGGAGCCGCCTTTTTTGTCGGACAAATCAACGTCCTGTAAAACAGCCCGACACTTTGCCCTCGGCTCGTCGCACGCGCGGCACAAAGAGCGTCGTCAATGCGGGCTTAACCATGTTCGGCAGGCTGTCGTTAAGTCTTCGGGCAAATCCTCGTCTCGACAGGGATACAAAGGAGACGAAAATGGCATACCCCCGCAATATGTCGATCGCTGATGCGATCAAACGATACGGCCTACCCAAGAGCCACAAGGTGCACTGGTCACCCGCGCGCAAGGCGGAAGTGGTGCGCGCGGTTCATGATCGCGCGATCAGCTTTCACGAAGCGCGGGAGCGGTATCTGCTCAGCCGCAGCGAATTCGAGGAGTGGGAGCGCGAATACGGCGTAACCAGCATCACAAGCTCCAGCAATCTGGAAGACGCCTGACGCCCCCTCACGTCTTTCAGGAAACAGCGCACCGGCGCGGCGAACGGGACCCCTAGCCCGATCACCGCGTCGGGGCATGAAAATCGGGCGGCTTGGACGCCACCCATTCCACGAACTTCGCTATCGCGGGGTCTTGGCGCAACACTTCGGCATGATCTCCGATCCGCGCCAGCTGGGAGTTGGTGAAGGTCGCATGGATGGTGCGATGGCAGATAGGGTGGACGGGCACCTTGACCCGCCCCTTCTTCGCCTTGGGCACAGGATGGTGCCAGTGGATCAGCGTTTCGAATTCGCGGCCACAAAGCCAGCAAGAGAGCGTCGGCTCGCTCACTTCCCCTTCTTCGCCGCAGCCTTCTTCTTTTTCATCGTGTCGTGGAAGCGATCTGCCCAGCCTTGTTTCACCAGCTGTTCACCGCGCACCATGCGCAGATCACCCGCTCCGACATCGCGGCTGACGGCTGACCCGGCAGCGACGATCGCATCCGCGCCGATAGTGACAGGCGCGATCAGCGCGCTGTTTGAACCGATGAAGGCACGCTCACCGATAACGGTCTGATACTTGAAATAACCGTCATAATTACAGGTGATCGTACCCGCGCCGATGTTTGCGTTCGCGCCGACGGTGGCATCGCCGAGATAGGTAAGATGGCTGGCCTTGGCACCGGGGCCAAGCGTCGCCTTCTTCACTTCGACGAAATTGCCGACGAAACTGCCTTCCTCCAGCACCGCGCCGGGGCGCAAGCGGGCAAAGGGGCCGACTTGCACCCCGGTGGCGAGGCTCGCGCCCTCAAGATGCGAATAGGCCTTGATATGGACACCGTCGGCAACGGTGACGCCGGGGCCGAACACGACGTGCGGTTCGACGGTGACATCGCGGCCAAGGACAGTGTCATAGCTGAAGAACACGGTTTCAGGCGCTTTCAACGTCGCCCCGTCCGCCATGGCCCGCTCGCGCCGCGCGGCCTGCCAGCGCGCTTCTGCGGCTGCCAGTTCGGAGCGGCTGTTGATCCCGGCGACTTCGTCCGGATCATCGGTGATCACGACTTCGCAGCGACGCCCGTCGGCAATCGCGATGTTGACGATGTCGGGCAGGTAGTATTCGCCCTGCGCATTGTTGTTTTGCACACGGGAAAGCAGCGCGAACATGTCCTTCGCGCTCGCTGCCATCAGGCCCGAATTGCACAGGCGGCAGGCGCGCTCCCCCTCGTCCGCGTCCTTGTATTCGACCATCTTGATGATCTGGCCGTCGTCATCGGCAATGATGCGGCCATATTGCAGCGGATTCTCTGGCTCGAAGCCAAGCACCACGACGGCCGGCGCACCATCCGAATGCAGCCGGTCAAGCATGGCGCGCATGGTTTCCGCCCGCACAAAGGGCACATCGCCGTAAAGCACCAGCACGTCGCCATCGAACTCTTTAAGCGGCGCCTCGGCCTGCTGCACGGCGTGGCCGGTACCCAGTTGAGGCTCTTGCAGGCAGGTTTCAGCCCGCCCGCTAACCGCCGCTTCGATCTGGTCACGCCCGGCGCCCACCACCACGACCTGACGCGCGGCACCCAGCGTATCGACCGAAGCCATGAGGTGATCCAGCATGGCTCGCCCCGCGATCGGGTGCAGCACCTTGTGCAGGTCGCTTTTCATGCGGGTGCCCTTGCCCGCAGCAAGGATAATGGCGGCGAAATCAGTCATGCGCTCTCCCTTAGACCGCGCTGCGCATGCCAGCAAATGCTTGCGGTTTGAAGTCGTATCCGTCACCGCCCTGCGCATGAGTGATTTTCCCTTTCAGGCCGTGGGTTTCGATCTCGACGGCACGCTGCTCGACACATTCCGCGATCTGGGCGCGGCGGTGAATCATGCGCTGGCATTGGGCGGGTTCGATCCGGTCCCGGTGGACAGTTCGAAAGACCTGATCGGCGGCGGAGCGAAGATCATGCTGGCGCGCGCGGTTGAGGCACAGGGCGGGATGCCGGAGGAAGACTTCCGCGCACTCTACAAGGCGATGTTGAAATATTACGCCGATCACAATGCGGTCCATTCCGCGCCCTACCCCCATGCCCGCGAAGTTGTCGCCGAATTGCAGGCGCGCGGGGTCAAGGTCGCGGTGGTCACGAACAAGTTCGAAGAATTCGCCCGCTCGATCCTGACGCAGCTCGACTTTATCGCGCCGTTCGAAACGGTCATAGGCGGCGACAGCATGGGCAAAGGGCCGGACGGCACATTCCTGTCCAAGCCGCATCCAGAGCCCGTTATCGAGGCGCAGAGGCGCTGTGGCGGCGGCCGTTTCGCCTTTGTCGGCGACAGCACCTATGATGTGTGCGCGGCACGCGGAGCGGGCGTTCCGGTGATCGCAGCGGCTTACGGATATTGTGACAGGCCCCCGCACGAACTGGGCGCAGATGGCGTGATTGATTCGCTTGCCGGGCTGATCGGCGCTCTTGAGGCGCTTTGAGGCGCGGCCTGACCCTACGGCATAGCGCCAGCACAAAACGCGCTGTTGCAAGCGCACCCAGAAAGTGCCACGCAGCGCGCGCAGAATAGCTTTACGCGCGCGTCAAGTGCGCTCCCCCACGCAAGAGAGGATGGAAGGAAACATCATGAGCATCGATTTCAAAGGCAAGGTAGCCATCGTCACCGGCGCCGGCGGCGGTCTGGGCAAGGCTTATGCGCTTGAGCTCGCACGGCGCGGTGCCAAGGTCGTCGTCAACGATCTGGGCGGTTCGCGCGACGGCACCGGCCATTCGGACATGGCGCTGCAGGTGGTCGAGGAAATCGAGAAGGCCGGCGGCGAAGCCATGTCGAACGGCGGCAGCGTCACCGAATACGAACAGATGGAAAAGATGGTTGCCGACGCCAAGCAGAAGTGGGGCGGCGTGCACATCCTGATCAACAATGCCGGCGTGCTCCGCGACAAGACCTTCCACAAGATGACCCCGGATGACTTCGAGTTCGTGCTCAAGGTGCACCTGACTGGTTCGGCCTTCGTCACCAAGGCGTGCTGGGAAACCTTCCGCGAACAGGCCTATGGCCGCGTGCTGATGACGGCATCGTCGACCGGCCTGTTCGGCAACTTCGGCCAGGCCAACTACGGCGCGGCAAAGCTGGGCCTTGCCGGTCTTACCAAGACGCTCCAGCTCGAAGGCGCGAAGTACAACATCCGTTGCAACACGCTGTCGCCTGTTGCCGGTACGCGCATGACAGAAGACCTCTTCCCCGAAGAAGCCTTCAAGCTGTTCGCGCCTGAGAACGTCGTGCCTGCGGCGCTGTTCCTCGTCAGCGAAGACGCCCCCACCAACGCCATCGTCGGCGCTGGCGCAGGCGGCTACCACTCTTCGTGGACGGTGATGAACGACGCCGTCTGGCTGCCCGAGGAAGATCGCACCGTCGAAGGCTTCGCCGCACGGTGGGAGGAAATCAATTCCTTCACCAACCTGATCGCGCCGCAATCGGGCAGCGAACAGTCGGGCAATATTCTGAAGGCAATGCAAAAGGTTACCGGCACCGGCCCGTCCAGCGCACGCGGATAATCGCCAGCCCGATCATTTGAGACTTGCAAAAATGCGGCCCTCGCGCAGAACAGCGCGGGGGCCGTTTGCATTTGGGGCGCACGGCACATCAAGGGTCGTATCAATGCAAGCTGACAATCTGCGCACTCCCGCGCTGATCGCCACTATCCTTGCGTGGGCTGTGGTGGGTTTCACATTGCTTTCTGCACTGTCGCATCTGCTGTGGCTGGTCAGCTATACGCAAATGGCGGAAACGCCGATGATGATGGCGGTCGCAGGCGGTTCCGGGATCTTGAGCAATCTGGCGTTTTACCCGTCGATCATCGCGGTGATGATCTGGACCTACAAGGCAAACGCCAATCTCCATCGCGCGGGCATCACGGGCCTCAATTACTCCCCGGCCTGGGCGACGTTCAGCTTTCTCGTCCCGATCATCAATCTGTTCGTGCCACTGCGGGCCATGCGCGAATTGGCCAATCGCAGCGCAGGTGAACCTGAGGAGTTGGCGGCCGCCGACGTGGACGAAATCCAGAGCTGGTGGGCGGCCTGGATCGGCTCGATGATTGTCGGAGCCTTTGTCGGCTACACCGAACTGGTCAATCTGATCCCGTGGCTGTTCCTGACCACCCCGTTCTGGGCAACGCAGGGTCTGATTGTGCTCGCCAATCTGCTCACCGCCGCATCGGCTTTCTTCCTGATCAAGGTCATTCAGCTGATCACCAGCAATCAGCAAGGCGGCATGGGCGTGGTTGCCACCTTCGAGTAGCGCCCCAAGGTGTGTTGACATTGTAATACACCAAGCCTAGCCTTCCGACAAATTGGGAGAGAGCTGTTGTATAGCGAAGACGATATCAACTCCGCCGTGGCCGCAGGGGCGCTGAGCCCCGAATCTGCCGCCAGCTTCCGCGCGCATATGACCAAGGTTCGCGAACTGCCGCGCGGATCGGAAGAAGATTTCCGCCTGATCAACAGCTTCAACGACATTTTCGTCGCCATTGGCGTGGTTATCCTGCTGCTCGCCATGGGCGCGATCGGGCAGACCATTGCCGATCTGATCGTCCCGGTCGAGGACTTCCTCGCCATGGCACAAGGCGACTATTCCGAGGTCGAGTGGGCGCGCTGGGAGCAGCAGAATTCGCTCAACGATGCGCTTCAGGGATGCTTTGCCGGATTGCTGGTGGCCGTTGCCGCTTGGCCGCTAGCGGAATTCTTCACCCGCAAACGGCGCATGGCGCTGCCTTCGATCATTCTGCTGCTGGCCTTCGTCGGCGGCGTCTTTGCTACGATCTTCGGCATCGGCATGGCCTCGTTCGCGCAAGGCAATGATCAATTGGGCGCGGTCGCGATATCGGTTGCCGCGCTTGCCGCAGCCGGAGCCGCCTATGTTCACTGGCGCCGGTTCATGGTGCCCATCACCGTAGCCGCTGGCACCGCAGCGGTTGCAGTAACTGTGATAGCCCTGATCCTTTCCGCCATCGGGCCGGCTTTGATCAACGAAGACACGGTTCTCGCCATGGTCTTCGTCGCGGGTCTGTGCGTGTTTGCCTTTGCCATGCGCTGGGACATATCGGATCGGGAACGCATTACCCGTCGCAGCGATGTCGCGTTCTGGCTGCACCTGCTCGCCGCTCCGATGATTGCACATCCCGTGTTCGCACTTTTCGGCGTTACCGAAGGCAACAATCTGGGCGTCGGTGCGGCTCTGGGCGTTGTCGCCGTCTATGTGGCGTTCGGGCTTTTGGCTCTGGTAGTTGACCGCAGGGCCTTGCTGGTATCGGCGCTGGCCTATGTGCTGTTCGCGCTCAGCTTCCTGTTCGAAGAATTTGGCGCAGTGGAGCTTGGCTTTGCGCTGACGGCGCTGGTGATCGGATCGGCATTGCTGAGCCTCTCGGCCTTCTGGCAACCCATCCGGCGCTCAGTCGTCGCCGCCCTTCCCGCAGTATGGCAGGAAAAACTGCCCGCGACGCAGGACGAAGGCCTGCCGGTTACCGCAGCCGCAGCCTAGTCCTCGACCGCCTTGACGAGGCGACGCTCCATCGGAGCGAGGACATTGGCGAGTTCATGGCCACGCTTCATGACCTGACCATGCTCGCCGAACAGCGTGTACATGCCCTGTTTGTTGCGCAACGCCGGCCGCTTTTCGATCCGCGCCTGCGGGCGCTCTGCCGTGCGGCGGAACGCGGCGAAGGTCGCGGCCTGACGGTCGAAATCCATCGCGTAATCGCGCCATTCCCCGGCGGCGACCATGCGGCCATACAGATCAAGAATGCGCTGAAGCTCCTCCCGATCAAACCCGACCTGCCCCGATTGCTGCCCAGGGAAAGCGACCACCCGGCCCGTGCCTGAGGGATCAAACCCCGAATTCATCAGTCGTCGGTTCCGCTTTTCTGGGTCAGATCCAGCGAGTGCTGGACCGGCTCGGCACTGGCTGACTGCGCGGCCTTGATACTGGCGATTTCCGCACGGAGCAGCGAAAGTTCCGCTTCCAGCTTCTCGATGCAGTCAACCTTGTTGCCCTCGGCATCCTCGCACGGCGTGCCATAGGGGATGAAATCCTTGATCCACTCTTCGGCCGGCACCAGCGTCGAACGCGCTTTCAGCCCCACCATGGTCGCGCCTGCGGGAACATCCTCTGTCACTACCGCATTGGCGCCCACACGCGCACGTTCTCCCACGGTGATCGGGCCGATGATCTGTGCGCCCGAACCGATAATCACATTGTCTGCCAATGTCGGGTGGCGTTTCCCGCCGATCCCGTTTGTGGGGTTCGTCCCGCCGAGCGTCACGCATTGGTAGATCGTAACATTATCGCCGATCTCGGCAGTCTCGCCGATGACGGTGAAGCCGTGATCGATAAAGAAATTCCGCCCGATCTTCGCACCCGGATGGATATCGATGGCGGTCAGCAGACGGCTGATATGGTTGATGAGCCGGGCAAGGAAGAACAGCTTCGCGTCGAACAGCCAATGCGCCATGCGGTGAAACCCAAGCGCCCAGACCCCCGGGTAAAGCAGGATTTCCCAACGTGATCGCGGCGCGGGATCGCGCGCCATGACAGAGTCCAGATAGCTGGTGAGCCGATCGAACATTACTGGATTCTCCCACCAAATGTGCGGAAATGCAAATGCAGCTCCGCTTGCGACGCTTCAAAGCAGTTTTTGTTGTTCGGGCCCATGCAAGGCTTCCAGCGCGGCCCTCCAGACAGACATGGTGGCAGGAGACTGGCGTTCAAGGCTGATGCGATCAATCGCCGCCACCAACGCCTCTATCGCCGCAAAACTGCGTCCGGTGCGCGGGACAAGATAATCCGCTGCGCCATCTGCGAGAGTGAGCGCACGCGCTTCGGCATGGGCATGGATCAGTTCCGCAGCCATCGCATCGTCGGGATCACCGATCGCCAATTGCAGCGAACCGCCAAGCCGTGATCTGAGATCGGGCAAGGCGATGTTCCACGGGGTGCTGTCGGCGATCAGCAGCAGCGGCTGCCCGGCCTGCGTCCCGCCCTGCTGCACCGCGTTCCAGCGATGGAACACCTCGTCTTCGGGAAGCGCATCCGCGCCGTCCACCACCAATATTCCCCGCCCGGCGGCCCAACGCCCGAGCAAGGATTTCCCTGAACGTTCAGGCCCCGTCAGCACCGCCGTATGGAACGGCCAGCGATCAGGTTTCTGCAAAGCCTCGATCACCGCCGAATTGGCATTGCCCACCACGATGCGCGCTGGCGTTTGCGATCCGCCGGGCGAAAGCGGCAGCGCGATCTGGGATGCGGGTTCCGGCTTGCGCGGCATCGCGACACCGATCAGCGGCTGATGGCGAGCGCGTTGGCACCCTCGCGCACGGCAAAGCCCCTTTCACGAAGGGCCGCAGCCAGACTGGTCAATTCACCGCCATAGCTGACGCTCATGACGGAGGTTCCGCCCATTGCCGTGCTGGTCACAGCGACTCCGCGCACACCTGGCACCTGCCGCATCGCCGAAAGCGTTGCGTCGAAGGTGGCAGGATCGGGGGTTGCAAACTGCACGACGAAGGCTCGCACAACCGCGGGAGCCTGCGTAGGCTGGGACACGGGTGCTTCAACACCGGGCGCGACAGCGGCAGCAGCGGCGGCAGCAGCCGCAGTTTCACGCGCCTGAATTGCCCGGCCGATTTCAATCAAGCGGGCAATCGCCGGATCGACGTTACCCGAACCGCCGAGGCGCAGAGTCGGATCGGGCTGAAGTTTACCTGCGACAAGAGCCTGTTCGTACACCTCGTCCATCCGCGTCACCGCCCGTGTCAGCATGTCAGGCAATTGGTCGGCACTTGCCGCCTCCAACTGGAAGCTTTCCAGCAGCCTGTTGTCAGGGCCGTAACGGGCAACGAAAGTTCCCGTCACCGGCCCACCGGGGAACTGGTGATCGAGCCGCGCGATCGCGACAAGCGCATCTGCCGCACCGAACTGGTCCAGCGTGGTGCGCCACCATGCGCGGCTGCGTCGTCCGGACTGGCCGAAATTGAGGAGCAGCGAGTCGCCGCCCGCTCCGCTCGGGCGGACATAATCGATGCGGCTGGTGCCCGGATTGAATTCCGCCCATGCGCGTTGCCAAGGATTGCGGACTTCAAAACTGGTGTAGGCGCCGCCGCTGACCGTTACCGGAATAAGCAACATGGGCGCAGACGCCCTGGCCTGTGATGCTCCGCCAAGGAACTTCCCGGCGCGCTGCCGGTCAAACGTCACCCCAAGTGTCGCGACATAGCGTTTGGGAGCGATCCGCTCGCGCTGGATGACGATTGCCGACACCATGCCCGACAACTGGCTGTCCGACACGGACGGGCCACCCACCTGCTGCCACGCCTTGCGCTGCGCTTCGCGCCATGCCTGATCACGCGCTTCGGCTGCGGTGTCCGCTCTTACATCCACTTCGATCCCTCGAACGTCGATATCGGCGCTCGACGCTGTGGGTGCGATTCCGCGTTCGCCGGAAACCTGCGCCAGAACAAGCGCATAGCCACCGGATAGCAGAACAAGCGCGAGCAACACCCCCAGCGCCCAGCGCAGGCCGGGCACCAGAGACGGAAATTCTCGCTTTGCTGTGGCTGAAAGGTTCAAAATCGCGCTCACCGGGGAAATATCGGTTCCCTTTGCCCAAAGCGAAGTGGAATTCCAAGAGCGAATGGCTAAAGCACATGGCATGAGCTCAAAGAACACCTCCTACACTTACGCCGATGCCGGCGTGTCGATTGACGCGGGAAATGCGCTGGTAAAGGCCATTGCCCCTCTTGCAAAGGGAACCGCGCGCCCCGGAGCCACCAGCGAACTGGGCGGGTTCGGCGGTTTCTTCGACCCCAAGGCGGCAGGCTATAAAGACCCGCTGCTGGTGGCTGCCAATGATGGCGTCGGGACCAAGCTGAAACTGGCGATTGACCACGACCGGCACGATACGGTCGGCATCGATCTGGTTGCCATGTGCGTCAACGATCTGATCGTGCAAGGTGCCGAGCCGCTGTTCTTCCTCGATTACTTCGCCACCGGGAAACTGGAGAACGGGGTCGCGGAGCGGGTTGTCGCCGGGATTGCAGATGGCTGCAAGCAGGCCGGATGCGCGCTGATCGGCGGCGAAACCGCGGAAATGCCGGGGATGTACGCCGCAGGCGATTATGACCTCGCAGGCTTTTGCGTCGGCGCGGTCGAGCGCGGCGAGCAGTTGACCGGGGACAAGGTTGCGCCGGGCGACGTTCTGCTTGGGCTTGCATCGTCGGGTGTGCATTCGAACGGCTATTCGCTGGTCCGCCGTCTGGCGCAGGACAAGGGCTGGAAGCTCGACCGCCCTGCCCTGTTCGATCAGGAGCGTTTGCTAATCGACGCTTTGATCGAACCGACCCGCATTTACGTTGCCAGCCTGCTGCCGCTCGTGCGGGAGGGACTGATTGATGCGCTCGCGCACATCACCGGTGGCGGCCTGCTGGAGAACATCCCGCGTATCCTGCCCAAGGGCGCCCATGCACGGGTCGATGCCGACATGTGGCGCCAGCCGCGCCTGATGGCATTCCTGCAAGCACAGGGGGCGATTGAGCCGGGTGAAATGGCCCGTACCTTCAATTGCGGGGTCGGAATGGTGCTGGCGGTCAAGCCCGACAATGTGGACGAGGTATGCCGCCGCCTGATCGAGGCGGGCGAGGAGGTGTTCGGCGTCGGCGAAATCGTGGCGGGCGACAAGGGCTGCACCGTGCGCGGTTCCATGGGAACATGGTCTGCCACCGCCGATTGGGAAGCGACCCATCTTGGCTGAGAATTCCCGGCATAAGGCGAAGATTGCTGTCTTAATCTCGGGTGCCGGAACCAACATGGCGGCGCTGCTGTTTGCCAGCCGCCTGCCCGATGCCGCCTTCGAGATCGTCCTTGTGGCAAGCAATGTGCCGGATGCGGGCGGACTGGCGCTCGCCCGGCTCGAAGGCATCGCGACCTTCGCCCATCCGCACAAGGGCATGACGCGCGAAGATCACGATGCAGTGATGGAGAGCGCAGCGCAGCAAGCAGGCGCGGAATTCATCGTGCTGGCAGGGTACATGCGCATCCTTTCCGATGCCTTCGTCAATCGCTGGCAAGGCCGGATGCTCAACATTCACCCCTCGCTGCTGCCCAAGTACAAAGGGCTGGACACATTCGCCCGTGCAATCGCGGCGGGGGACAGCCATGCGGGTTCAAGTGTCCACATCGTCACGCCCGAACTCGACGCGGGCGAGGTTCTGGCCCAGTCGCTTGTCGCCATCGCGCCCGATGACACGCCCGAAACGCTGGGAGAGCGCGTCAAGCTGGCCGAGCACCAGCTCTATCCGCGAGCGGTCAACGAATATGTCTCGCGCGGGTTCGATCCGGCGTTTCTGCTGGGGCGGATACGCAAACTGGCGCTGGGCTTGCCCGAAACCCACGAACGGGAAAGTCACGGCTCGCCCGGATTTCGCGTCGGGAGCGAGAAATCGGGCAAGTTCTTCGCCCATTTTTCGGATCAGCATCACGGAACGCCGCATATTGCGGTGCTGGTCAAGCCATCGAGCATGGACGAGCTGCTCAGCCTCGTCGAAACCCAGCCCGAGGTCTATTTCAAACCGGCCTATTACGGCGCGAGCGGGTGGATCGGGTTGATCCTCAACCGGCCCGGCGTTGATTGGGATCACGTGGGCGAATGGCTGGAGCGAAGCTGGCAAAGTGTCGCGCCGGCGCGGTTGACGCGGCTGCGCGATGCCGCTGACATGTTCTGATGCCCGTTCCTGTCCGCGATCACCCTCTGGCACGTAGCAAGCTGGCCGAAAGGTCCAACGCATTCCTTGGCAAGGCGTGGGACAAGGGTTGGCTGCCCCCGCCCGATCTCGATCCCAAAGCGCTGTGGGCGCAGGCGATCAGGACCCATGGCGCAGATTCCGAACATTCGGGACGATCCCCAGAGGATGTAGCCGATTTTCGCGAGCGGCTTGATCGGTTGTGCTTGGCGGTGGAGGCCGAGGCCGATCTCAACCCCCTTGGACGGGCGATGGCCTGGGGGCAGCTTTCGCGCGTGGTGAAGAACCGGCTGGCTTTTGGCGCGCTGTGGGGGCGACGGCCCGAACTGCTCGAAACGCCGCTGGCCCCTCCTATCATCGTCATCGGCCATATGCGCAGCGGTACGACCCGCATTCACAAGCTTCTGGCTGCCGATCCCGCGCATTCGCACACACGCTATTGCGATGCCTATCACCCGGTCCCTTCACGGCTTGGCATGAACCGGGTGAAGAGCGCGCTGGAAATCGCCATGCTGGGCGCGCTCAATCCGTGGCTGCAATCGATCCACCCGATGGCCCCGGCAGAGGTCGAGGAGGAACTGGCGTGGATTGCGGGTGCGCTCAACCATTCGATCTACGAATCGCAATGGCATATCCCGAGCTATTCAAGCTGGAGCGAGGGGCGCGATCCGGCGCCGATCTATCGTGAATTTGCCCGGATACTGCGCACCGACGCGGCCAATCGCGGTTTGGCGGACAAGCCCCGCGTGCTCAAGGTCCCGGCATTCTCCGAAGATCTCACGACCTTGCTGGCCCAGTTTCCCGACGCCCGGCTGGTTATGGCGCAGCGTGATCAGGAAGCCGTGCTGCGCAGCGCCGTATCGCTCGCGGCGAACCAGATGGCGGTGCAATGCGACAGCTGCGACCTTGCCGGGATCGAGGCGTTCTGGCGGCAAAAGATCGAATTGCGCGAGGAACGGATTGCTGCGGCCATGGCGGATTGGGGCGGCCCTGTTGCGCGTCTGAGCTTCGACGCTCTCAACGACAACTGGGAACGCCAAATCGCCCGCACCTATCGCGATCTGGGCCTTGACCTCACCGATACGGCGCTGGCGAAAATGCGCGCAAGGATGGCGAAGAGCGAAACCGGCCATCATCATGCCCATGCCGAACAGCTCAAACGTTTCTGGGCGCAGGCCTGATATGAAAAGGGCCGCCCGAACGGACGGCCCTCTATCACTTTCGACGCGAAGTCCGATCAGCCGACGATTTCATCGTCGTTGAAGAAGAACGCGATTTCGATCGCGGCGTTTTCTTCGCTGTCCGAACCGTGGACGGTGTTTTCGCCGATCGACAGTGCGAGTTCCTTGCGGATGGTGCCGGGGGCGGCGTCAGCCGGGTTGGTGGCGCCCATCACTTCGCGGTTGCGGGCGACGGCGTCTTCGCCTTCAAGCACCTGAACAACCACCGGCTCGCTCATCATGAATTCGACGAGTTCACCGAAGAAGGGGCGTTCCTTGTGGACGGCGTAGAAGCCTTCGGCCTGTTCCTGGGTCATGCGGATGCGCTTCGAAGCAACGACGCGCAGGCCGGCGTCTTCCAGCATCTTGGTGACGGCGCCGGTCAGGTTACGTTTGGTCGCGTCGGGCTTGATGATCGAAAAGGTGCGGGTGACCGCCATGGTTCGTATTCCTTGTAAGAGAGGTGCGCGCGAAATCGCGAGCCGGGGTGAATTCCGGCGCGCCCTTAGCCTTGGTGAAGCATCAGTTCAAGCTTCGCTTGCGCAAGGGCGCTCAGCGCCGCTCTTCGCCGATGGTCAACTGCCCCATCGTCAGACCGTCTTCGCCAGTCGGATAGGCGGTGATCGAAAAAGTCGTGCCGGTCGCCTCGTTTTCACCGCCGAGCATCTTTCCGCCGTTCATCGTAGTTTCGATCTGGATTGCAATCCCGGCGGATTCCGCCTGCCGGCGATAGAAGGCAGCGATATCTTCCGGGCCCTTGTCAGTCGTGAAAGTCACCATGGCGCCCCGTCCATCGGCCTGATCGACGACGGTGTTGCTGACCACGGTTGCGCCCGGCATCAACGCGAAACCGGCGGGTAGATCGATCGGCACATCGCTGCCAGAGCGCATCGACACTTCGCCATCGGGCGTATCGAGAGTGACATTCGTTTCACCCGTCTCGTAATCGACGGAGTATTCGCCCTCCTCGCCGTCTTCGGTAGTGAAGTCGCCGGATGCTTCCGAACCGCAGGCGGCCAGACCAAGCGTTGCGGCCGCAATCAAGGTTACACCGGAAAATCTCATCGTTTCATCTCCCTCCGAACGCGAAGAACATCGCGCATCCCCACATTTGGCGCAAGCGATCAGCGTTTCTTGACCCACCTGCCGTCGACTTGCTCGAAATAGGAACGTTCAAGTCCATCTACGCTGTCCAGTTCGCTCCACGTTCGCCGCGCAGCCTGTTTGGTGTCCTCATCGAACAGCAGGAAGGCGCGCTCAAATCCCGCTGGATCGCGGAACGCGCCATCGGCAAACACCACATGGCTTGCCCCATTGGCGCGATCCAGCGTGCCTGCGAGAAGGATCGGCTGAAGCTCGGCCCCGGGATCGCTGGCCTCGCCATTGGCAAGGAAGTGTTCGGGGCCGGACTTCCACAATCCGCGCGAAATGGCCTCGCGTTGCTCCGGGTCACCGCTGACCACCAGCAGTCTTTCGCCGCCGTCCATCAGCCGCTGGGCGATAAGGGCAACGACCTTTTCAACCGGATCGCGCGAAAGTTGCCAGAAATCGATCTTCATGTGCCCTTTCGCCCCGCCAGTCTCAGTTGGCTGCAGTCCTCTTGCTGCGTTTGCACCGTTCCGAACAATAGCGCACGTTGTCCCAATCGCGCTCCCACTTCTTGCGCCAGGTGAACGGCAGCCCGCAAGTCTCGCAGATTTTCGATGGCAGGTCCGATTTCTTGCGCATTTTCGGCATGCGCCGGGTCCTTACCCTTCGAAATTGTCAGCCACGAACTGGTCGATCAGCCGCGCGCCGTATCCGGTTGCACCCTTGTCGTGGGTGTGGCCGGGCTTGTCCGCCCATACCATGCCCGCGATGTCGCAATGCGCCCAAGGGGTGCCCTTCTTGATGAAGCGGTGGAGAAATTGCGCGGCGGTGATCGATCCGGCCCAGCGTCCGCCAATGTTCTTCATGTCGGCGATGGGGCTGTCGATCAGCTTGTCATAGGCCGGTCCGATCGGCATCCGCCAAAGCTTGTCCCCGGTTGCAGTGCCCGCCCCCAGCAGCTGGTTGGCGAGGTCATCGTCATTGGCGAACAAGCCACCATGCTCATTGCCGAGCGCGATGATCATCGCCCCGGTCAACGTCGCGAAATCGACGATGCGGGCGGGATCATACTGCTCCTGCGCCCAATGCAGAGCGTCGCACAGCACCAGCCGTCCTTCGGCATCGGTGTTGAGCACTTCGACCGTCTGGCCGCTCATGGTGGTCACGACATCGCCGGGGCGCTGCGCATTGCCATCGGGCATGTTTTCGACCAGCCCCATCACGCCGATGACATTAGCCTTTGCCTTGCGGCGAACCATAGCGAGCATGCCGCCGGCAACGGCCCCTGCACCGCCCATGTCCCACTTCATGTCTTCCATGCCCGGTGCCGGCTTGATCGAAATGCCGCCGGTGTCAAAGGTCACGCCCTTGCCGACAAACACGGTCGGCTTTTCGTCCTTGTCTCCACCGTTCCAGCGGATCGCGAGCAGGCGCGATTCCCGGCGCGAGCCCTGCCCCACGCCCAGCAGCGCACCCATGCCGAGCTTTTCCATCTCGGCTTCGTCCAGCACGGTGATTTCCGCGCCCGTGTCCTTGAACGCGTCCTGGCAAGCCTCGACGAAGGTTTTGGGGTAAAGGATGTTTGCGGGCAGCGTGACGAGGAACTTTGTGAACTCGACACCCTCGGCAATGGCTGCCGCGCGGTCCCACACCGCTTCCGTACCGGCCGGAGCGTTCAGCACATGAACCTTCGCCAGTGAAACTTTCTTGTCCTCGGCAAGCTTGGTCCGGTATTTGTCGAACGACCAGCTGCGCAGCCTGACGCCGAGCAGAACCGCCACTGCGTCGTCTGCCGACAGACCAGCATGACCAAGATCAAGCACCATCTGCGCTTCGCCTGATCGCAGATACTTTCCGATCAGAGCCGAACCTGCACGCTCAAGGTGATGCTGGCGCTTGTCGGAACCGGCCTCACCGGCTCCGGCAACCGCCATCCGCTTAGTCTCGCCATCGGCTGTGACAAAGCCTTCGAACACCTGCCCGGCGCTGCCCTTGAACCGGGATGCCTCGGCGCCATCGACAAAGGTCGCGTCCAGATCGCTCATCCCCTCGCCCTGATTAACGACCCGCGCGACAAGGCGGACTTTGGCGGGAGACGTATCGGTGAAGAGGATTTTCATGCTCGCTCCGGAAATGATCGGCCCCGGTCGGGACCTGTGATGAAATCGGCTGGACCGGCGATATCACTCGCCTGATCCCGACTGGGAAATTGCCCCAGGAATGGCGATTGCGATTAGGCGCGAGCAGTGCAATAGGCAAGCCATGACGGGAGTATCAATGGGCCGCGCCGTGACAGCGAGCGACCGCGTTCTTGCGCGCTGCATGACCAGCCCACTGGCGCTCGGCGCCTTGGCGCTGGCAGCGCTTGCCCATACCGCGCCCGCAATTGCCCAGGAAAACGCTGCACCCGCCGATCAGGTTTCGGTGGAAGTCGACGGAAACGGGGAACGGATCACCTTCGAGGCTGATCAGGTCACCTACGACAACGAAGCCGACACACTCACCGCGCGCGGGACTGTCATCCTGCGCAGCGATCAGGCTTCGGTGCGTGCCAATGAAGTCGTCTGGGATCGCAAGACCGGCGAAATCGTCGCGCGCGGCAACATCCGGTTTGTGGACAAGAACGGCAATCAGGTCTTCACCGAAAGCTTGACCCTCAATGACCGGTTTGAAGCCGGGGCTATGGATGAGCTGTTGTTGGCGCTGCGTGCAGGCGGCAGGCTTGCCGCTCGATCCGCCCAGCGCAACGAGGACGGGACGGTCGCGCTTACCGATGCGGCCTATTCCGCCTGCGCCGTTGTCGACGAAGACGGCTGCAACCGGGACCCGAGCTGGCGGATCACCGCCGATCGCGTGAGCTACGATCCTGCTAATGAACGGGTCAGCTTCGACGGGGCGATGCTTGAGTTGTTCGGGGCCCGCATTTTGCCCCTGCCAGGCCTTGCGATCCGCACAGACGGGCGCGCGGAAAGCGGCTTTCTGGTGCCGGACATCCGCATCGATCAGGTCAACGGGCTGGAGCTTTCCGGGGATTATTACTGGCGCATTTCCGACAATCAGGATTTGACCATCGGCGCCTCGGTCTATTCCGAAGTCGCGCCAATGGTGCGCGGGCAATGGCGGCACCTTACCGAAAGGGGCGCCTACCAGATCACCGGCTATGCCACATCGAGCAGCCGCGTATCGAATTTCGGGCAAGCGCCTACGACTCAAAGCGACCCGCGCGGCTATCTGTTCGCCAACGGCCGCTTTGTCATTTCGCCCGACTGGAGCGTTACAGGATCGGTCCGGTTGGCGAGCGACCGCACCTTCCTTCGCCGCTACGATCTCAGCCGCGACGATCGCCTGCGTTCGACATTCAACATCGAACGCATCACCGACGATTCCTATTTAAGCCTTGCCGGTTGGGCCACGCAGACGCTGCGGATCAACGCCGAACAGGGGCAGATACCGCTGGCGATTCCGGCGCTGGATTATCGCCATATCCTGAAGAACCCGGTGCTGGGCGGTCAGGTCCAATTGCAAGCCAACACGCTCAGCCTGATCCGCAACGAAGGTCAGGACACGCAGCGTGCCTTTGCCGGTGCCCGATGGGATTTGCGCAGGCTCACCGAATTCGGACAGGTCGTGACCCTCACCGGATTGGTGCGCGGCGACGTCTACAATACGCAAAACACGCTGGCCACGATCACCGATGTCTATCGCGGAAACGAAGGCTGGACCGCGCGCGGCGTGGCGACTGCCGCGCTCGACATCGAATGGCCTTTTGTCGGGGAAGCCTTTGGCGGGACTCAGGTGTTCAAGCCGCGGCTGCAATTTGTCGCCAGCCCGCCGATCCGCAACCTTGCCGTACCCAACGAGGACGCGCGCGCGATCGACCTTGAGGATTCAAACCTTTTCGCACTCAACCGCTTCTCCGGGTATGACCGGGTGGAAGACGGAGCGCGGGTAACTTGGGGCGTCGACTGGGAGCTCACCAAGCCGGGCTGGCGGGTCAAATCGACCATTGGCCAATCGTACCGCTTCAGCACCGAAAGAGAGATTTTCCCCGACGGGACCGGCCTGTCCGAGCGCGTTTCGGACTTCGTCGGGCGGACGGAAGTACGGTTCCGCAACGATCTCAAGTTCACCCATCGCTTCCGGCTCGACAAGGACAGCTTTGCAATCCGCCGCAACGAAATCGACGCCACCATCGGTTCGCAACGCAATTACTTCGAAGTCGGCTATCTGCGCCTCAATCGCGACATCCAGACTGTCGAGGACTTGCAGGACCGCGAGGAATTGCGCGCCGCTGGCCGGTTTACCATCGGTCGGCATTGGTCGGTGTTCGGCTCCGGCGTGGTCAACCTGACCAGTGCCGCCGAAGACCCCGTATTCAGCCCTGACGGTTTCGAGCCGATCCGCACCCGGCTTGGCGTTGCCTACAGCGACGATTGCATTGAATTCGGTGCGACCTGGCGCCGCGACTTTATCGACGCTGGCGACGCGCGCGCCGGCAACAGTTTCCAGTTCTTTTTCGCCCTTCGCAACCTCGGCTTCCGCTAACCCTTTGGCGGACACGTTGGCAGCGCGCGAAAAACGGGTTAAGGGGCGCGAAAGCTGGCGCTCAGTAACCGTTAAGCCGCGTTCAGCCACTTTCAGGCTGCTCTAGGTGTGGCGAAATTGGCCGGTGCGAAGAGGGGTCGCACTTGGCGGGATTTATTACAAACCGGGATTGAAATCGTGACGTTCAAGGCATTTTCAAAGACTTGTGCAACAGTGATGGCGGCGGGCCTCGTGGGCTTGGCGGCAACTTCCGCACCAGCACAGACCACGGCCGTACCCACGTCCGACAACCCTTTCGGCATCCCGGAAAATTTCCAGGTTTACGGCAGCGACAACCCGAATGAACGGACCGCGACCGCGGTGGTCAACGGCTATGTCATCACCGGCACGGATATCGATCAGCGCGTGCGGCTGGTCACCAATTCAGCCGAAGGTGAGGTATCCGAAGAAGAGCTGCAGCGTCTGCGCGCGCAAGTGCTGCGAAATCTGATCGACGAAACGCTGAAAATTCAGGCCGCCGAAGCGCTTGAATTGCCTGCTGAACGCGCTCAGGTCGAACAGACATACCAGCAGCTGGCGGCGCAGAACTTCGGCTCCAACCCCGAGCGCATGGACGAATATCTGTTGTCCATCGGTTCGTCCCCCGCCGCGCTCAAGCGCCAGATCGAAGGCGAACTGGCTTGGGAAAACCTGCTGCGGCGGAACATCACCCCGTTCGTCAACGTGTCGGCAGAAGAGGTGAACGACGTTCTTGCCCGCCTTAACGAGGCCAAGGGAACCGAAGAATACCGGCTCGGCGAAATCTACATGAACGCCACTGCGGAAAATCGCGAAGCGGTGATCCAAAACATGCAGCGCATCATGCAGCAGTTGGAACAGGGCGGCAGCTTCGTCGCCTATGCCCGCCAGTTTTCCGAAGCCACCACGGCGGTGGTTGGCGGCGACACGGGCTTCCTGCGGCTCGCCACCCTGCCCACCGCCATGGCCAACGCCGTGCGCCAGATGCAGCCCGGCCAGCTGGTCGGGCCAATCGAGATTCCGGGCGGCTTCACGATCATCTATCTGATCGACAAGCAGCAGGTTCTTACGGCTGACCCGCGAGATTCGCTTCTGAGCCTGCGGCAGATTTCCATCGCCTTCCCCGCTGGCACCACCGATGCGGAGGCCAGCACCCGGATCGAGGAGTTCGGCGCATTCATCCAGACCCTGCGCGGCTGCTCCGATGTCGGCCGTGCCCAGACCGAGTTTGGTGCGACCGTCGTCGCCAATGATCAGATCGAAGCTCGCCGCCTTCCCGAGCAGCTGCAGAACATCCTGCTCAACATGCAGATCGGCCAGACGACCCCGCCGTTCGGTAGTGCGCAGGATGGCGTTCGCGTGCTGATGCTGTGCGGTCGTGACGAACCACAGGAGTCGGGCGCACCAACGTTCCAGTCGGTGATGAATTCGATCGAGGAAGAGCGCATCAACAAGCGCGCCCAGCGTTACCTGCGCGATCTGCGCAACGACGCCTATATCGAATACAACTAAGGTTGATCCCGCTTGGCTGATCCGGCCCCATCCCCGCTTGCGATTGCGCTCGGCGATCCGGCGGGGATCGGGCCGGAAGTCATCCTGCGCAGCTACGACGCGTTGCGCCGCTCCGGCCAACCTTTCTTCGTGGTAGGCGGGTTCGAAGTGCTTAGAAACGCTGCTGAACGGATCGGAACCGATTTCACAATCGTTCCCATCGCCGAGGCGGGCGAGGCGCAAATGGCGTTTCACGCAGGCCTGCCGGTTCTCGCCGGGATCGACGCGCCTTACACCCCCGGCATGCCGTCCGACGAAGGCGCGGCGCTTGCACTTTATTCGCTCGCCGAAGCCATCCGCGCGGTCATCCTTGGCGACGCGGCAGGGGTCATTACCGCGCCTGTGAGCAAGGCCCAGCTTGCCAAGGTCGGCTTCGAATATCCTGGGCAGACCGAATTCCTCGCGGAAGCCTGCGGGATGGCACCTGATGATGCGGTGATGATGCTGGCCGGGCCGACGCTGCGCACGGTTCCGCTAACGGTGCATGTCGCCCTGTCAGAAGTACCGACCCTGCTTTCGCCCGAACTCATCGTCCACAAAGCGCAGATCGTAGCCGCCGCTCTTAAGCGCGATTTCGGCATCGCCAACCCGCGCATCGCCGTGTCGGGATTAAACCCGCATTCGGGCGAGGATGGGAAGTTCGGCGACGAGGAATCGCGGATCATCGAACCCGCCATCGCTTCCTTGCGCGCACAGGGATTGGATGTGGCGGGGCCAGTACCCGGCGATGCGCTGTTCACGCCGCTGCTGCGCCCAACCTATGATGCGGCTCTGTGCATGTATCACGATCAGGCGTTGATACCGATCAAGGCACTGGAGTTCGATGCCGGAGTCAATGTCACGCTCGGCCTGCCGATCATCCGCACCTCGCCCGATCACGGCACCGCCTTCGACATCGCCGGACAGGGCAAGGCGGATGCAGGCGCGATGATTGCCGCAATCCGTATGGCAGGCGAAATGGCGAAGGCGCGGAGCGGAAAGGCGTGACCACCCTCCCTCCGATCCGCGATGTCATTCAGCGCCACGGCCTTTCCGCGTCTAAGGCTCTGGGGCAGAATTTCCTCCTCGACGAGCAATTGCTGAGCCGCATCGCCGCGCTTCCGGGCGATCTTGCCGGTAAGCAGGTGCTGGAGGTCGGCCCCGGTCCGGGCGGACTGACGCGGGCGCTCTTGCGCGCAGGCGCGAATGTCACCGCGATTGAAATGGACCGCCGGTGTTTGCCTGCGCTGGAGGAGCTTGGGGAGGCGTTCCCCGGCCAACTCAAGGTGATCGAAGGCGACGCGCTAAAACTGGATCACGGGGATTTGATGAACGGGCAGCCGTTCCATGTCCTCTCCAACCTTCCCTACAATGTCGGGACCGCGCTGTTCGTGCGCTGGCTAGGCGGTGAAGCCTGGCCACCGCAGTGGCAATCACTGACCCTCATGTTCCAGCGTGAAGTGGCTGAGCGGATCGTCGCGCAGCCCGGCAGTTCCACCTATGGACGCCTTGCTGTGCTCGCCCAGTGGCGCGCCACCGCCAAGCTCGCGATGAAAGTCCACCGCAGCGCCTTCACCCCTCCCCCCAAGGTGATGAGCGCGATTGTTCACGTGACGCCAGCCGCCGCACCCGAAGGCGTCTCGGCGCGGGCGCTGGAACGCCTCACCGAAGCCGCCTTCGGCCAGCGCCGCAAGATGCTGCGCCAGAGTTTGAAGGGCGTGCCGGGTGCGTTGGACGCACTTGGATCGCTTGGCATCGACGAGACCCGGCGGGCTGAAACTGTCAGCGTGGCGGAATTTGTGGGGCTAGCCCGGTCGCTTGGTTAAGGCGACATGTCGCGACAAATCGATACTGGCCAATCGCGGCGATTTTGGTTGAAGTGCAGTCAACAGATTGTTTGACCGGATCATAGACATAGGAATTGAGGATGATCGCCAGGTTTAGGGTGGCCCCCGTTTCGTTCTTGGCACTGGCGAGCGCGTCGCTCGCTGCTTGCGGAGGCGAAGATGCAGCACCCTCGCCGACCACGAATGCGCCGTCACCAAGTCCAAGTCCTTCGCCCACGCCCAGCCCCACGCCGACAGGCGCGGCAATCGCGCTCACTTCGGACATCCAGTACGGCGAAGGCGCGACCGTAAACGGTGCAAAACCCCTGTTTCTCGATCTTCACGCACCCGATGAAGCGTGCAGCGCTAACCGGCCAACTGTGCTGTTTGTTCATGGCGGCGGATTTACGAGCGGCAACAAAGCCGGTTCCAATGTGAATGCAATCGTCGAGTCCATGATTCCACGCGGGATCAATGTCGTTTCAATCCAGTACCGGCTCGACCCCGACGATCCGCTGCCATCGCAGCCCTTCGTCGATGTGGTCGATGATATCGTGGCAGCGGGCGGCGGCGATCCGAACGAACCGCGCCTCGATGCAATTGCAGCCGCTTTCGAGGACACGGTGGCGGCGCTCGGCTTCCTCGATGCCAATCAGGATAATTTGTGCGTTGATACAGACCGGATCGCCTATTGGGGCTCATCCGCAGGCGCTTACACCGTGCTGCAGGTGGGCTATGGTCTCAACCAGTTCGGCATCCAGCGACCCGAACCGCGCGTGGTGGTGGATTATTGGGGCGGCTTGTTCCGCGACAGCGACCTTGAGGTGGGCGAAGCGCCGTTCCTCGTGATCCACGGCACCAATGATGCAACAGTGGATTACAAGGAAGCAGTCGATCTCACCGACCGAGCCGACGTGGTCGCGGTGAGCTTTGCACTCTACACTGTGAACGGCGCCGGGCACGGATTTGGCGCAACCGGCACCTTCACCAACACCGTCGAAGGGCAGACCCTGCTCGAACGCACTGCTGATTTCGTCGAAGCGCACCTGACTGGCGGAACCCCGATTTACGGGCGGTTTGATGTGAATTAGCGATAGGCGTTTCGGACGCGCGCCCTACCTTGCTTTCTTCACCTGCCGCCATTGGTGCAGCAGTGGCTCGGTGTAGCCGCTCGGTTGCTCAACGCCCTTGAAGATCAGGTCCTTTGCCGCGCTGAATGCCGGGCCGTCCTCATTGCCGATAAGCGGCGTATAGGCGGGGTCGCCCGCATTCTGCGCATCAACCTTGGCGGCCATGCGGGTGACGCTGTCCATGACCATTCCCTCGCTCACCACGCCGTGCAGCAGCCAGTTGGCGATGTGCTGGGATGAAATGCGCAAGGTGGCGCGGTCTTCCATCAGGCCGACGTCGTTGATGTCGGGCACTTTGGAACAGCCAACTCCGGCGTCGACCCAGCGCACCACATAGCCGAGCAGCCCCTGGCAATTGTTGTCGAGCTCCTCGCGCAATTCATCCTCGGACCAGTTCGCGCCTTCGGCCAGCGGGACCGAAAGCAGCGCATCAAGGCCCATTGGCTCGGAAAGGTCTTTCTGCACCTCGAACACATTGAGCTGGTGGTAATGCAGCGCGTGCAGCGTCGCGGCGGTGGGGGACGGTACCCATGCGGTGTTCGCCCCGGCGCGAAGGTGGCCGATTTTCTCGACCATCATCTGCCCCATCAGATCAGGCGCGGCCCACATGCCCTTGCCGATCTGCGCCTTGCCCGAAAGCCCATGCTTAAGGCCGATGGCGACATTGCGCGCTTCATAGGCTTTCAGCCAGTCCGAACCCTTCATCGCGCCCTTGCGCATCATCGGCCCGGCCTGCATCGAGGTGTGGATTTCATCGCCCGTACGGTCGAGGAAACCGGTGTTGATGAAGACGATCCGGTCACGCACGGCATGGATGCAGGCAGCAAGGTTGGCGCTGGTGCGGCGTTCCTCGTCCATCACGCCGACCTTTATCGTGTGGCGCGCGAGGCCGAGCAGATCCTCGACCGCGTCGAACAGATCGTTTGTGAAGGCACATTCCTCCGGCCCGTGCATCTTCGGCTTCACAATGTAGATCGAGCCGTGACGCGAGTTGCCGTATTTCGCATGGCCTTCGACATCGAGCGTCGAGATCGCGCTGGTGAAGACGGCGTCCATAATGCCTTCGGGTACTTCGCTGCCATCAGGCAGGCGGATCGCCGGGTTGGTCATGAGATGGCCGACATTGCGCACGAACATCAGGCTCCGTCCCGGCAGGCTTTGCAAGGCGCCGGAGCCATCCTTGTAGCTCTTGTCGCCGTTGAGCTTGCGGGTCAGCGTGCGTCCACCCTTTTCGAAGCTTTCCTGCAAATCGCCGCGGATAATTCCGAGCCAGTTGGTGTAGGCGAGCAGCTTGTCCTCGGCATCCACTGCTGCGACCGAATCCTCGCAATCGGCAATCGTCGTGAGTGCGGATTCGACCATGATGTCAGCAATCCCGGCCTTGTCGCTCGCGCCTACGGGTGTCGATCGGTCGAAGATCACTTCGATATGCAGGCCGTTGTTGCGGAACAGCAGGCCCTTTTCGGTAAAGCCGACCCACTGGCTTTCGTCCTGCAATTTGCCGTCGTGTTCGTCTTTCAGATCGACCCAGCTCTGGTCGACCAGCGGCAAGGCCTGATCGAGAAATTGCCGTCCACGCGCGATGACGGCAGCACCGCGCGCCTCGTCATAACCGCCGGGCTTTGCAGGCGGCGCATCGAGCGCGTCGGTTCCATAGAACGCGTCATAAAGTGAGCCCCAGCGAGCATTGGCGGCGTTCAGCAGGAAGCGCGCATTGAGAATCGGCACCACCAGCTGCGGGCCTGCCATGGTGGCGATTTCCGGATCGACGTTCTGCGTGCCGATCTGGAAGTCACCCGGCTCTGGCACGAGATAGCCGATTTCCCGGAGGAAGGCCTGATACTCGGCCGGGTCATGCGGCTTGCCTCTGCGCGCGATATGCCAGCTGTCGATCTGGCGCTGGATTTCCTCACGCTTTTCGAGCAGCGCGCGGTTGCGCGGCGCAAACTCGGCAAGGACCGCGGCAAAACTACTCCAGAATGCCGCCACATCGCGCCCGAGCGGCGCAAGCACCTGAGTTTCAAGGAAATCCGCCAGCCTTTCATCAATCGAAAGGCCTGCGCGATCAGTCATGTTTGTCATTGGCGTCCTCATGAATCGATCAGATCGGTTCCCGGGGAGGAGGACAGCGCGTCTATGGCCAAGTGGACGGCAGATTGCAACGGGTTGGAAGGCGCGAATTCGCCCGCTAAGACCTTTTGCCAATGACGCGCACAACGCCACTTTCCATCGATGCCGACGCCATGCTGGATCAAGTCCGGGAATGGTCGGCCATCAACACAGGTACGGCCAATCTTGAAGGGTTGGCCCGGCAGGCCGATGCCTTGAGCAAAGCCTTTTCCGTTCTCCCCGGCGAGATCAGTCTCGTCGATCCCGCGCCTGTCACCGCAATCGCCGCGGACGGCAGCGAATTTGCCAAGCCGCATGGAAAGCATCTGGTCGTCAAGGTGCGCCCGACCGCGAACCGTCGCATCCTTCTGACCGGGCATATGGACACCGTGTTTCCGGCAGACCACCCGTTCCAGCACCAAAGCTGGCTCGAAGACGGCGTTCTCAATGGTCCCGGCGTTGCCGACATGAAAGGCGGCATTGCCGTGATGCTTCACGCGCTGATAGCCTTTGAGCAGACTGCAAGCGCCGGGTCGTTGGGCTATGACGTGCTAATCAATTCGGACGAGGAAACCGGGTCGCTTGCCAGCGCCAATCTGATTGCGGAAATGGCGCGTGGGAAGCTGGCCGCGCTTACCTATGAACCCGCAGCCTTGCCCGACGGGACGCTTGCTCACGCTCGCGGAGGAACCGGCAATTATTCGATCACTTTCAGTGGCAAGAGCGCGCACGCCGGTCGTAATCCGCATGAAGGGCGCAACGCGCTGGTCGCCGCAGCCGACCTTATCCTGCGGCTGAAGGCGATGGAGCGTGAAGACATCACCATCAATCCTGCGAAACTTGAAGGCGGCGGGCCCAACAATGTCGTGCCCGACCACGCCGTTCTGCGTTTCAACATCCGCCCCAAATCGACATCGGCGATGGAAGGGTTCGATACAGAACTCGCCAAAGTGCTGAGCGCGATCGAGCAGGAGCACGAAGTGTCGATTCACCGTCACGGCGGGGTGACACGGCCACCCAAACCGGTCGACGACAAGGCCCAGAAACTGTTCGACCTTGTGCGTGAATGCGGCGCCGAACTGGGTCAGGACATCCGCTGGCAACCAACCGGCGGCGTCTGCGACGGCAACAATATCGCTGCTTGCGGCGTGCCCGTCGTCGACACGATGGGAGTGCGCGGCGGCGCGATCCATTCGGCCGATGAATTCCTGATCACCGCCAGCCTGGCAGAGCGCGCTGCGCTTTCGGCCCGCGTAATCCAACGCCTTTCGAACTTCGAATTCTAGGGAGCACCCATTTGAGCTTTCGCCTTCGCGCTGCGCGCCTTTCCGATCTGGAACATCTTTATGAAATGGCCAAGCTGACCGGCGGCGGCTTCACCAATCTGCCGCCTGATCGCAAGGCGCTGGGAGCGAAGCTTGAGCGCGCGGCGGAAGCCTTTGCCAACACTGAAGACGCTCTGGTTGACGAGCAGTTCGTGCTGGTTCTGGAAAACCTCCAGACCCGCAAGGTCGCGGGTACGTGTCAGTTGATGACAATGGTGGGCCAGCAATGGCCGTTCTATTCCTATCGCCTCAACACGCTGACTCAGTATTCGCAAGCGCTTGACCGCACGGTTCGCGCGGAACTGCTCAGCCTCGTCACTGATCTCGAAGGGTCGAGCGAGGTCGGCGGGCTGTTCCTCCACCCCAACGAACGCGCGGGCGGGCTCGGCCTGCTGCTGGCGCGATCGCGTTATCTTTTCGTCGCCATGCATCGCAAGAGATTTGCGGAGCGCATTCTGGCCGAATTGCGCGGGATCATCGACGAACGCGGCGGTTCCCCATTCTGGGACGGGGTGGCAGGGCGATTCTTCGGCATGTCGTTTCAGGAAGCGGATTACTTCAACGCGATCAACGGCAACCAGTTCATCGCCGATTTGATGCCCAAGCATCCGGTCTATGTCTCCATGCTTTCGGAGGACGCCCGCAGCGTGATCGGAGTGCCCCACCCCACCGGACGTGCTGCCATGCGGATGCTTGAGAACGAAGGCTTCCACTTCGAAGGCTATGTCGACATCTTCGACGGAGGGCCGACCATGGTGGCCCGCACGGACGAAGTGACAAGCGTGAAGAATTCGGTCGAGGCCAAGCTTGTTTCGCATGATCTGGCCGAAGGCGAGCGGGCGATTCTCGCCACCGGGCGGCTCGACACTTTCCGTGCCTGCTACGGCGCGCGCAAGTTCGACGGCGAAGGCGGTATTGCCATCGACGCGGCTGCGGCTGATGCTCTCGACGTGAAAGACGGAGACATGATCTGGAGTGTCACGCGATGAGCCTTGTGGAGATCAACTTCGACGGCATCGTCGGGCCTTCGCACAATTATGCCGGCCTTAGCCTGGGGAATATAGCCAGCGCCAGCCACAAGGGCGATGCGTCCTATCCGCGCGCGGCCGCGCTACAGGGGATTGCAAAGATGCGCGGAAATCTGGCGCGGTTGGGCGTTCAGGGTTTCCTGCTTCCCCTCCCCCGACCGAACGTCCTGCTTCAACAAGTACTGGCCTATGATGGCACGGAGAATGCGGCACTGCGTGCGGCTCCGTGGTCGGCATCGTCGATGTGGACTGCCAATGCCGCAACGGTCAGCCCTGCGCCGGACACCGCCGACGGGCGCTGCCATCTGTCGCCTGCCAATCTGGTCACCATGCTGCATCGCGCGCAGGAATGGCCCGATACAAAGCGTCAGCTCGACATCGCCTTTGCCGACTCCCGCCACTTCGCAGTGCATGGTCCGGTCCCGCCCACTTTCGGGGACGAAGGCGCGGCCAACCACATGCGTTTTTGTGAAGGGCACGGCGCCGCCGGGGTCGAGGTGTTCGTTTACGGTCGACCGGGAGGCCGCTTCCCCGCACGCCAGCACGAACAGGCGAGCCGTCTGGTCGCCCGCGCGCACGGGCTCGATCCTGAAAAGTGCGTCTTCATCGAACAAAACCCGGCAGCGATCGAGGCTGGCGCGTTCCACAATGACGTGGTTTCGGTGGCCAATGAACGCGTCCTGTTCACCCATGCCGAAGCCTTTGCCGATCAGCAGGGCGCCTATGACGCGATCCGCGCCGCCTTCCCCGCGCTCGAAGTGGTGGAAGTGCCCAGCTCCGCAGTCACCCTACAGGAAGCGATCCGCACTTACCTCTTCAATGCGCAATTGCTGACGCTGCCCGACGGATCGATGGCGCTGATCGTTCCCGAAGAATGCCGCGAAAGCGCATCAGTCTGGGCCTATTGCGAAAGCATGATGGCGAGCAACGGCCCTATTCGCGAGGTGATCCCCGTGGATGTACGGCAATCAATGGCCAATGGCGGCGGCCCGGCCTGTCTGCGCCTGCGCGTGGTTTGCGACCCTGCGACGGTCGACCCCCGCTTTCTGCTCGACGAGGCCAAGGCCGACCGGATCGAGGAAGTGATTGGCCGGACCTGGCCCGAACAAATCGACCCGGCGGACATCGGCAGCGAGGCTCTGGACGCGCAGGTCATCGCCGCGAGAGCGGCGCTTTTGACCGTACTAGAACTGGAAGAATTGCACTGATCGTTCCGCGCGAAAAAGAATGAGAGTTAACGCGATTGCGTTCGCGTCGGATCGGCTTACACTTCAATCCACGTTAACCAGTGCACCCTGCACCAATGCGTCGTTGGCACAGGGTTTGCTCTGAACTGGATTAACCTTTGGAGTGGTGATGCTGCGCAAGATCGGTCGGCTGTTTGTGATCAAGAACAGGCTTGAAGCCTTCGTGATCATTTACGCCCTCGCCCTTGGCGCAACCGCACGCGGCTCGGCCTATCTCGACAAATATCCGGGCGGCTGGGGTGTGGCGCTGTTCTTCGCCGCGACCGGCGCCGTTTTCCTTGCCGGTGCTGCGATTCTCGACTCGCTCAGGGTGAAGAAGGAACTCGCCGAACTGAAGGCGAGCATCGAGCAAAAGGCGCAGTAACTCGCTATTCGGCCAAGATCGGTTCGCCATTGTCGTCAAAGCGCGGAAGCATGGCGAGATTGCGGGCATCCCTCAATTCCAGCGTGACCTGCTTGCGGCGGAAATCGCGCCGGGCTCCGACAGTCGCGACTTCCAGCCGCGGACTTCCGCGCGCCACGATCCGGCGATTGCGGAAAAACGATCTTAGCTCGCTAAGGTTTGGTTCGATGAATTCCTGATCGCGCTCACCTTCGACAACGATGCCCGTTTCGCGGTTTCGATCACCCGAGATCTGACCCGACGGCGCCACGATGTTGAGCAGGTCGAACAGCGTCTCCCGGTCGATTTCAACAACAATCACATTGGGATGACGGGTGGTCTGCCGCCCGCGCGGCAAGGCACCGATGCCCGAACGGCTTGAGGTATCAATTCCCGCCGAACCGAGAATTTCGACCTCTTCCAAGGGGGAGGCCTGCGTATCGAGATTGTAAAGTTCGAACCTGTCGCCAACGCGCTGCACATCGGCGACATCCATGATGATCGCCATCTCGCCCTGGCTTTCCGCATCCCGTTTCCGGGCGGTTCGCTGAAATTGCTTGGGTTGGAGGCACTCGACCGAACAGATCGTCCGCAAACGCGCCAGATAATCCTGATACGGCTCAGCCGATGCGCTGCCAGCCATCGGAGGTGCCAGCGTCATAACCAGTCCTGCCGCCAGAAATGGAATGCGCAAAACGGTCTCCAGAGGTGTCGTGGCCGAAAAAATTGGTGGGGGGTTCTGTTGCTAGGCCCCCCCGGGCCCCCGGAATCCGCTTCTGTTGCCCGGTGGGTCCAACCGCGCATAGGCTTTGTAAGATCAGGCCGTTAGGCCGTCAGATTACGCAGCGATTGCGAGTGCTTCGTTATCGTTGGCACTTATGAGTTTTGAACAGTTTTACGGGTTACTCAGCCCGGGCAAAAACTACGCTTTTCAGCCCACGTCGATCCTAGTTCGGCCCCGTCAAAAGCCCCGGAATTCCGGGATTTATGGTGGAGCCGCCGGGTACTGCCCCCGGGTCCGTTGTGCCTATTGCACGCAGCAATTTATCGCCATAGTCGGTTGCCCGACACCGCCTATATAGCGTCAAATTGCTGAATGAGAAGTGAGCAGGCTGGGCGCGTTACTCGCTTCAACCGAGATAGCGACTGGTCTGGCCAATGGTATTTGCCGCGCCGTGGACAAGGATCAGCGGCCAGATCGTCGTGTTCCTGAGGCGCAGATAGATCAGTCCGAACAGCAATCCGATCGCGCCCGTTACGATCGCCCCGTTCATTCCCTGATAGTAATAATGGCGATAGCCGAAAAACACCGCCGCGATGATGGCGGCGAGAATGCCTGCACCGCGCATGCCGCCCAGAGTATCGGACAACTTGGTGATGATGAAAGCGCGGAACAGCAGTTCTTCGAAGAACGAGCCGTGAGTCCAAACCACCAGCATGATCAGGAGATAGGCGGCCAGATCGCCGCGCACGAAATCGAACCGTCCGCTGGTCCCGACATCTTCGAAGAACAGATTCGCAAACGCGCTTGCGCCGGCGACCGTGACGAGGAAGGCGATAAAGATTGTGACCGACCACCCCAGCACCGCAAGCCAGCTTTCCGGCCAGCGGAAGCCCAGATCGCTCCATTCGAGACCACGGCGATAAAGCAGAACCGTGCCGACGATCATCGCCGACAGCGTAGATGCAGGTCCCGCGAATACGAATGTATATGGCAGCAAGGCCTGTTTCACGATCACAAGCACCGCGACGACGATGACCAGATCAATTGCAGCCGAGAGGCGCGTCGATTGCCCGTCGGGATCGACAAATTGTGTGACAGTCGGTTTCATCGCGCCGCCCTAGCAAAGGGCGTGCACACGCGAATCTGACGATATGCATACCCGCCACTCGGGCCGACCGAAGGGCCGGATCGAGGACGAACAGCGCCCAGACTTCGCCCGGCGACCAGACGAGCCGCCGGGCAAAGGCAGGTATCGCTACTTCTTCAGGGCGTCGCGGATCTCGATGAGCAGCTCGATCTCGGTCGGCCCGGCAGGTTCAGCCGGTGCTTCTTCCTGCTTCTTTTCAAACTGCGCCGTCACCTTGTTGGCATAGCGCACCAGCAGGAAGATGATGAAGGCAAGGATCACGAAATTGATCGCCGTGGTGATCAGCGCGCCATACCCGATCATCGCGGCCCCTGCCTCTTTCAGGGCGGCGTAGTCGGTCATCGAACCTTCGTAGCCTTCGGGTGCGCTCAGCAGGATGAAGTAGCTGGAGAAATCCGCGCCGCCGAAAATATAGCCGACCACCGGCATGATCACATCCTGCGTCAGCGATGTGACAATCGTCCCGAACGCCCCCGCGATAATCACCGCAACGGCCAGTTCCATGACATTGCCTTTGGCAATGAATTCCTTGAATTCGTTGAGCATCGTGATCCCCTATCTTCTCGCTCTGGAACTAAGGCATTCGCAGGTTGGCCTCGTTTTGCCAAGCACCCCATTTGCGTGGCTCGATCCTTGAAAGGTCGATGCGGTGTGCTATATCCGCAATACAGGACATCTTGCGTCGCCCGATCAAGGGTCAGGCGCTTCTTTGTTGGAGGGATACTCATGAATTTGCGTAATTTCGGGCGCGGCATCGTGGTCGCTGCCGTTTCTCTCACGCTGGCCGCTTGCGGCATCAATTCCGTCCCTGCGGCAGAAGAAGAGGCCAAGGCAAAGTGGGCGGACGTAGAAGCGCAGTTCCAGCGCCGCGCCAACCTCATCCCTAACCTTGTCGAAGTTGCTCAGGGCGCGGCTCAGAACGAGCAGGCAATCCTGACCGGGGTGACCGAAGCGCGCGCCCGTGCAAGCAGCATCAACATCTCGACTGACGACTTGCGCGATGCCGAAAAGATGCAGGAATTTGCCGAGGCACAAGGCCAGCTTGGCCAGGGCATCGGACGCTTGCTCGCCAGTTTCGAAGCCTATCCGCAGATCCAATCGAACCAGAACTTCCTCGCGCTGCAGAGCCAGCTCGAAGGGACGGAAAACCGCATCGCCGTGTCCATTCGCGACTACAATGAAGCGGTGCGCAAATATAACACCACGATCCGCACCTTCCCCGACACGATCGGCGCGAACATCATCCACGGTGCGGAGCCAATGGAGCCCTACACCGCCGTGACGGAAGGTGCCGAGGTCGCGCCGACCATCGACATGACGTCGAATTAAGCGCGGTGAAGCGTAGCCTGAACATGGTGCTGGCAGCGCTGTTTGCGCTGCTGGCAATCTTGCTACCGGCGCAAGCCTATGCCCAGCCGGAATTCCCGGCATTGACGGGGCGTGTGGTCGACAATGCCGATCTGCTGTCTCCTCAGCAGGAGGCAGACCTGACCACCAAGCTGGAGACGCTTGAGGCTCAGACCCAGCGCCAGCTGGTTGTCGCAACAATTCCCGATCTCCAAGGCTATGACATTGCCGATTACGGCTATCAGCTGGGCCGTGCTTGGGGGATTGGCGATGCGGAACGCAATGATGGCGCGCTGTTGCTCGTCGCTCCGAACGACCGCAAGGTCCGGATCGAGGTTGGCTACGGCCTCGAAGGCTATCTGACCGATGCCTATTCCGCACTGGTCATCCAGAATTTCATCATTCCGCGTTTTCGTGACGGGGATTTCCCCGGCGGGATCATGGCTGGCACTGACGCGATCATCCAGGTCCTGCAACTCACGCCCGAAGAAGCAGCACAACTCAATCGCGAGGCGACTGCGGAGCGCAAGAGCGACGGCGGATTCCCTGTCGGCGGGCTGATCTGGCTGGGCTTCATGTTCTTCTTCTTTGTGCTGCCGATCATTCGCGGCAGCCGAAGGCGCAGGCGCTATCGCTCCAAGGGCAAGGGCCCGTGGGGTGACCGCGTCGATGACGCTGCCGATGTCGCATCCAACATCATCCTTTGGGAAATCGGCAGCGCAATCGCTCGCGGCGCCATGTCCGGCGGAAGCAGCGGCGGCAGCAGCTGGGGCGGCGGTGGCGGCTTTGGCGGCGGCGGAGGCTTTTCCGGCGGTGGCGGATCATTCGGGGGCGGTGGCGCCTCCGGGGGGTGGTAAGCGATGGGCTATCTGACTCAAGACCAGCACAAGACCGTTTCGGCTGCAGTCGCCGATGCAGAGTTGAACACCTCAGGCGAAATCCTGACAGTTCTGGCTGATCGCTCCGACGGCTACACCGATGTCGCCCTGCTTTGGGCGGCGGCGATATCCTTTACCGCGATGAGCGCGTTTGCAGCCTTCCCCCAGCCCTTTCTCGATCTGTGGGATGCGCTGATCGGCGGTTGGAGCCATGAATGGACCACCGGCGAACTTGCCAGCATGACGATCGCCCTCGGCCTGATTGCGTTTGTCGTGTCCTGGGCGGTGCAGCAATGGGACCCGCTGCGGTTTCTGCTGATCCCGGCCCCGGTCAAGACAGCGCGTTGCCACGAGCAGGCGATCAAGCATTTCAAGGTCGGTGCAGAGCGCCGTACCCATGGGCGGACCGGCGTGCTGATCTATCTTTCCATGTCCGAACACCGGGCCGAAATCGTCGCAGACCGCTCCATCGCCGAAAAGGTTGACGCCGAAGTCTGGGGCGAGGCGATGGGCGACATGTTGGCGCATATCAAACGCGACCGTATCGCCGAAGGGCTTGCCGTGGGTGTGCGCGACGTGGGCTTCGTTCTGGCGCAGCACTTCCCACGCGGGGATGAAGACGAAAACGAGCTTCCCGATCGCCTGATCGAAGTCTAGGCCCCTCTCCCATGAGTGAATTTGAACTGATCCGCGATCCCGACGCGGACAAGCCCGAAGAGGTGATGTGGCAAGGGCGCTTCATCACAGCCAAGACCCGCGGACGCTGGGAATATGTCGGCCGGGCACGCGGTATCCGGGCCGCGGCGATCATCGCGATTGATGAAGACTCGGACGGCACCCGCCATGTAATCCTTGTCAGCCAGTATCGCGTCCCGCTGGGTCGCTTCTGCCTAGAAATCCCGGCAGGCCTCGTCGGCGACGATGAAGGCAGCGAAGGCGAATTGGCCGTTGATGCCGCGATCCGCGAGCTGGAGGAAGAAACCGGATACCACGCCGAAAGGATGGAGGTGCTGGGCGAATTCTATTCCTCGCCAGGAATGGTCTCCGAAAGTTTCACACTGCTGCGCGCCACCGGCCTGACAAAGGTCAGCGAAGGCGGCGGGACCGATAGCGAGAATATCAATGTGCATCGTGTGGCGCTGCGCGAGCTTGGCGGCTTTGTCGCACGCTGGCGTAAAGCCGGTCACGGCGTCGACGTGCGTATCGCGATGCTGATGACACCTGAATATCTGGGAGAGGAATTGAAATGACGAAACGTTGCGAAGGCAAGCTCGCATTGGTGACGGGCGGTGCTCAGGGACTTGGCCGGGCACATTGCATCCGGCTGGCGCAGGAAGGCGCGCGGGTTCTCGCGACCGACATCAACGGCGACGGAGCAGCCGAAACGGCCGCCATCGTCAATGCCGAAATGGGCGCGGGCACAGCCTTTAGCATCGCGCATGACGTGACCGATCCGGCCCAGTGGGAAGCCGCCGTCGATGCGGCCCGCGAACATCTAGGCGGGCTCAATGTGCTGGTGAACAATGCCGGCATCGGTGTTCCGGGCAATATCGAGGAATGCAATTTCGCCGACTGGCAGCGTTGCTTTGACATCAACGTGAATTCGATCTTCCACGGCTGCCAGAAGGCGCTGCCGCTGATGCGCGAACACGCTCCGGGATCGATCATCAACATCTCGAGCATCGCCGGGCTGATCGCCAGCGACACAATGCCCGCCTACAATGCGTCAAAGGCCAGTGTGTGGATGCTGTCGAAATCGATCGCGCTGCATTGTGCGAAGAAGAACATGCAGATCCGCTGCAATTCGGTGCACCCGACCTTTGTCGACACGCCGATCCTCGATGGCACGGCGCGCGCGCATCAGCTGGACAAGGATGTGCTGATGGGAAAGCTCGCCCGCCAGATTCCGCTGAAATTCGTCGGCGAGCCGAACGATATCGCCAATGCCGTGGTCTATCTTGCCAGCGACGAAAGCCGGTTCATGACAGGTGCCGAACTCAAACTGGATGGCGGCATCAGCGCGATGTGATCGCGGGCTCAGCCTGCAGACAAAAAGAGAGGGGCCAACTGGCCCCTCCCGGTTCTATCAGATCGGTCTTGGCGGTCCGAAAACCGGGAGCCGCTTTTCTTTGCGCCAAGATCAGTCCGCGATGAATGCGATCGCGAGGTAGATCAGGATCGGCAGTCCGAAGCCTGCCAGCGTAAGGCCGACAAAGCCGAGCCGCCAGATCAGGGCATCAACGCCCGACCAATTCGCAAGTCCTGCGCAAACACCGAAAATCTTGCCGTCACGCTTGTCCAGGGTGAAGCCGCTCTGCGGGGGACGGCCATTGTTGTGGGTCAGATTGCTCATGCGATGGCTCCAAGGGTGAAAGTGGCAGCGGGGCTGGCCGGGACGATGGCGGTGGCCATCAGGGTGATGGTGATGATCAGCGAACCTGCGGCCGCGGCAATGCGGGCGCCGGTCGTGCCAGAAAGTTCGAAGAACGAGTACATTTGGGTTTCCTTTGCTTCAGAGTCTCAGATCAGACGATTGCGGGGCTGCCGGGAATAATCGCGTATGCGAAGACGCCGGCGGTGAGGATCACCGAAAACGCGGCGGCGAACAGGCGATTGGCGGTTTCACTGGTAAACATGATGAAGGGGTCCTTTGATTGAGTGCGCTGTCTGAAATCAGGCAAGCGAGGGCGTGGCGGGGACGATGGCGTAGGCCATCATGGCAGCGGTGATAACCAGCGAGAAAGCGGCAGCTGCGAAACGGTTCGAAAGGTCGGTAGCAAACATTTTTGGTCTCCTGAGTAAGTGGTCTTTGTGTTTCCGCGGGGCCATCCCGGGGATGCCACATACTTTGCAGGAGGTGTGCCAAACTCGAGAAATGGCGGAAATCCGGGGTTTTTGGACTCGGAGCGACTGAATGATCCGTTCATCAATCCGAAAGGTTGGGAAATTTTCCCACCTCTTGGGATTGGGCATTTCCCAGCACGTACGGATACCGCAAACTTCGCTATCACTGGCCTTTCGCGCGGCGCGTGCTAGGCGGTCGGACGACCATGGCGCTGACGAAAATCACCCTCAGCAATTTCCGCAATCACGCGAGCAGCGAGCTTGCCGAAACAGCGCATTTCAATCTGCTCGTGGGCGAAAACGGCGCGGGCAAGACCAATGTGCTCGAAGCGATTTCATTGCTCAGCCCGGGGCGCGGATTGCGGCGCGCTCAATTGCCCGATCTGGCACTGCGCGCGACGCCTGATGCCCCACCGGCGGCATTCGCCATTGGCGCCAGCCTGATCGAGCAGGGGCAGATTTCAGCGCGCATTGGCACCTATTCCGAAGCGCGACGCCCTTCGCGTCGACTGGTGCGGATCAACGGCGCGGACGCAAGCGCCGGCGCCTTGTCCGAATGGCATGCCGTTTCCTGGCTGACCCCGGCGATGGACGGACTGTTCACTGACAGCGCGAGCGCGCGGCGAAGGTTTGTTGACCGGATGGCTCTGGCCATAGAGCCGGGCCATGCCAAGTCAGTAACCAGTCTCGAAACGGCGCTGCGCGAACGCAACCGTCTGCTGGAAGATCGTAGCGATGCGCGCTGGCTCGACGCAATCGAGGCGCAGGCGGCGCAGCATGGCAGCGTGGTCGCGCAGGCACGATCGCGTCTGATTGCACTGCTAGCCGATGAACTCTCTGCCCTGCCCCCCGAACCCTTTGCCCGCCCGATCCTGACCTATCGCCCGGGCGGCCCCATCGATCCGCAAGAGCTCTTGGCCGAATTCGCCCGTGCGCGCCCGCGTGACCGTGCAGCGGGACGCGCCCTGTCAGGCCCGCACCGCGACGAATTGGAAGTGGTAATGATGGGATCGGGTCAACCTGCCGCTTCCTGCTCCACCGGTGAACAGAAAGCGATGCTGATCGCGATCACACTGGCGCATGGCGTTCTGGCCTCGTCGGGTCGGCCAAGCGTGCTGCTACTGGACGAAGTGGCCGCGCATCTCGATCCGGTGCGACGCATCGAACTGTTCCGCCGCTTGCGCGAAGGCAAGGCGCAAATCTGGATGACCGGAACCGAACTCGCCCCCTTCGCCGACATCGAAGCCGAGGCGGCAATCTGGCGGGTAAGCGGCGGGACGCTGGAGCGGCTTTAGCCTTCCGCCCCGTCACTTTCAGGCAGAGCGGCCATTACCTCGTCCAGGGTCGAGGCAACCAGCGCTTCGACACCCTCCTCTGTCGGGTGGATCCGGTCTGACTGGAACAGCGACGCGTCCTGATAGATATCTTCCATCCAGAACGGGATCAGCGCCGTTCCATATTCCTCGGCAAGCTCGCCATACATCGCATCGAACTGCGCCTGATATTCCGGGCCGTGATTGGGTGGAGCGCGCATTCCCATGAGCAGGACAGGAATGTCGCGTTCGCTCAGGATAGTCAGCATGGCTTCGAAATTGGCGCGTGTTTCCGCAGGGGAAAGCCCGCGCAGCAGATCGTTGCCGCCCAGTTCGAGGATGAAGAAATCGGGCTTTTCGGCCTGAGCGTCGAGGATGAATTCGAGCCGGTCCAGTCCGGCCGCCGTGGTGTCACCCGAAACCCCGGCGTTGACGATCCGGGCATTGATGCCCTTCGCACGCAGGGCGGCCTCAAGCTTCGCAGGATAGGAGTCGCTCTTGTCGGCAAAGCCATATCCGGCAAACAGGCTGTCCCCGAACGCGATAATATCGATCTGTTCGCCCATCACCGGGATCACCAGTTCGTCTTCGGCAATCTCTCCCGTGGCCGGCTCGCTCGGCGCTTCGGAACCGCAAGCGGCAAGCGCCAATGCGACCGGGAAACCAACCGCGATCCTCACGCGTTTCTGCCAAACACCCATAGCGATCTGCGAACCTTTCCAATTCGTACTTGTTTGAAACCCACCCCTAGCCCATCTGGTTTGAGTGACAAAGCCTTCAACCCCCTCCTCCGCTTCGGCTGTCGATTTCGCGATCTCGGCCCGCAATCTCACCCTCACGCTCGGCAGCAGCGATGCCCCGGTAGACATCCTGCGCGGGATCGATCTCGACATCGCGCATCGCGAAGTTGTGGCCCTGCTGGGCCCATCGGGCTCGGGAAAAAGCTCGCTCATGGCGGTCTTGTCAGGCCTTGAACGAGCGACAGGCGGCAGCCTGACAGTTGCCGGACAGGATTTCTCGAACCTCGATGAGGACGGCCTCGCAGCCGCGCGTCGCGGCCGGATCGGGATCGTACTGCAGTCCTTCCATCTGCTGCCGACAATGACGGCAGTGGAGAATGTCGCCACCCCGATGGAACTTGCCGGCAGCAAGGACGCGACCCCGCGCGCCGTCGCCGAACTCGAAGCGGTGGGCCTTGGCCATCGCATCGGCCACTATCCCACCCAGCTTTCCGGTGGTGAACAACAGCGAGTGGCGATAGCCCGAGCCATAGCCCCGCGACCGCAGTTGATCTTCGCCGATGAGCCGACGGGCAATCTCGACGTGAGCACTGGCAAGGAGATTGTCGAACTGCTGTTCGACCGTCGCGACGAAACCGGCGCGACGCTGCTCATCATCACGCACGATCCCAAGCTCGCCGAAAAGTGCGAGCGGGTGCTGACGATGGCCGATGGCGTGATAGTCTCTGACACGCGGAGCACCGCCCCCCAAGCTGCTGCCGAGGCCGCCGAGTGAGCACGCAAGCTTTGGACAAAGGGCTGTCCTGGGGCGCGGCATGGAACATCGCGCGGCGCGATCTCAATGCGCGCTTTCGCGGTTTGCGGCTGCTGCTTGTCTGTATCTTTCTGGGCACTGCGGCGCTGGCTGCAATCGGCACGCTGACCGCATCGATCGAGCGCGAATTGCAATCGTCCGGCCGCGAGCTTCTGGGCGGCGATCTGGAGGTTGAAGTCTGGCAGCGCGACCTGACCGAAGAAGAACTGAGCGCGCTGGGCGAATATGGCGCGCTTTCGGGCGGTTACCGGATGCAGGCGATGGCCAGCACCGACGATGCTGCCGCCCCCGTCGAGCTGAAGGCGATTGACGACAAGTGGCCCCTGTTCGGCAGCTTCACGCTCGCCGATGGCAGCGAAGCCGCCGCCCCGACCGCCAATGACGCATATCTGGCGCAAGGCGCGCTGGACCGGCTCGACATTCAGGTCGGCGATGAATTCCGCGTCGGCACCATGACGTTGCGCGCGGCCGGTGTGATCGGCAACGAGCCTGATCGCCTTTCCGAAGGTTTCCAGCTCGGACCGACAGTGCTTGTCGCCCGTAGCGTGCCCGCAGCCGCCGGGCTGGTGCAGCCCGGCTCGCTTTACCAGAGCAAGTATCGCATCGCCTTCGACAATGCCTCGGCCGACCCGGAAGCGGTGGAAGAGGAACTGACCGAGGCATTCCCCAATTCCGGCTTTGATTTCCGCACCCGTGACCGCGCCTCACCCGGCGCAGACCGGTTCGTCCGCCAGATGAGCGATTTCCTGACACTGGTCGGACTTGCCGCGCTGGTGATCGCGGGGATCGGCATTGCAGGCGGGGTATCCTCCTATCTTGACCAGAGACGCGCCAGCATCGCCACGCTCAAGGTGCTGGGCGCATCCTCGCGCGATATCGTGCGCATCTACGCCTTGCAGATCGCCGTCGCGGCCCTTGCGGGAAGCGTGCTGGGCCTCGCAACAGGCGTTCTCGTCACACCGCTCCTGAGTGCCGCGCTCGAAGGGCTGCTGCCGGTTGAGAGCGGCTTCGTGATCGAGCCTGCTCCTTTGCTGCTCGCGGGCACCTATGGCTTGCTGGTGGCTTTTGCCTTTGCCGCCGCGCCCCTGCTGCGGGCCCGCAGCTTCCCCGCGATGGCGCTGATGCGGAGCAGGATCGTGCCGCTTGCCCGCGACAAGCGGGCATTGATCGCAACCGGTATCGGCATTTTCGCAATTTGTACGCTGGCATTGCTGACGACAGCACAGCCGCTGCTTTCGGGAGGATTCCTGATCGGGGCGAGCGGCGCGCTGGCTTTGCTCGCGGGGCTGGGGCTGCTGCTGCAATGGGGCGCGCGCAAGCTTCCCCGCCCCTCAAATCCGTTGCTCCGGTCCGCGCTTGCCAACATTCACCGGCCCGGCGCTCCCACATCGGCGCTGGTTACCGCGCTCGGGTTCGGGCTTGCCGCTTTCGTTCTGCTTGCTGCCATCCAGAGCGCGATTGACGGCAACATCCAGACCCGCGTCCCGCGCGAGGCACCCGATTATGTCGTCATCGACCTGCCTCCCGAAGGCGAAGCGCGCTTTTACGAACTGGTGCAAACCCCCTTCCCCGATGCGCAATTGCGCACCGTTCCGACCATGCGCGGCGCGATCCTCGCCTATGGCCCCGAAGGCGCCATGCAACGCGTGGCGGATCTGGAGGAAATTCCCGAAGGCGCGTGGGCGCTGCGCGGCGAGCGCGGCATCACCTATTCCGACACCGCGCCCGAAGGCAGCCGTGTGGTTGACGGTGAATGGTGGAGCCCGTTCCACAATGGCGAGCCGCTGGTTTCGATAGACAAGCAATTCGCCGACGCGGTCGGGCTGAAGCCCGGCGACATGCTGACCATCGGCATCCTTGGAACCGAGCGCGATGTCCGGATCGCGAACCTGCGCGAAATCGACTGGGAAACGATGGGTTTCAACTTCACTCTGGTGTTCTCGCGCAATGCGATTGCCGATGCCCCGCACAAGCTATCGGCAACGATCGATCTGCCCGAATCCGCCGATATCAAGGATCGCGGTGAACTGCTGCGCGCGCTGGTGCGTGAATATCCGTCAAGCTCGGTTGTCGAAGTGGGTGAGGTGCTGGTTCAGGCGCGCACACTGCTCGAACAGGTGGGCCTTGCGACGTTGGCTGCTGCCGCTGTGGCGGTGCTGGCCGGTCTGGCGGTGCTGATGGGAGCAATCGCTGCAGCACGTGCCGCGCGCACATACGATACGGTGGTGCTGCGCGTCCTTGGCGCAAGCCGCCGCCAGATACTCGGGCTGCAACTTGCGGAATATGGTCTGATTGCCGCTTCGCTCGCGCTGGTGGCGCTGGGCCTCGGGTCGGCGCTCGCCTGGGTCATCATCACCCGGCTGTTCGAATTCGACTGGCTGCCCGATTGGGGCATGGTGCTGAGCGTGCTGGGTGTCGGGCTTGTGATGGTGCTGGCCTTTGCGCTGGGCGGTTCGCTGCCGCTGTTGCGGGCGAAACCGGCCCAAGCGCTCAGGGAAGTCTAGCGCCGATCAGGCAAAGACATCCGGATCGACACCCACCATTCCGGGCTGCCCCTTCACCACAAGGGTGCTGGCGAGGATATCGTGCAGACCCTGCTTGCGCTCAGTGAAGCCGACCATGATGTAGCCGATAAACAGGATCATGCCGGACAGGATCTTCGCGAAATAGCGCCCTAGGGCGCGAAGGAATGAAATCCGTCCCCCGTTCACATCGGTTACGATCAGGCCCAGCGCCATCTTGCCCGGCGTGGCCTGCCTGGCGGAAGATTCCAGCCCGGCGAAATAGGCGATACCCAAGGCAAAGAGCACCAGATTTACGATCGGCGATGTCGAAGATGTTTCGGCGCTGAAGCTTGCCTCACCCGTATCGAAGACAGATTCGCCAAAAATCATCAGGATGACGAACTGGAGCACGAACAGGATTAC
>Ga0189284_100089_pt1 | contig 147084 bp, 131 predicted proteins | sample N32C7minimetaG_FD_130314 | JGI IMG/M metagenome (GOLD analysis project Ga0189284, IMG submission 130314) | Marine microbial communities from the Costa Rica Dome - N32 C7 mini metaG | ecosystem: Environmental > Aquatic > Marine > Oceanic > Photic zone | place: Costa Rica: the Eastern Pacific...
TATCAACGCCCAAGCCAAATGGAGTGGAGCTATGTTTGGATGGTCCTCGGTTCGCCGAGATTTAGTAGATTACTTCGAAGACAGATTTTTAACCCCTGACACACTTTAATGAACACTCCCGTTCAACTCTCAACTTTCAAAAAAATCACTTCTGAGTTCGGTGTTCTTTGTTTAATGGTCAATGTTCCACCGGCTTCCTGACAATACGTCGGTCAATACGTCAGTTTTCTTCCCGCCATCCGTAATTGGCATTGGTATTGCTTATCTAATGATGAACTTGAACAAACCAACGCGCACATGGGAGATTTTACAGAATTTGGTATCGAAATTGAGCGGCACCTGTCCAAGCTGGGTAAAGATATACAACAGTTTGTAGAAAAAGTGGTGCCTTTAGCCAATGAAGATAAAGATTTCGCTCCTGATTGCGATATCCTGGAAAGTGAAGAGGAATTCAAGATTTTGCTCGACCTTCCCGGATTATCAAAAAAAGAGATCGGGATATCCCTGAAAAACAATGTGCTGACGGTGAAAGGTGAACGTGAGGTCGAAGCCGGAGACGGTGAAGAGTTTAAACGAAAGGAACGACGTCGCGGTGCTTTTGCCCGCGCGTTTGCGATTCCGCAAAATGTGAATGCGGCTGAAGTGTCAGCCAGTTTCAGAAACGGCGTGCTCACGATCGCCATGCCCAAATCGGAGGCATTAAAGGATTCACAATCCATTCCGGTTAAATAGATAGGGAGTGATGAATGATAAAGCAGGCTGATAGTAAAATTTAGCCTGCTTCATCACAAATGAAAAAATTGATTTTTGAAGAAAAATCATATCAAAAGAATATTTATAACAATAAAAGCAAATAGATCAGACCAATGGGAAAAATCATAGGAATTGACTTAGGAACTACCAACTCATGCGTTGCCGTAATGGAAGGTAACGAACCGGTGGTGATCCAGAATAGTGAGGGTGGGCGAACTACTCCTTCTGTTGTGGCTTTCACCAAAGACGGTGAACGTCTGGTAGGTGCCCCTGCAAAACGACAGGCTATCACCAATCCGGATAAGACCGTGGCATCCGTGAAACGTTTCATGGGCCGCATGTTTGACGAAGTGAAAGACGAAGCCAAGCAGGTTTCTTATAAAGTGGTGAAAGGCGATGACAACACGGCACGTGTTCAGGTCGAAGACCGCAAATATGCGCCACAGGAAATTTCAGCAATGGTACTTCAGAAAATGAAGCAAACTGCTGAAGAATATCTGGGCGAAAAAGTAACTGAAGCCGTTATTACGGTTCCTGCTTACTTTAATGATGCTCAGCGTAAAGCTACTCAGGAAGCCGGTAAAATTGCCGGACTTGAGGTGAAGCGTATCATCAACGAACCGACCGCTGCTTCTTTGGCATACGGATTGGATAAGAAAAATCAGGATCAGACCATCGCAGTGTATGACCTCGGTGGTGGTACTTTTGACGTTTCTATTCTCGAACTCGGTGACGGTGTATTTGAAGTGAAATCAACCAATGGTGATACCCACCTTGGTGGTGATGACTTTGATCAGCGCATCATTGACTTCCTGGCAGACGAATTTAAGAAAGATGAAGGCATTGACCTTCGCAAAGATCCAATGGCGATGCAGCGACTGAAAGATGCTGCTGAAAAAGCCAAGATCGAGCTTTCAAGCTCACAGAAAACCAATATCAACCTGCCATTTGTGACGGCAACGGATTCAGGGCCAAAACACCTGAACATCGACCTGAGCCGTGCTAAATTTGAGCAGCTTGTTGATGACCTTGTAAAACGATCCATCGATCCTTGCAAAAAAGCCCTTGATGATGCCGGCTTGAGCAAGTCTGATATTGATCAGGTAATTCTCGTGGGTGGTTCAACACGGATTCCGAAAATTCAGGAAGAGGTAAAAGCCTTCTTCGGTAAAGACCCAAGTAAAGGCGTTAATCCTGATGAAGTAGTCGCCGTTGGTGCTGCTATCCAAGGTGGTGTAATGTCAGGTGATGTAGAAGATGTTGTTCTTCTCGACGTAACCCCGCTTACTCTTGGTATTGAAACAATGGGTGGCGTGATGACTCCGCTTATAGAAGCCAACAGCACGATCCCAACCAGCAAGTCTCAGACATTTTCTACCGCAGCTGATAATCAGTCCAGTGTAGAAATTCATGTATTGCAGGGTGAACGTGCCAAAGCCCAGGACAACAGAACTCTTGGCCGCTTCCATTTAGATGGAATTCCACCTGCTCCGAGGGGAGTGCCTCAGATTGAAGTAACATTCGATATTGATGCAAATGGTGTGTTAAACATTACTGCCAAAGACAAGGGAACCGGAAAAGAGCAAAGTATTCGCATCGAATCTTCTTCAGGACTATCCGAAGAGGAGATCGAAAAAATGAAGAAAGCTGCCGAGGAGCACGCAGAAGAAGACAAGCAGATCAAAGAGCGTGTAGAGAAATTGAATCAGGCCGACAGCCTGATCTTCTCCACCAAGAAGCAGCTTGATGAATACGGCGACAAGATCTCCGATGACAATAAGAAAGCGATCGAAGAGGCTATTGAAAACCTTGAGAAAGCCCATAAAGAAGAAAACATCGAAGAGATTGATTCCGCTATTGAAGCCGTGAATAAGGCTTGGTCCGGTGCTTCTGAAGAGATCTATAAAGCTACTCAGGAAGAAGCCGCCGCTGGTGCTGATGGTGCCGGCGCAAGCGCTGAAGGTCAGGCTACTTCTGGTGATGGCGAAGAAGGCGGCGACGATGCCGTTGACGCCGACTACGAAGTTGTTGATGATGACGAGAAAAAGTAAGCTTAGCTCTCTCACTTACTTTAGATAAATTTAAATCCCGCTTCGGTTTTTCCGGGGCGGGATTTTTTTGTTTAGCCCTTCCATTAACTCATCCAAAATTACAATGAATTCTTTAGTAAACCAGAGCTTGAAGCATCTTTAGAAGAGTTAGTGCTGACTGAGGAATGGAACACGGATTGAGCGGATTTAGATGGTTCTATTCCGTGAAGATCCGCATCATCTGCCCTGTCCGCGTTTCATTCGGAATGTAGATTAAGCCCAACATTCGTATCTTTGAGGTATGAATATTTTAGCTATTGAATCCTCTTGTGACGACACCTCTGCGGCGGTTTTGACCGAGCAGGGCATCCGATCCAATATTATCGCTTCTCAATCGGTACACCTGCAATTTGGCGGCGTGGTGCCGGAATTAGCATCCCGTGCACATCAGAAAACCATCACTCAAACAGTACAACAGGCACTCGAAGAAGGAGACACTTCTTTGGATGACATTGAAGCGATCGCCGTAACCCAGGGGCCGGGATTGCTTGGTTCATTATTGGTGGGAATTTGTTTTGCAAAAGGGTTGGCGCTTTCCAGGAATATTCCACTTATTGGGGTGAACCATATGGATGCGCACATCTATGCCAATTTTATTGACCACCAACCCGAATTTCCACTGGTTGCACTCACCGTCTCAGGGGGACATACTCAGCTTGTGCATGTAAGATCTCCCTTTGAGCATGAGGTTATTGGTAAAACCCGCGATGATGCCGCCGGTGAAGCTTTTGACAAGATCGGTAAACTATTGGGATTACCCTATCCCGCCGGCCCACATGTGGATAAATTGGCCAAAGATGGAGATCCCAAATTCCACAAATTCCCGCAAGCCTTGCTTCAAGAAGGACTTGATTTCAGTTTTTCAGGGTTAAAAACAAGCGTACTGTATTATTTGCAGGATAAAGACGAAGATTGGATTCAGACGCATCTGAATGATATTTGTGCCAGTGTGTCTTTTGCGATAGCGGAAGTTTTGGTGAAAAAACTGAAACGGGCGGTCAAGCAAACAGGAGTGAGAACAGTATTGCTGGCCGGAGGGGTTTCAGCCAATTCCATGCTTCGGGAGAAATCAGAAAAGATGGCAGAGGAAATGGGAGTGCGGCTTTATTCCCCAAAAATAAGCTACTGTACAGATAACGCCGCCATGATCGCAATTACGGGAAAAATGAAAGCAGATCTGGGCCAGTTTGATGACTTGGATATGGTGCCTTTTTCCTCACTTTGAGAAATTAAAGATTCAAAATTAAAAATGAAAAATTGGTCCTGAACCAATTCTAAATTTTGAATTTTTAATTTTGAATTCGTTGCGAAGCTGCGACAGCCAGTTGATCTGCTCGTTCATTCAATTCAATTCCGGAATGCCCTTTCACCTTTACCCAAACAACTTCATGGGGTTTCATGGCTTCAAGCATGTCCTGCCACAGCTCTTTGTTTTCGACCGGTTTTTTGTCTGATTTTCGCCAGCCCTTCTTTTGCCAGTTTTCGATCCAGCCCTGAGTAAATGCATTAATGATGAGGGCGCTGTCACTGTGAATTTTGACCACGCAAGGTTTTTTTAGAGCTTTCAACGCCTCAATGACTGCCTGCATCTCCATCCGGTTATTGGTGGTAAGAGGATCACCGCCGGATAATTCTTTTTCCTTCCCATTCCATTTTAGAATGGCCCCCCAGCCACCCGGACCAGGATTCCCGCTGCAGGCTCCGTCGGTGTAAACTATAACTTCTGGTTTCTTAGACATACTGCTGGGTGATCTGGTTCAATTTCTGTTTCATTGATTTTGCGGCATCAGCTACATATTCAGGCCAATCACCTTCATCTTTCCCCGCATAGATGATTCCGCGGCTGGAGTTGATCAATGGAATTCCTTTGTGATCTTTCAGTGCTTTTGCAAGTTCCGAAATAGATCCTCCCTGAGCACCAATTCCTGGGATCAATAATGCTCCATTGGGGTGATGTGATAATACGGATTCCGCTTCTTCTGCCTGGGTGGCCCCAATCACCATCCCTAAATGTGATCTTGAACCAGACGATCTTTCATAAAGCTGATCTGCAATAAACTGACTCATCATGTCAAAGCCGAAAAATGGTTTTTTTAAAAAATCTGCGGCCCCGGTATTAGAGGTAAGAGTAAGCACGTAAATTCCTTTTGTGTCATCTTTAGAGAATGCCTCCAGTGTATCAAAGCCCATGAGTGGATTTAAGGTGATGGCATCCACATCAAATTTACCCCAGAAAGCCTTTCTGTAATGCTCTGCCGTAGAGCTTATATCTCCGCGCTTCGCATCGGCTACGATAATCTTATCATCCGGTATATGGCCGATGACTTCTTCTAAAACTGAAAGGCCATTTGATCCTAATGCCTCAAAAAAAGCGAGATTGAGCTTGAAAGCCGCACAATATTCGGAAGTGTAATCGACCACCAGTTTACAGAAAGAGACCACCTGTTCTTCAGGTGTGTCAAATTGGACTTTGATCGGTTGGGGGAGCAGATCGAGATTGGGATCTAACCCTACACATAATACCGATCCGGCGCGAAGTACCGATTTTTTTAATTTTTGGAGAAAAGTCATAGATGAAAATTTTTGAGAAAGATAACATTTCTTATATCTAATATTTTATGACAATGAAATTGCCATGAAACACAAAGACATGAATTACGGGCCTTTTTAGTACTTTCCAAACGACTTGTTTATACTTGTAAAAGCATTGGGCTGAGCATTTAAATTTTTTAGTTTCCCACATTCATCAAAACAAACAGCATACTATGAGACTGATCGATGCCACATCCACTTTTTTAATTTTTTTTGTAATGATTTTCATCATGCTTTTATCCTCCGAAATGGTGAGGGCTCAGGATGGTGAAGCTGAACCAGATTCAACAGAATCAGAAGAGCTTAACGAGCTGCCCCTGGAATCTGGTCGTGAGTTTTCTTTTGATCTTACAGAAGGTTCGTGGATCTCACTGGATGTGAGTCCCGATGGGAAAACGGTCGTCTTCGACTTTTTAGGAGATCTTTACACCATCCCCATGGAAGGCGGTGAAGCCACGCAGATTACTGAAGGAATGCAGTTTGACAGCCAGCCCCGGTTCAGCCCTGACGGAAATAAAATAGCTTTTATATCTGATGCTTCAGGCGGAGAGGGTGTTTGGATCTATGATCTTGAAACTGAAGAAATCGAACAATTAACTCGCGGAAAAGAAAACGAATATCAGTCGCCCGAATGGACACCGGATGGCAAATATGTGATCGCCTCTAAAGACGACCCCGGGAACCACAAGATCTGGTTGTACCATATCGATGGCGGTTCAGGAACACCTTTAGTTGATGAGCCCGGTAATCTCCGTATGACTGAAGGAGCATTTGGCGCAGATGAACGGTACGTGTGGTTCTCCAGAAGGTCAGGAACCTGGAACTACAATGCATCACTGCCACAGTATCAAATTGCAACTTACGACCGGGAAACGGGTGATATCACCACGCAAAGTGACAGGTATGGATCTTCATTTCGAGCCACGCTTTCGAGTGATGGCAAGTGGCTGGTGTACGGTACACGCCATGATGAACACACCGGTTTGGTAAAACGAAACCTTGAAACCGGAGATGAAAGCTGGCTTGCATATCCAGTTCAGCATGATGATCAGGAATCGAGAGCTTCGAGGGATGTGCTGCCGGGAATGTCTTTCACCCCTGATAATAAATTTGTGGTAACCTCATACGGAGGCAAGATCTGGAAACTCCCCATACATGGCGGAGATGCTGAGGAGATACCGTTTCGTGTAAGTGGGAATATTGATCTGGGGCCTGAGCTCGATTTTGATTATCCCATTGAAGATACCCCTCAGTTTGAGATCACTCAGATCCGGGATGCGGTGCCGTCTCCTGACGGAAGTAAAATTGCATTTACTGCTTTGAATGAGATCTACACTGTGGAGTTGCCGGATGGAGAACCTCGCAAACTGGTAGAACTTGATGAAACACAGGCACAACCGGTTTGGTCACCTGACGGCGAATGGATCGCTTTTGTAACCTGGACTCCGGAAACCGGGAAACTGTATAAAATTCGACCAAATGGCCGGCGACTGCAGCAATTGAATGAAGAGGAAGGGGTATTTCAGGATCCGGTTTGGAATAACGCCGGCGATCGCATTGTTTTGATCAAAGGGCAGCCTCAGGATTTCCGAAATGCCACGCGGCGTTCGGCGTTTCAGGGAACCAGTGATCTTGTTTGGATCGACTCGGATGGAAGTGAGAATAACTTCATCACCTACACCAACGGGCGATCCAACCCTCACTTTGTGAAAGGATCAGATCGGATCTATCTTTCAAGCCGGAGCGGATTGACTTCTATTCGCTGGGATGGGACCGATGAGAAAGAACATCTGGAAGTAACCCGAAGTGGTGGCGGAAGGGCATCCTGGATCCGCATGGCTCCGGAAGGTGATCAGGCGCTGGTTCAGATAAGTACCGATCTCTTTGTGGTAACTGTACCTCAGGTTGGCGGAGATGCGCCCATAATAACTGTAGGAGGTTCTTCAAGTGCTTTTCCAAACACTAAGCTAACGGATATTGGGGGGCAGTTTCCGGCATGGAGTTGGGATGCCAGTCGTGTTCATTGGTCAATTGGTAACGCACATGTGATCTACGATTTTGAGGAGGAAAAAGCTTACAAAGATAGCGTAGAGGCCGCCAAGGAAATTGCGGAAGAAACCGAAGAGCCTGGCTCTGATGAAGAGGATGAGAATGAAGAAAAAGAAGATGAAAAAGAGGAAGCCTACAAACCACAGGAAATTGAGATAAGTGTTATGGCCGATCGTGATATTCCGGAAGGTGTTTTGGTACTTCGCGGTGCAACGGTTATCACAATGAACGGCGACGAGATCATCGAAAATGCTGACCTCCTGATCGAAAACAATCGTATTACCGGGATTGGAGCACGGGGTGAAGTTCAGATACCATCCGGCGCAGAGCTCAAAGATGTTTCCGGAAAGACCATCATTCCGGGATTTGTGGATACACATGCGCACTTTCGTCATCCTGTGAACTTGCACCGCGGTGAATTTTGGAGCTACTTGACGAATCTGGCGTACGGCGTTATCACTACAAGAGATCCGCAAACGGCGACTACGGATGTACTGACCTATCAGGATCTGGTACATGCCGGAAAACTGCTTGGCCCAAGAGTGTACTCTACCGGGCCTGGGGTTTTTAGCAGTGAGAATATCAAAGATCTTGAGCACGCCAGAAAAGTACTTAAGCGTTATAGCGAATATTACGACACGAAAACCATCAAGATGTATGGAGCTGGAAATCGTGAGCAGCGGCAGTGGATCATTCAGGCTGCCAAAGAACAAGAGCTTATGCCAACCACCGAAGGCTCGCTCGACTTTAAAGAAAACCTCACACAGGTGATCGATGGGTATCCCGGACATGAGCATTCATTCCCGGTATTTCCGCTGTATCAAGATGTAATTGATCTGGTGGCTTTTTCCAGAACGGTTTACACGCCAACATTGCTGGTCGCGTATGGCGGCCCGTGGGCAGAGAACTATTATTATGCTACAGAACGTCCACACGACGAGCCTAAACTGCAACGATTTATGCCCCATCAAAATTTAGACGAGAGAACACGGCGACGTAATGCAGGGTGGTTTATGGAGGAGGAACATGTATTTAAGGAGCAATCTGTATTTGTGAAAGACCTGGTTGAAGCGGGCGGCCGCGCGGGTGTTGGAAGTCACGGACAGCTCCAAGGGCTTGGTTATCATTGGGAGTTGTGGGCGATGCAGGCCGGAGGTATAACCGAACATGATATCCTGAAAGTAGCCACTATACAGGGAGCCGAAGCCATTGGATTGGATACCGATCTCGGAACCATAGAAGAAGGAAAATTGGCTGATCTTCTGATCCTGAATTCGAATCCCCTGGAAAACATCCGTAATTCCAAAGACATCCACTACATCATGAAAAATGGATATATGTACGAAGCGGAAACCCTGAATGAGGTATTCCCAACTCGGAAAGAACTACCCACGTTTTGGTGGCAGAATAATGAGCCTTTGGGAGTTCCCGGAGTTGATAAGTAGTATTAGGGTGCAACAGTGTTACGGTGTTAACGTGTTACAGCAAGAGAATTCTGTAACACGTTAACACCATCGCACCGTAACACTACAAGACCGTCTCAGGGTGGACTTCTTCAAAACCATGGGGAGGTTTTTCCAGCGTCCAGGTCTCGAAATAAAAATGGCGTTCCGACCTGAATTTCTTTCCGTTAATGCTGAAAAAGCGAAAGGCTTCCGGAACTAATTTTTGAAGGGGAAAGAACATCTCACGATACACATTCTTTTTGGAGAACATGTGCAGGTCAAAACCGTCTTTAGCCTGTTCCTTATACACTACAATATGGCCCGCCTCAAGTGCTTCTTTCAATTCTTCCTTCAGATGGCCAACATTGGAGTTTACATCAGTATGCAAAGCAGCTATATCGAGTTCGACTTCATCCTTATCTGTGAGGAGGAAAACTTCGCCTATTTCCAGATCCTGAATAGCTTTTTGAATGGAGGGAAATTGGGTTTTGTGTGTGAAGATGTTCTTATCAGTAAAAGCAATTTCCAGTGCAGCTATCACTTCATCATAAGCGGAAAGCGTGTTAAGTCCAAAACGCTCTTCAGATAGATCGGTTCCGGTAAAATAAAACCTGGAATAAGTAGGATCGGGCTTCATAAAATCCTCCAGCGAAGTTTCCATTTGCCTGGAATTATCACGGGTATTACGTTCGGCGAGTTTGTCGAGTCGCTGGTCGTGGTGAAAAATAAGTTTAAAAATGTTCATTACCGTTGTGTCTTTAAAAAGGTGTTCAAAGTTAAAACTTGAAGCTCAACTAACTATACCTGCCCGATACGCTCCAAAAGCTCAGGTATGAATGCTTCATGCTCAGGTTTCATAAATACACTTCTTAAGATCGTAACATATTCGGAGTCAACTTCAAATTCGGGGTGATGTTTGGTAAAAACTTCGGCCGGAATTCGATAAAGAGAAAGGTAAAAAGATTGATCCTTCATACCATTATCAAAGATCGCTTTGGATTTTGAAGAGATCTCAGAAGTTGTGGTTACACCGGATGGGAAATACCCAAGGATATCAAGCTCAGGCTTTTTGAAAGGTTTAAATTTCGAACTCGATTTGGTCAACTCATACATTTTAAGAGCGGCATTACGGCATTTGCTAAGAATGGGTCCAAACCCTTCTTTCTCTTTCAATGGGAATAGTTGAAGTGTAGCCCAAAGTGCTACGGCCGTTGCACCAGCCCTGGAACATTCCAGGCTGATCTCGCCCAGATGCAGATCTTCAGAAGTGAAATAGGTATAGGGAGAGTCATGTTTATAAAATTTTCCCACGGCAGGATCTTTAAATAACACACATCCGCATCCGTAGGGTTGAAGCCCGTGTTTGTGAGGGTCAATGACAATACTATCGGCGTGCTCCATCAGCTTCCAGGAAGTCCCATCAATCAGATCAGTGTCTTTCAACGTCCGGAAAAAACCTCCATAAGCAGCATCAATATGAACTCTTATCCCATGCTCTTTGGCCCACGGTAAAATTTGATCAAGCGGCTCCACCTCTCCAAGCCCCGTGGTTCCTAAGGTGACCACAACAGTGCCGATCTCGTCAGCATCAATGGAACTCAGATCAAAAGCTCCGTCTTCAAAAACCGGAATCTTAACTCCTTCTACCCTTAAAACAGAGCACATTCGCTCATGAGTGTAGTGTGAGTGTTGTGAGAAGGCGATCTTTTTATCGGGATGAAATTCACGGGCTACCCAAAGTGCTTCCAGGTTTGCGATGGTGCCGCTGGCTGTAAGATGTCCCAAAAATTCATCCCCATAACCAAAAAAATGAGCCAGCTTGGTTACAGCTTCTTTCTCCATTTCAGAGGATGGGGGTCCGCCATCGAGCGCATGGTTATTTGGGTTGATGCTCATGGCCATTGCATAGGCAGCCCACGTTAACGGATGGGGTGGTTTTAGCATCTGGCCGGCATAGGCAGGATGATGAAAAGGGAAATTGCATTTCAGTCGCTGAGCCAGGCGATTAAAAGTAGCTTCAATTTTTTGATCAGAAACTTCGAGAGTGGGATCCCGGCTCCATTCACCAAAAGAATCTTGCCACTCTTTTAAAGTGGCAAGGGAATTATCTAAGAGGTTTTTGGAGGAATCATTCATTAATAGAGATTTACTGAAACGCCTGCAGAAAGAACTTGTTTAAGCTGGATTTCATTGGAAAAGTCATTATCGTATCGGAGCTCAAACTGAAACGAAGCACTTACAATACTGTTGATCTGGCCGATCAGTTCATTAGACCAGAATATATCCGTTTCGTTTATTGGGGTCAGGAAATTGGTAAATGTTTCTACCGAACTTGCATACAGGATATCTTCAAAAACTTCTTTCTCGAAGTTTATTCCCGTAGTCAGACCACCCTCAGATCTGAAATTATCTCCGGCATCAAGCCCGTAATTGGTAGCAAGGTCATCATCGGTTACAAAGGTTTGTTTAAGTCCTAAACCCGCTTCAAAAGTAAACGCCGGTACAGGGTCGTAGGCAATACCAATGCCTTCACTTAAATAAGCCGGCGCGAAAAAATTTGAGATCAGAACATCCGGCTGTCCGTCTTCGGTAGCATATTCAAAACCTTGGTCAAACTGGGTTCTGAAATTAATGGTGCCGTAGCCGGAAAGGGTTCCATCTTCTCTAAAAGTATAGTTAAAGCGATTCCGAATCGAGATCAAATCGTCGGTTTTTCGAACACCCTGCCCCTTGATATTAGATTGCCCGTACTTCAAATTGGTTCTGAATCCGTAGCTGAATTGCCCTTGTTTGTAATAGACGGTAAAGATAGACGATCCTGTTCCGCTTATAGAACTGACACCACCCTGGGACCAATTGTTATATGCCGCCTGGGAGCCGTTTAAACTTGCCATCCAGCTTTGATCCCATCCTTTCAGGGTATCAGGAATAGAAATATTTTGAGCAGAGGCAGATATACTGCATATCATTAACATTAATATTGCGATCGTAGAATGTAAAAATGCTTTCATTGTTTATTTAATTACGTGTTTTTGAAAAGTATAGCTTCTTTGAGTTTTGAATCTTTCAGCATGACCTCAATATGTTCTCCAGCTTTAGTGGGGACAGTGATTCCGGACATATGCGTAAGTAACGGATATTTGCGGTGGCCGCGGTCTATCAATACGGCAATTTCAATGATGTCAGGTTCGTACATACTGCAGATGGTTGAAAGAGCGTCAAACATGGTTTTTCCTGAAAAGATCACATCATCCACAAGTAAAACGAACTTATCGTTGCAATCCGGCAATGGAGTTTCAGAACTGTTTCCACTTACTTCATACCGATGCGCTGATATATCCTTGCCCAATAAATCAGCAATATTCCCCAAAAGTTCCAAAGCTGTTGCATACCCTCTTTCATTAAGGCCAATGATCACCAATTCTTTATCGTTTCCCATGCGCTCCCAAACCTGTATTGCGATACGATGCAGGGTACGCTGCATCCGGGGGCGGTCCATCAATGTTATTTGCTTTTTCATTGATTACTTTTAATTTCAGAAGAAGGTACAATTTAATATACTCAGTGTTAAAAAATAACGAAAAACGATAGGAAAATTCGTATCTTAACAGCGTTAACCTCAACTTTAAAGAGAGAACCATGAAAAGAGGAATTGGAGCATTATTATTTGGAGCAACAGCTTTTACCGGAGGCATTATAGCCGGCTTGTTATTAACCCCAAAAAGTGGAAAAGAAAACCTGCGCTGGCTGGAAGTTCAGGGCCGTAAGCTTAAAAAAGACGGTGAAATGAGAATAGACCAGGTTTCAAAGGGGATCAAAAAAACAGTGGAGGATACGTTTCCCGATCTTTATGCGGCAACGGAGAATCTCGATTTTTCCGAAGAGGAAGAGATCGAAGAAATAACAAAGCATGGATAAGTCTGGATTTCAACATTCAGAAGCTTTTTTACAATGGATATGGGAAAATCTGCTGTTTGATTTCACGGATCTTAAAACCACATGCGGCAGATCATTAAATATCATAAAACAGGGTATATTAAATACCACTGACGGGCCCGATTTTACACAAGCAGCTATTGAGGTCGATAATATTATATGGCACGGGGATGTAGAAATTCATGTGAAAAGCAAGGGTTGGAACGCCCATGATCACCAGGATGATGCCAACTTCAATACTGTAATTTTACATGTTGTTACTGACGGAAATCCCCAATCGGTTATGACACGTAATGGAAGCACTCCTTATACTCTGAACTTGATACCATACTTGCCAAAACAGTTGAGGCTGTTTCTAAAGGGATTTGAAGATCCTGAAGCCCTGCCTTGCAGCAGAAGCGTCAGCTTTATATCTGAAGAAGCATTCCTTCAACAAATTGAAAAAGCACATATTGAATATTTCGAAAAGAAATCGAATGATATTCTGCGCTTTTACGATCCGGAAAAACTTCCATCAAAAGCATGGAAAGATGCATTGATCCTATCATTATGGGATGGGCTTGGGATTGCTCACAACAGAGAACCGATGCAGGAAACCGCACGTCAATTGCTTAAGGAATGGTCGGGCACTTCTGTAAAAGAGGGAATAGAACGTGCGTTCAACATTGCGGGCCTCAATAATGATGGTTCTGATATTTGCTGGAACTTAAAGTCAGTTCGCCCGGCAAATCATCCAAAACAGAGAATAACAGAAGCTGTAGAACTTACGGCTTTGATTTTGAATGAATCGTTCAAAAATTTAATCACTTCCCGCTCAATCGAGGTATGGAAAGTATGGATTGAAGCGGCAGGTTTGCGAAGATCTTCGCGCATTGAAATATTATACGGAACAGCTTTTTTGCCTTCCATCTATGTACTGGGAAATTTATTTGCTCATCAGAAACTTTCACAGCAAGCACTCTCAGAGTGGAAGCAGTTAAAAACTCCAATTCCCATATCTTTACTTAAAAGATTCAAATCGTTAAACCTCAACAGCTCAGCATATCGTAAGAAACTGGGTGCTATCCATCAATTGAAATCATATTGTGATGATCTCCGGTGCTCAGAATGTTTTGTGCTAAAAAATGCGATTGAGTCTTGATTGCTTTTAAAGTGATTTCTATCTTTGGAGTCTGTCAATGACACGAATTGCCCGGTCGTCTAATGGCAGGACACCTGGTTTTGGTCCAGGCAGTGGGGGTTCGAATCCTCCCCGGGCAACACAATTTTATAAAGGATGACTGAGAAGCCATCCTTTTTGTTTATTGGTCAGCATTTATTGGTGATTTTTTCATAGTTATAACCTGAACACTAAGCCTGTAACGTGGACACTCCCCTGGCGATATTTTCCGGAACAAGTAACCCGGCTTTAGCAAGAGCAATTGCTGAGGAATATGGGGCATCTTTGGGAGATTTGACGATTAAAAAGTTTTCTGATGGAGAACAATACGTCAAATACGAGCAAAGCATTCGGGGAGAAGATATTTTTGTAATTCAGTCCACCCCGCCTCCCGGTGATAACATTATTGAGTTATTGCTTCTTTTGGATGCAGCAAAAAGGGCTTCGGTAAAAAGAGTAACAGCCGTAATTCCATATTTTGGATATGCACGGCAAGACCGAAAAGATCAGCCGCGTGTTTCTATTGGTTCAAAACTAATGGCCAACCTGTTGGTAAAAGCAGGCGCCGATCGTATTTTGACTATGGATCTGCATGCGGCCCAGATACAAGGATTTTTTGATATCCCGCTTGATCATTTATATGCAAGCCGGGCTTTTATTGATCACTTCACCTCCAACCCAATTGATAATTTGGCTGTGGTAGCTCCTGATGTAGGAAGCTTAAAAATGGCCAGGGCGTATTCTAAAAAACTGGGAGCGAGTTTGGCTTTTATTGATAAAAGAAGGCCAAAGGCCAATGAGTCAGAGATCATGAACCTGATTGGTGAAGTGGAAGGAAAGAATGTGTTAATAGTCGATGATTTGATCGACACCGCCGGAACATTGACGAATGCCGCCGCCGCTTTAAAAGAAAGAGGGGCACTAAGCATTATCGCAATTTGTACACATCCGATTTTATCGGGTCCGGCATATCAGCGAATCGAAGATTCGCCCATTGATGAGTTGTTGGTAACAGATACGGTTCAGCTTCGCCAGCCTTCTGAAAAGATAAAGGTATTGAGCATTGCGAATATTTTTGCTGAAGCTATACAACGCATACATACTAACGACACTATCAGTGCACTGTTTGATAATTAATGATTAAGGTAAACGCATTATGGCATACCCAGAATTAGTAAAACTTGAAGGAAAAGTAAGAGAGACCAGTAAAAAAGCGAATAAAGCACTTCGTGAAGAATTGCGCGTACCTGCTGTTCTCTATGGCCCGGAAGTTGAAGAAAATATTCACTTTTCCATTGATGAATTGGAATTGGAAAAAATTCTTAGAAAGCCTCAGACCAAGCTTCAGGAATTGACCGTTGATGGAAAAACATATAAAACACTTCTGAAAAGAACTGAATTTGATCCTGTTACCGATCGTCCGGTTCATGCAGATTTTTATGTTCTTGCAGATGGTCAAAAGGTAACACTTCGTGTTCCTATCAAAATTACAGGAAACGCTAAAGGAGTGGTTGAGAATGGTGGACGTGTTTTCAAACCAATGAATTTTATTCGTATTAGAGTACTTCCGTCAGCCATTCCAGCTGAATTTGAAATTGACATTTCTCCGCTTGAGATCGGTCAGTCTTTCCACATATCCGATCTGGAGCTGGAAGGAATCATTCCTTTGGATGATATGAGCCGAACTATCGTAACCATTCGTCCTCCTAAAGGAGCTGACTTCCTCGAAAATCTTGTATCCGGTGTTACTGACGATACAGAAGAAGAAGTGGTTGCTGAAGGCGAAGAAGTGGCTGAAGGTGAAGAACTTGCCGAAGGCGAAGAAGGTGCTGAAGGTGAGGAAGGCGAAGATTCCTCTGAAGAGAAATCAGAAGGGTAGTCCTTTAATAATTACGGAAAGTTGTAACGTAACCTCTTTGACATGTCCCTTATTATAGGTTTAGGAAATATTGGACAGGAATATGAGGGGACGCGACACAACATAGGATTTGAAGTTGTTGATGCATTAGCTGAAACTCTTTCCACTACATTTGGCCCGGGCGACGGGCCTTTTGTGGTTGCAGAGGGCAGGCACAGAGGAAGGAATGTAGTACTCATCAAGCCTACAACTTTTATGAATAGAAGTGGGAAGGCGGTACAAAAAGCTCTTTCAGTTTACAATACAGATATAGAGCATTGCCTGGTCATTTATGATGACCTGAATTTGGATGTTGGTGATGTCAGGCTGAGGGCGCAGGGAAGTGCCGGCGGCCACAACGGCATACAAAGCATCATTGATGAGTTGGGAAGCAGGGAATTTCCGCGGCTTCGATTTGGGATCGGGAATGATTTTCCGCGAGGCCGGCAAGTTGATTTTGTGCTGTCGCCTTTTACCAATGCAGATCAAAAGTATTTAGAGGAGGGCATTCAACAAGCCCATGATGCGTCGCTCAATTTTGTGAGAGACGGCATCGTAAAAACGATGAATAATTTTAATTAATAATGGCCGAAGAATCGGTCGATTGAACTTAAACTAACGTAACGGGAAACAATGGATACAATAATCTATTTAATACCGGTGGCCGGAGTGATAGCACTTCTGTACACTGTCTTTAAAACATCCTGGGTGACTAAACAGGAGATCGGAACCGAGCGCATGGAGCGTATCAGCAAAAGTATTGCGAGCGGTGCCATGGCATTCCTAAAAGCTGAATACCGGGTACTTTCCGTATTTGTACTGGTGGTAGCTGTAATACTTGGCTTCAGTGCCGATCCGACCACATCAAGCTGGATGGTAGCCATTTCGTTTGTGGTTGGTGCTGTTTGTTCAGGATTGGCAGGATTCATAGGAATGAAAGTTGCTACCAAAGCCAATGTCAGAACCACTCATGCTGCACGAACAAGCCTTGGAAAAGGCCTTGAAGTTGCTTTTGCCGGGGGGTCTGTTATGGGGCTTGGCGTAGTTGGCTTAGGTGTTTTAGGATTAAGTGGATTGTTTATCATTTTTGGTAATGTATTTGGACTTGAAGGTGCCGGTGCCGTAAATAAAGTATTGGCTGTTGTGACAGGATTTTCATTCGGTGCTTCTTCTATTGCACTCTTCGCCCGCGTTGGCGGTGGTATTTATACTAAAGCTGCTGATGTTGGAGCTGACTTGGTAGGTAAAGTGGAAGCCGGGATCCCTGAAGATCACCCGTTAAATCCTGCTACTATTGCAGACAATGTAGGTGATAACGTAGGTGATGTGGCCGGAATGGGTGCTGATCTTTTTGAATCTTATGTAGGTTCCATTATTGGTACGATGGTATTGGGGGCTGCTTTTATTGCAGGAGCCACTATCGACGGAGCTGTTTGGGCAGATGCCTTTAACGGACTTTCTGCTGTAATTCTCCCGCTTGTTCTTGCAGGCGTTGGAATCCTGACTTCTATTCTCGGTACATTCTTCGTGCGTGTGAAAGAAGGCGGAGACCCGCAAAAAGCACTGAACCTTGGCGAATTTCTTTCCGCGGCAGTCATGTTGGTTGCTTCTTATTTCATTATCACATGGATGCTTCCTGAAACCTGGACCTTTAATGGTGAAGTGTACAACAGCTCCGGCGTTTTTTGGGCTACTATATTTGGTCTTGCTGCCGGCCTTGGAATTGGGTTGATCACTGAGCATTACACCGGAACCGGAACTAAGCCGGTTTGGTCAATTGTAAAGCAGTCTGTTACAGGATCTGCTACAAATATCATTGCCGGACTTGGAGTAGGCATGATCTCAACTGCGATTCCTATTCTTATTATCGCTGTTGCAATTATTGGTGCTTATGAATTTGCGGGGCTGTATGGTATTGCAATTGCCGCTGTCGGTATGCTGTCAAATACCGGTATTCAGTTAGCTGTTGATGCCTACGGACCGATTTCTGATAACGCCGGCGGCATTGCAGAGATGGCTGAACTTCCGGGGGAAGTTCGGGAGCGTACCGATAAGCTTGATGCGGTAGGTAATACTACGGCTGCTATCGGTAAAGGATTTGCGATCGGCTCTGCGGCCTTAACAGCACTGGCTCTTTTTGCAGCTTTCATTACAGCTTTTGAGGCTGTAAACCCCGGAGTAGAGGTTATTATTAGTGTAACCAATCCTTCTGTGATGGCCGCATTATTTGTAGGTGCAATGTTGCCATTCCTGTTCTCTGCGCTTTCTATGAATGCAGTAGGACGTGCCGCAATGAGCATGATCGAAGAAGTGCGCCGTCAGTTCCGTGATATTCCCGAATTGACCAAAGCGCTCTCAGCCATGAACCGAAATGAAGGCAAGAAATTAGCGGACTGGTCTGACGAAGACCGTACTACTTTTGAAGCTGCTGACGGTAAAGCTGAGTATGAAAAATGTGTTGAGATCTCAACTCAGGCTTCCATTCGCGAGATGGTGGTTCCAGGACTTTTAGCCGTAATTGTTCCCGTTCTTTTCGGCTTCGTTCCGGGATTTATCAGCGATAGCCCGACCCTTGGTGCTGAGATGCTGGGCGGACTTCTTGCAGGGGTAACTTCTGCTGGTGTCCTAATGGCACTCTTCCAGTCTAACGCCGGTGGAGCATGGGATAACGCCAAGAAAATGATTGAAGAAGGTGTGACCATTGATGGTGTTGAGTACGGAAAAGGTTCTGAGCCTCACAAGGCCGGTGTTGTTGGAGATACGGTTGGTGATCCGTTCAAGGATACTTCAGGCCCTTCTCTGAATATCTTGCTTAAGCTGATGTCAGTAGTAGCTCTTGTAATTGCTACTATGATCTAAAGCGTAGCTAAGTAAAAAATTCAAAGCCTCGTACATAATGTGTGTGAGGCTTTTTTTATGGCTTTAATTTCTGATCAACGTATCCCAAAAACTCTCTCCAAATTTATAAGCCAACCATCCAAAAGAGACCACACCAAAACCAAGAGCGATCCAGGTATAGATCTCAACTTCATTGAAACCATATCTGAAAATTCTGGCTCCGGCAAGTCCAAAGAAGATCAAGCCGAACAGTAATCCAAATATGCCGTGAATCCGCTTTCTTCGCTGATCTCTTTTGTGCTCTTCTTCTGTGGATACTTTGATTTTCATGTCTTAAAATCTACAAAAGAACCTTTTAAACCTGAAATGCATTGTAATATATGTAATCGCAATAAAGAAGGAGTATAATTATGGCAGGTAAAAAGATATTGATGATAGTTGGAGATTACGGAGAAGACCTTGAGATCATGGTCCCATTTCAGGCATTGCAAATGGTAGGACATGAAGTGCACGCGGTTTGTCCTGATAAGAAAAAAGGAGATACATGCCCGACCGCCGTTCACGATTTTGTGGGAGATCAAACCTATAAAGAATTACGGGGGCATAATTTTACCCTAAACTATGACTTTGATAAAGCAGATCCTGAAAATTATGATGCCTTGGTACTACCGGGAGGAAGAGCTCCCGAATATTTACGGCTCAATGATGAAGTGATCTCAAAAGTGAAGCACTTCCTTGATGAGGATAAACCCATAGCAGCGATCTGTCATGGGTTGCAGATTTTTGCCAGAACAGGAGGAATTGAAGGAAAAACATTAACTGCTTATCCTGCTTGCGGACCTGAAATGGAAGCATGTGGTGCGAATTATAAAGAAGTTGAGCCAACTGAAGCCGTAGTTGATGGAAATCTGGTTACCTCACCCGCCTGGCCCGGACATCAAAAATGGCTGGCCGAATTTCTGAAGATTCTTGGAACCAATATCACTCACGGGTAACTCTAAACATAGAATAACAGCTAAAAATTGGAACAAAAATCTCCAATTTTAGACTGGGAGCTTCCATGTCAGCGTACACATGCATTTTATCAAAATCATGGATCTATTAAGTGAAATGTTTTTTGATCATGGGATGTTGTTTTAAGAGCAAGTTTGATTAAAAAAGGAGGATATATGGGACGTTTAGAAAATAAAGTAGCACTTATAACAGGCGGGGCCGGTGGCATAGGATCCACTACGGCAGAACTATTCGCAAAAGAAGGCTGTTCAGTAATGTTAGCCGACATAGATGAAGATGCATTGAAAGAAATCAGTAAAAAAATTGGCGAACCTGATCGCGTTAAGTATATAAAATGTGATGTTTCTTCTTTGGAAGACAACAAAAAAGCTGTACAGAAAACGGTTGAATCATTTGACGGTTTGGATATTCTGCTGGCTAATGCAGGTACAGAAGGAGTGGTAAAACCCATTGTAGATTACCCTTTGGATACGTTTGATAAGGTACTTGATATCAATGTTAAGGGTCCTTTTTATGCTATAAGAAGTGCATTTCCGGAAATTGAGAAAAGGAATGGAGGCAGCATCATAATTACTTCATCTGTTGCCGGACTAATGGGTACCGGAAATGTGTCGGCATATACCACGAGTAAACATGCCGTAATAGGCTTGATGCGAGAAGCAGCTAAAGAAGGGGCTCCTAAAAATATAAGGGTTAACACGGTTAATCCTGCGCCGGTTGATAACCGCATGATGCGCTCACTGGAAAGCGAATTTTCACCGGATAATGCGGATCAGGCTAAAGAGCAATTTGAGTCCATGATCCCATTGGGGAGATATGCGGATAATTCGGATGTGGCAAACATGATGTTGTTTCTGGCAAGTGATGAGAGTAGCTTTGTTACAGGAACAGTGAATCCTGTGGATGGCGGTATGACTGCCTGATTATGCTTATATAAAATAAGTGAATGTGATAAAAAAATTAAGCCGATTCTGAATTCAGAACCGGCTTATAATTTTGTTAAAAATGTGGGGATTCATTTAAAATTACCTAACTAACGTGAGTTCAAGATAAAGAATGTTAGAATAGCTGCAAGATACATCTGATCGGGTGTTGGATCAGGATACGAACCGAACGTGGGTGCCCAAACCAGGCAATCGGTCAGATGGACTTAGAGCCATCAGACCGAGGGGGAGGGCAATCAACCCCGAGCTCGATCTGATGGAAACCCCATCTGATCGATGATACAGGCGCAGGATGTTGGATTGGGATACGAACAAGCTTAGGCTCCCAATCAAACACCGGTCAGACAGACCTGGAGCCGTCAGATCGTACCTCAAAGGCTTTAGCGAGGATAATTATATTGAACTGACGTTAACTAAACACCAAAATCAATGCCCTGGGCAAGCGGCAAAGAATCACCCCAGTTCATGGTATTGGTTTGCCGGCGCATGTAGGCTTTCCAGGCATCGGAGCCGGATTCACGTCCGCCACCTGTTTCTTTCTCCCCACCAAATGCTCCGCCAATTTCAGCACCACTGGTTCCAATATTGATGTTGGCAATACCGCAATCAGATCCGCCAACGCTCAGGAAGCGCTCGGCTTCCCGCATATTAAGGGTAAACATAGCAGAGCTGAGCCCTTGTCTTACCCCGTTGTGCATTTCAATAGCTTCTTCGGTGGTCTTATATTTCATAAGATAAAGGATAGGTGCAAAGGTCTCTTCCTGTACAATATTGTAATGGTTTTCTACTTCAGCCAGTGCGGGGCGCACATAAAAGCCGTCCTCATCCAAAGGCTCGCCACCGTAGATTACTTTGCCCCCTTCTTTCTCAATTTCTGTGAGTGCATTTTGCATGGCATCAATAGCGTCCTGATCGATCATTGGTCCAACCAGTGTGTCTTCTTCAAGCGGGTCTCCGATGGTGATATTGTCATAAATGCTCATCAATCTTTCTTTCACCTGATCATACACGGATTCGTGAATAATAAGCCGGCGGGTACTTGTGCAGCGCTGACCACAGGTTCCAACGGCTCCGAAAACGGTAGCCCGAATCGCCATTTCGAGGTCGGCATTCTCCGAGATGATAATGGCGTTATTACCTCCGAGTTCCAGGATGGTTTTTCCCAAACGGGAAGCCACGGTTTTTCCAACTTCTTTACCCATTCGGATGGAACCGGTTGCTGAGATCAGGGGGATGCGTTCGTCTTCGGTCATCCATTCGCCAACCTGCCGGTCGCCGGTAATAAGGTTAAATATTCCTTCAGGGAGATCATTTTCTTTCAGCACTTTGGCGACAATTTTTTGAATCGCAACGGCACACAAAGGCGTTTTTTCAGAGCCTTTCCATATCATCACATTCCCACATACAGCAGCGATCATAGCATTCCAGCTCCATACGGCTACGGGGAAGTTGAATGCGGAAATGATACCTACAATTCCCAGCGGATGCCATTGCTCATACATTCGGTGCTGAGGCCGCTCACTGTGCATCGTTTTTCCATACATCATACGTGACTGCCCCACGGCGAAATCACAGATATCGATCATTTCCTGAACCTCGCCCAGGCCTTCCTGATAGATCTTACCCATTTCATAGGTTACCAGTTTTCCAAGCGGTTCCTTGAATTCGCGGAGTTTTTGTCCGATTTGCCGGACGATCTCACCCCGTTCAGGGGCCGGGGTATTTTTCCAAATCTCAAAAGCTTTCTGAGCTTCTTCAACCACATGGTCATATTGTTCCCGGGAGGTTACCCCAACGGTAGCAATTCGTTCACCATCGGTGGGCGTATAGCTGCTGATGGTCTCCTTGCTTTCCATATGCTTGCGCCCGGTGCTTGTTCCCGGATTAATCCCTTCGATACCTAATGTTTTCAGAAACTCCATAACATAATTTTTTGCTGAATTTTGAATGAAGATAGGAAAGTAAGCAGTCAGAATACAGAAGCAGAACATCGAATATCGAACAAGGAATATTGAACATTGAAGTATTTTATTCCTGTATTCTGAATTCTGAGTTCTGTATTCTTCTTCCATGAGAAAAGCATCAAACAACGAGATCAAACTATTACGAAAACTAGCCCATAAAAAATATCGCGAGAAAGAGCAGCGGTTTGTGGTAGAAGGGGAGCGGGCGGTTGAGCAGGTGGTTGAAAATGGGTTGATTGAAGTGGAGACGGTTTTTTTAGAGCCAAGGTTTAAAGTGCAGGAGCCAAGGTTTAAGGGGGTTGAGCTTTGTATGTTAGAGGAAGAAATTCTTGCTGAAGTGGCGGATACGGAGAACCCGCAGGGGATATTGGCGGTTTGCAAGATGCCGGAAGAAATTCAGCCTGAAAAATTAGCAGGGGAAAGTGGAATCATCGTAGCGACCGATGCCATCCAGGACCCCGGAAATATGGGAACTATTCTAAGGACAGCCGCCTGGTTTGGAGCCAAGGCTTTGATCGCCGGAAAGGGCAGCGTGGATGTCTATCATCCCAAAGTGGTAAGAAGTACAGCAGGAGCTACCGGAAGCACTCCTGTTTTAGCCGGAGATCTTGAGGAGGTTTTCAGTGAGTTTGAAAGATCAGGCTGGCAAGTGATGTTGTTAGATGGCGGAGATGAAGCGGAATCTTTGGGATCGGTTCAACCCGCAGAAAAAACGATATTGGTTGTGGGGAATGAAGGGAATGGCATTGGCAAAAAACTCCTGAATTCAGAAAGAAAAAAAGTGAAGATCGAATCGGCTCCCGGACAAGAGAACGTGGAAAGTCTGAATGCGGCGGTGGCGGTTAGTATCGCTTTGTGGAAATTGAGAGTTGAAAGGTGATAGGGTGACGAAAGTTTTTGAAATATTTTTGTAAGGATTACTATCGAGAGGGCTCTTACTATAAAATCAAAATAAGCTTGCTCGATAATGATATTTAGTGAATGGGAAAGAACAGTACCGATCGAAATTAAGGAAGATGTAGTATGGAAAATGGAAGCATACAGGTTGAGTTTGTTTCTATCTGACGCATGCTGGGAAGACACGAACATCATTCTTTCAGAAAAAAGATTTTCACTTGCTGACCAACTTTATCGTTCAGTAGGCTCTATAGGAGCAAATATAATTGAAGGATATTCACGGAGATCCAAGAAAGAAAAAGCGCGATTTTATGAAATATCTCTTGGTTCCGCCCGGGAAGCAAAAGATTGGTATTTCAAATCCAGACATCTATTAACAGAAAAGAAATCTGCATCCAGAATCAAAATGTTAACTTCTATAATAAAATTACTTCAAAAAATGATCTCTGATCAGAGATGGAAAAGCAGAAATACATAAATCACCCTATCAACTTTCAACTTTCTCTTCCACACTAAAATAATTCTCTGCAAAATCCCGATTGCCCATTGCAAATGACTTACGCTTTAGCTTTATTTCACAAGCCGTTCACAATTCATCTACTATGGCTGGCACAATAGATATCGCAAATCAAATCTCCCCTCTATGCCCAAGAAGAAAGAGAAGAAGATCTTTGTACTCGACACCTCCGTTCTGCTCTATGATTATGAAGCCGTTCGAAACTTTGAAAAAAATGATGTAGCCATTCCCATCACCGTTCTGGAAGAACTGGATACCTTTAAGAAAGGAAACAACGTAATTAATCTGCATGCGCGGGAATTTATCCGGTACCTGGACGGGATCTCAGATGACAATATGCTGCAGAACTGGATCCCGATGAATGGGCGTACACATGGTAAGCTTAGGGTGATAACTCAGGGAGCCAACTCTCAGGATGCCACGCAGGTGTACGGCTCCGACAAAAATGACCATCGCATCATAAATGCAGCGCTTCACCTCAAGGAAGAAAACCCAAATCAGCGGGTGATACTGGTTTCAAAGGATATCAATCTGCGGCTGAAGGCCCGGGCGTTGAATCTGGAGGCGGAAGATTATGAAACGATACAAATCAAAGATATTGAACAGTTATATCGGGGAAAGACTGAGCTTGATGTCGATGACCCGTCACTCATAAGTAAGTTTTATGAAGAGGGTGAAATTGATCCGAAAGAGCTGGGCGAGGAAAAGCCAACCTGCAATCATTATTACATTATGAAAAGTCACGGTTCATCGGCACTGGGATGGCTTAATCCTAAGAGTAAGATGGTGGAGGTGGTGGAAAAGATGCATGCATATGGCATTCAACCCAAAAATGCCGAGCAGACCTTTGCGCTGCATGCGCTTCAAAATCCCAACATTTTGTGTACCTCCATAACAGGGGCGGCGGGAACCGGAAAAACCTTACTGGCTTTGGCAAGTGCCCTGGAGCAGCGAAGTGATTTCAAACAGGTATATCTGGCACGGCCTATTGTGCCGTTAAGCAATAAGGATATCGGATTTTTACCAGGCGATGCCAACCAGAAAATCGACCCATACATGCAGCCGTTGTGGGATAACCTGAGCTTCATCAAAAATCAGTATAAGGAAACCAGCAAGCCCTTTAAGAAAATTGATGAGATGCTGCAAACGGATAAGCTCCGGATCGTTCCGCTGGCGTACATTCGCGGGCGCAGCCTCTCTAACGTCATTTTTATTATTGATGAGGCTCAAAACCTAACCCCTCATGAAGTGAAGACCATCATCACTCGTGCAGGTGAGAATACCAAGATCGTGTTCACCGGAGATATCTTCCAGATCGACACGCCGTATCTGGATGCGCAGAGCAACGGACTCAGTTATTTAGTGGACCGAATGCATAACCATGATCTGTATGCGCATATCAACCTCGAGAAAGGAGAGCGCTCAGACCTGGCTAATTTAGCTTCAAAACTTTTGTGAGGTGTTAGGTTTTAGATGCGAGGTGTTAGATTTAAGTAGTTCTAACACCTAAAACCTCGCCACTAAAACCTATTCCTTAGTCGGGCTTAACAGATCTACCTGAAAACGAAACTTCTCGGTTTCCATCGACATGATGTCGTACAGGTCGGCTATTACTTCAAAAACAACTTTTGGTGCTCCGATAATGGTGGTGGATAGATATCCCACTTCAATTTCTACATCATATTGGGCAAGGTGCTCCAGCAATTCCTGAACTTTTTCTCTTGGATCATCTTCGGATAACGGAATGTATGTGAGCTGGGCAATGGTTTTCATAATGTATGTGTAACTAATTATTTATTGAGGATCAAATTCAGTATAAAGATAAAGCAGATGAGGTAAAGAGACTAATTAAAGTGAATATCGAATATTCAACATTGAATCCTGAATAACGAATGAAAATAAGTTCAGCTTTAGCTCTTTTTTCTCAGCCTTGATCTTTTGGTGAGGTGCCGGCCCCGGACATCGGGGCATCAAGGCAAAATGAACAAGGTAGCCAAGGACAGAGTAGCTTCTTAATTTGTTCTCAATTAAACCAATCCTCATATTCACCCAAATCAAATCAAAAAAATAAAACATATATGAAAGGTCTCATCAAAGAATTTAAAGAATTTGTTTCCCGCGGCAATGTCATAGAACTGGCCGTGGGCTTGATCATGGCTACCTACTTTGGAGCTATCGTCAAATCTTTTGTAAATGATATCATCATGCCGCCGGTGGGATATCTCATTGCCGGGGTTGATTTTGCTGAACTCAAATTTCAGATCGCTGAGCGTACCTTAGCCGATGGTACCCTGGAAGCCATTACCATCAATTATGGAGCTTTCATCAATACCATCCTCACGTTTGTGATCGTGTCCGCAGCTATTTTTATAGTGGTAAGAGCCTATAATAACTTTATGAAAAAGGAAGAAGCAAAGCCTGAGCCTGCACCGGCTCAACCGAGTAAAGAGGAAGTGCTGTTGACGGAGATCAGGGATCTGCTGAAGAAGTAGCAGGTAACAAATTTTAAGGATTGGCCTTCTTCATCCTGAATATTTCAGTATGCTGGTCACTCCCATCATCCATAACCAACCGGATCTCAATCTCAGAATCTGATATCCGTTCATAGGTCAGGCCTTCCATCTCAATGTTGTCTTTTGAAGAACGGATCATTTTGAAGCTGATTATGTCATCTTTTTCTTCCCATCCGGTGAGGTCAGGATTGAAATGTTTGAGGTGCAATCCGGTCTCATCCAATAGTAAAAACTCATAGAATACCAGTTCGCCTTTCGCATTAATATGACGGTACATGCCCATCATGGTGCCATTGATCGGTTTTTCCCAGGTTTCGTGAGAGACCCCGCCAAAGCCATCGCCTTCCCATGAGCCGACCAGCCAGGTGTAGTCGTTGATATCGAAAGGAATTTCATCTATAGAGGCGGGGGCTTCGGAAAGCGATAAAATGGAAACGGCCAATCCAAGAATGAAGAGAAAGGTTTTCATGGCAATAAAAATTGGTGAAAGTTGAGCGGGAAATGTAGAAAATAAATCGGCAATTTCAATCCGGCATGGCTTAGGTGGGACCGGGAGGTCCCGACAGACATTCCCAACGAGGACGTTGGGAACGAGTTTTAATGGTTTTCCCTGATAAACGTACCCCTGCTTTTTTAGCATAATACTTTTCTCACAGGCTGAAGGTGTTGGGAACGAGGCAAAGAGGCAAAAAGTCGTCTTTTACAAAAGCGAAAGAATTTATTCCCTCTGGAGGCGAGAGAAAAATGCGATGAACCGATGAACCGAACGACCGATGTGTGAATAGAACAGCTGATAGCTGAAGTCTGAAAGCTAATAGCTACCCGATTCAATCCAACGCAACTACTTCAACGCTCTTCAATTGACGTCCCAAAAACCGCTCGGCCAGTTCATGGAAACGCTGCGGGCGGTCGCTGACAAAGCACTGGAAATCTCCGCCTTTTTCATTCAGTAGCTTCATCTCTCCAAGTTTGGCTTTGGCGGATTCTGCAATAGATTCCGCTGAATCAATGATCTCGATATTGCCGTTCTTGAGGATCTTGGGAATCACACTTTTAAAAAGCGGGTAGTGGGTACAGCCAAGGATCAGGGATTGGATGTCGCTGTCATCAAAGGCATCCAGGTAATAATGCAGGGTTTGTTTGGCCACTTCATTGTCGATCCAGCCTTCCTCCGCCAGCGGTACCAGCAGCGGGCAGGCCTGCTGTTGAACACTGATGGCAGGGTCATGAGCATGAATGGCTTGCACATACGCACGGGAGTTTACGGTTCCCAGTGTCCCAATAACGCCAATATTTTGGTGGTTGGGAAGTGAGACGGCATTCTTGGTCCCGGCAGTAATCACATCCAGCACCGGGACATCCCCGGCAGCCTGAATGATCTCTTCCTTTGCGGAAGCTGACACGGTGTTACAGGCGATCAGGATCATCTTCACCCCGCGCTTCAATAAAAAATCAGTGATTTGAAGCGCATAGGCCCGGACGGTTTCTTCTGATTTTATCCCGTACGGAACCCTGGCGGTATCCCCAAAATAGATGATGTCTTCATTGGGAAGGGCATCGATCACGGCTTTGGCAACGGTAAGCCCGCCAATACCGGAATCAAAAATCCCGATGGGTGCATTTTTCAGATCTTGCAATGGAGTTATAGCTATGGAATTATTTGTTAACAGAAGGTATTCAATTCTTAAAACTTAATTTAAGGTTTTGTAGATTGTCTATAGCGGAACCAATTTAAAACAATGAAAACCAAAAAATTACATACCGATCAGCTCGAGGAAATTTGCAAAAAGTTTGGAGTAAAGAAACTTTATGTATTTGGATCTGTTGCAAAAGGCATTGTGACTGATGCAAATGATATAGATTTTTTGGTCGAATTCGAAGAAACCGGATTCGAAGGCGCTTTTGATCGTTTTATGGGATTGAAGAACAGCCTGGAATCTATGTATGGAAAGCCTGTAGATCTTTTAACAATGAAAAAGTTCAGGAATCCCGTTTTTCATCAAGAAGTTGATACCTCCAAATCCTTGATCTATGCCGCATAGCCCCGGAAAGTTGTTAATTGATCCTGTTGATCTGGAAAACAAGATACCTGAATATCGCCAAATTATAGATTTTCGGAATATTATTTCCCACGGTTATGATGTGATTGATGAAAAAGTGATTTGGGATTTTGCTGTAAATAAAGTGCCTGAACTTCTCCAAAAAGTCAGAAATTATTAATTAATACCACCTCCCTTTTAATGAAGTTCATCAAAGCCATTCTAATTAGTATTGCTGTTTCTAATTCTCTTTACGCCCAGGAACCCGATACCCTCAAAGGTGATCTGGGTGAAGTTGTCGTGGTCGGTTACGAAGGCAACCGCAGCGTAATGGAATCGCCGGGTGCTATCGCAAATATTGATCCTGAGCGCATTACCGGATTTGATGAAGGCTCTTTACTGTATGGTTTGAACACCGTGCCGGGAGTCCGAATTGAGCAGCGTGCCCCCGGAAGTTATCGGGTGGCCATTCGCGGGAGCTCGCTTCGTTCTCCTTTTGGGGTTAGGAATGTGAAGATCTACTGGAACGACATCCCATTTACGGAACCTTCAGGAAGTACGCCGTTGAATCTGCTGGATGTGATCAATATGCAGGAAGTAGAGGTCATCAAGGGGCCTGCAGGTAGTATTTACGGAGCGGGAAATGGCGGAGCTTTGTTGTTGGAAAGCCGGCAATCGAGTGAAAATGAAGCTGGTGCAGGTCACATGGTTGGTTCTTACGGGTTACTTCGATATACCGCTTTTGCACAATCTCAGTTCGAGGATGGAAATTTCAGGTTCAACTATGCAAATCAGCAGTCGGATGGATACCGGGAGCAGTCCTTTTTTAACCGCGAGACCGCCGAGCTTTCCGGGCGATTTGAGCTGAATGACAGTCAGATCATCAAAACAAGCTTTTTATACTCCGATCTGAATTACGGGATTCCGGGCCCGCTGACGGAAGAGCAGTTTGCTCAGGATCCAACACAGGCCCGGCAGGGAAATCCATTCGCGCTTGGCAGTGTGGAAGCAAATGCGAGCATCGACCAACAGGCTTTTTTGGCGGGGATCAGCCATGACGTTCAGATATCGGAGAACATTTCTAACCTGACCACATTGTATGGAACCTTCAGTGCATTCGAGAATCCTTTCAACCTGGATTACAAAAAGGACAGCCGGAAATCGGGGGGAGGCAGAACGCGGTTTTATTTTGATACGGATATAGGGGAAGTTAGAACACGATTTACTGTTGGTGGTGAGCTTCAGTCTGCAAATTATGCAGCACGAAATTTTGAGAACGACAGCAGCGAGGTGGGGGCTCTTAACTTTGATGATGAGATCAAGATCCGTTCCTCTCTGATATTTTTGAATACCGAGATCGATCTCCCCAACGAATTTTATGTGACAGCAGGGTTGAGTTACAACCGTCTGGAATATAGCCTGAACCGCCTGGTTACAAATTTACAAGGTGATGTACCCGGTTTGGCTGAGAAAACCTTTGATCCCGAGATCATACCCCGGGTAGGACTTCTGAAGAAATTCTCGCTGGCCTTATCATTGCATGGGAGCGTGAGCTACGGATTTTCGCCACCCACCATCGAAGAGTTCAGAACCAATGAAGGAAGCATAGCCCTGGATCTGGAAGCAGAGCAGGGAGTGAATTATGAAGTTGGAGCGCGGGGAACACTGATCGGGCCCCGCATTACGTATGATATCACCACTTTCTTTTTTAAGCTGGATGAGACCATTGTGCAGCAGCCATCCGACAGAAATTCCACCGTCATTTTTGAAAATACCGGAAGCACGGATCAATATGGACTCGAAGCCGCATTAAACTGGGCCGTAATTCGAAACAGCAGTGCATTTTTACAGGAATTAGATTGGGGCGTTTCGTACACCTATCATGATTTCGAGTTCAAGGATTACCAAAAGGAGGGGGAAGATTTTTCAGGAAATAAACTGACGGGAGTAGCGCCTCATATCCTGGTTTCTACGTTGAATACTAAAACAAAGGCAGGGTTTTACAGCTCATTATCCTACAACTTCACGGATGAGATCCCGCTGAATGATGCCAACACGGTCTATTCCGATGCTTATCATTTGGTTCAGTTAAAAGCAGGGATCAAACATCAAATCAAAGAAGGGGTATCGGCTGACATTTTTGCCGGAATTGATAACCTGCTGGATGAAAAATACAGCCTCGGGAATGACCTGAATGCCTTTGGCGGCCGATACTATCAACCCGCAGCGCCAAGAAACTGGTTCGGAGGAGTTAAACTCAATGTTGAATTATAAATTTTGAATGTTAATGGCTCGACCCATTTAACATTCAAAATTCAACATTTAAAATTTCCTTGCCAAAACCACCGTCTCTTTAAAGGTTACATTCTTGCCATTAGCACTATTGTAAGCCTCAAAAAGCACGATATAAATGCCCACCCGATTGTTTCGATTATCATCAGTACGTCCGTTCCAGATCAGTGAGCCTTCGAAACCGGCCTGTACCCCATCAGCCAGTTCACGGACTTCCCTTCCGTAACGGTCAAAAATGCGTACCCGCAGCAGATAATCCGATTCATCCAGTTTGTAGTTAATAAACAGGTTGTCTTCAAAGCCATCGTTATCAGGAGAAAAAGGATTCGGTGTAAAGGTGATTCCCGTATTTTCTAACACTGATCCCGATTCCTGAAAAATAGAATTTTGTTCTCCGGGCGTCCCCCCGTTTACACGCGTACTTGAGCTCCAGTTTGAAGGATCATTGCCGGGCCCTTCCGGGTCTATGCGTTCAAGCGCAACCCCATCTGTATCAAAGAGATTGGGATTTTGCCAGCTTTCATCATAGAATACGGAATCAATGGTAGTCCCGGCACTGTCGGCCAGGTAAATAGCGTCATCAGAATTAGAGAGGCTCAGGTTTGTCCGGTCAATTCGGGCCTTGAACTGATCACTTTCATTCTCCAGTTCAAAATATTCGGCAAGCTGACTTTCACTGAAATTCGTGGCCTCATCCTCGGCATAAACTACGACGTATGCTCCGGCGGGAATCCATTTATATTGTGAAGAAACCGGAAACAAAGACCGAACGTCTCCATCTTCATCAGGCTCATCGTGAAGAAAGAATCCCTCCAGAGAAACGGCATAATCTGATGGGTTAAAAAGTTCAATATACTCTGTTTGGTCGGGAAGATTGTCATCCGAATTGGCCAAAGGGTTGTATAAGATCTCATTGATCACCACCGTACCCCGGCTGATGGGCTGCGAAATTTCAACAGCCAATTCCTGCCTGGCATTTCCACGAAAATCGGTGATGTTGGTAAAGGTCAGGTTAAGTGGTTCGCTTGCCTTTCCTTTGGCTTTTGCTGCGGAGGAAACTGATCCTGAAACAGGGTTTTCCAGGATCACAATATTTCCGTCCGTCTCGCTATAGTTGATAATGGAAGCAGGTTGCTCATTTACAAAAGCCGAGGCATTGTTGATGTTCACAAATTCCGTGAAGGCCACAAAAATGGTCCCGTCAGACTGTAGTCTGGAGAATAAGATCTGAGGGGGAGTTGCATCGGGCTCAAAAGTAGTGCTTTGGTCTCCGGCACTGGTCCCGTTTCCTTCATTGCTCGCCCAGTTCGATGCATCGTTAGAAGCTGATTCAGGATCTTTGCGCTCCAGGGAAACCCCCGGTTCATTGCCTCCCCATGTATCGCTGTAAAATAAGCTATCGATCATGATCCCATCTTCGTTTCGAATCACAACCGCATCTTCATCATCGTTCAGAGAAGGGAACCCGGTAAGGTAAACTCCATGCTGAACCTCATTGGCAAAGCTCTCCAGACCAGTAAGTACCAGGTATTCACCGCTCCTAATCTCAGTGCCTTCCGGGATAGTAGTTGATCCCGTAGCATCGGATAAGGTCCAGTTACTAAGATTGAAGTTTTTCTCCGTTTTATTGTACAACTCAACAAATTCTTCTGAGTCAGCACTTTCTCTTCGGTAAAGAATTTCATTTACGATCACATCTCCAAATTCAGCAGGATAGAATTCTGTGTACTCAAGCTCCGTGGAAAGCGAAGCCCGAATATTACCAAAGATATCTTCCTGATTTTCTATGGTCAGGGTGTACATTTCTCCATCAGTTAATGACGTTCCCAAAACAACAGTTAATGTATTTCCGGAAAATTCAGCGATCTCAGCAATCGATACCGCAGGGGCTATCGAATAGCTGGATGAATTTTTTGCTGACACAGAATCAACGCGCTCATTAAAAGTTATTCGAATAGAGTCGGAGGCGGCTATGAAAGCATTGCGAAGCTCCGGCGGACTGTTATCGGGTTGAATTTGATTGGCGGCCCCGGGAGTTGCCAGTTCATTTGAAGGCGAATCTTCCCAATTTTCCTGGTAAAAAGATGGTGCAGAAGGAGCGCGTCTTTCCAAAGAAACCTCATTTCCGCCCCATTCAGAAAAATAGGTTAGGGAGTCGATACGCGAGCCATGTTCATTTCGGATCACGATATCATCCGAGCCGTTATTCAGGGATGAAAATCTCGTTCCCATTACAATGATCCGCCGGTCGGGAAACAGACTGATAATCGTACTGTCGGGCGCCAAAATAACGTACGAACCCGTTACCAATTCAACATTTGTATGCGATATAACCCGGCGATTTCCGGTATTGTCATTGAAGGTCCATCCCTGAAGGTCGAAATTTCTGTCTGTGGGATTATGCAGTTCGATGAATTCAGAAAACCCTGCACCCGGATCATACATAAATTCGTTGATGAGCACATCGCCGGGGTCGGCCTGGGTAATATCGATCAGGAAAAAAGAATCTTCAAGGGTTGGTGCTATATTCCCAAATATATCCGATTGCCCTTCGATGGTAAGCCCGTACTCACTGCCCTGTTCCTGCCTGGGCAACGCATTTGGGTAGGAAAAGATGACCGTATCCGGCGTCAGAAATTCTACGGATTCCAGAGAAGGCGGAGCAGATGGAAGTCCGTCAGGTTTCGAAAGGCTGTAATTGGCTTCATGTCCGGCAGGCCCGGGCTGAATGCGCTCCGAAAATATCACTTGAAAAGTACTGTCGTTCAATACGGAGAGTGATGTAATTTCAGGGGGTGTTGTATCAGATTGAATTTGATTGGCAAAGCCCGGAGTACCGAAGTTATCGGCGGGACTGTCTCCCCAGTTTTCTCTAAAAGTGGAGGAAACATTGGCGTCTCGGCGTTCAATGGCCACATCTTCACCACCCCAGTCTGAATTATATTCCAGCGAATCGGCCAAGACTCCGCTGTCATCGAAAAGGCGGATCTGATCTCCTGCATTATTCAGAGCGGGAAGTGAAGCCTGTATATAATTTGCTTCTCCATAAAATAAATTCAGGGTAACGGTATCTGCTGAGATCACCGCAAAGCTATCCGGGAGGATCACGAAGTCTGCACCGTTGATGGAAGTGATAGAGCTATTATCACCGATCTCCCAATCCCGCAAGTTTAAATATCGCCCTGAAATATTTTTGAGCTCCACATATTCAGCAGTGCCGGTGGGAGGATCTTTCATGAACTCGTTGATAATGATATCGCCGGGCTGGTAGTCGTCAAAAACAAAAAATTCGAATTGAGTATTTTGGGGGATATTCCAACCGGTCACACTTTGAATATTAGAAACGGCAATCAGGTTGGGCCCGGAGGATAATGCTGAGGGAAGATCGACCAGGATCTGATCTGCTTCAGGTTGAGTTATAGTTGACGAGCCATCTAAAACCACCTCATTCACGGTAAAATCCTCTGCTGCTACGGAGGAAAAGTTCACCTCTTCTTCAAAGAGAATTAGAATTTCAATGTCAGAAGGTGTTGTGACTTCAGAGATCGTAAAGGGATTCGAAAAAGTAAATTCAGCTTGTTCATTGGATACATTGCCAAAAATATCGGTCAGGTTATCGGCAGTTAACATCCAGCTGCCATCGTATTCTTCCAGGCTTGAATCTAAACTAAGCTCCACAGAGTCAGCGGCAATTTGGGTGGCGGCTGCGATCGTTGGAATAGCAGGCGGAGTGGTTCCGGATTCAGGGTTTTGGCTGAGAACATAATTGCCGACCGTTCCCGCTGATGTGTTTTCCAGGCGCTCCGAAGCAACGAGTATAATAGTCTGGCTGTTTTGGATCAACAGCTCGGATATCTCCGGGGCCTTTATGTCTTCAGCTATTTGGTTCGTGAAGCCGGGAGTTCCAAAGTTATCGGCGGGACTGTCTGCCCAATTTTCTATGAAAGTGGATGAAACGGTGGGGTCCCGGCGTTCAATAGCTACATCCACGCCACCCCAGTTTGAATTATATTCGAGAGAGTCTTGAGTTATATCACTTTTGTCCCGTATTCGAACCTGTTCAGCCCCTGTGTTATTCAAAGCTGGCAGTGAAGCCTGCACGTAATTAGCATTCCCATAAAAACTACTTAAAGCCAATGTATCAGCAGACACAACAGCGAAACTATCGGGAAGAATGGCAAAATCTGATCCCGTTATTGTTTCAAAGGTATTGTTATCACCTATCTTCCAATCCCGTAAATTCAAATAGCGGTCAGATATATTTTTAAGCTCCACATATTCAGCTGTCCCGGTGGGTGGATCCTTCATAAACTCGTTAATGATGATATCGCCGGGCTGGTAGTCGTCAAAGATCACGAATGAGATGGAAGTGTCAGCCAGAGTTGTTTCATTGGCAGCATCGTCAATACCTGTAATGGTAAGTTCGTACTCGCCACCGGAGAAGGGGTTTGAAAAAGTAAGACGGGCAATCTTCGCACTTTGTTGGCCTGTTGATTGAGGATTAATGCTCCCAGGATCTAAAGTAAAATCAGAAACATCAGTCGTTCCAAAATCAATTTCTCTTGAAAATGTTACATCAACTTCGGTATCACTAACAGGAGAGATGGCAGCAATTTTTAAAGGTGGTATGTCTATTTTAAAGTCGAAGTAAAAATCATCGATTCTGCTGGAAGTATAATCGACCTTAAAACCAAAATAGGAGGTGGTGGTATAGGTGTTATCCGTTCCTGTATTGCCTGAGGTTTTTAACTGCCCGGCGTAACCCTCGCCAACTTCAATGGCCCAATTACCCGAACTATCACGTGCAACTTTCACCCGATAGGAACTGCTGGATTGTACCACTGTCGTATCGGAAACAATAGTACTTGATTCAGAGCCGGAATCATAACGAACGACACGAAAAACATCTTCACCGGTTTCACCAACACGGACTGCATATCCATTAACTGAACCAGTCAAATCCTGAATATCACTCATTAAAAAGATTTCAGTTTTATTTGAACCGGAGGGGGCTGCGCCATCTATACGGACAAAAAACTCCCAATAACCAACTGTATTTGCGGATGGGGTTGAAAGGTAAGAGGTGGAAGCTCCCGGACCAGACAAACGGATTACGTTGTTACCGTTCAATTCAAAAATTTCGAAATCTTCAGTATTGCCTGTCCAAGCGGGATTCGCAGTATGATCTCCATCAGAGAAACCATCTTCGAAATTAACGGTCTGAGCAGCAGCAAAAGCAGGCAGTACGATCAGTATAAAAAGCAGTAAATTTTTCATGCCGAAAGAAATAGCTCGAAGAAAAAATTAAATCAGCTTTGATCCGGCTTAGTGACAAGTGTTATACTCATTTAACAAAGCCAAAAAAACAGGGTAAAAGGATATTCCACCTTTTACCCCTGGAAGGACATTGGGGATCTTCCGGTCCCCAAGGCAATGATTAGTTATTTCTCTTTTGTTAGCCGTATAGTTAGAGCGATGAAACGCGCACTCCTTACAGATTTTTTGTACTTTTTTATAAATAAGACCATCAGTATCTAACTCTATAAAAATCAATACTGCATATGCGAAGCTTACCTTTTAGTATCGAAAATTTAAACGGCGGATTCATGAAAGTGGAAGGAATCCTGCGCGTGGAGGGAGAGTATCTGGTCTTTGAATTCCACAAAAAAGATGCGGTTGTTGAGGCTTATCAGTCTGAGTTGAAGACAGCCAAGATCCCTCTCTCCGAACTTGATATGCTGGAGTTCAAAAAAGGATGGTTCAGCGGAAAGATGATTTTACATGGGAAAACAGCAAAATCATTTGGAGATCTGCCGGGAAAGGACATGAATGAACGTGTACTCAAAATAAAGCGCAAGAACAGGGAAACCGCCGCTTCTATCTCATCAAACCTGAACCTGAGGATATCAGAACAGAAATTAAGTGAATTGGATAACGAAGAATGAGCATTCCCTATAAATATTCCATGTATGAGGGTACTGAATTAAATAAGTACAAAGAAGTGAAGGGCATTCTAAGTTTTGCCGATAATGAACTCCTGTTCGAATATAAGGTGTACGATGTCAGTGGTAACGGGATCAGCAACCTGTCGAAATTTTCCATTCAGTTGGATAACATCAAAAGCATTCAGTACAAGAAAGGGTTTTTATTTTCCGGTGGCAAGCTGATTATAAAGGCCAATCAGTGGGCATTTTTTGAACCATTGCCCGGAAGCGATCAGGGAGTGATCAAGCTGGATATCAAAAGAAGAGATCGAAGCGAGGCCATCCGAATGTCCACAAAATTGAATCTGTACATGTCACAACAACGGTTGGATAAATTGGACGGGGAATAATATTTATCAATAATATAGAGACGCAATATTTTGCGTCTCTACATTAAGGGAATTAATTATTCTATTTCAAAAATCCTTTCTTCACCAATAATTCCGCATTTAAAATAGCACCGCCCGCCGCACCGCGAATGGTATTATGCGCCATGGCCACAAAGCTGACATCAAACACTTCGGCTTTTCTTAATCGACCTAAATGCAGCTGCATTCCGTTTTCTGCATCGGCATGTAAGCGCGGCTGTGGATACTGTTCTTCCTCATGCAGCTTGTATAGCTTTTTTGGAGAGAAGGGAAGATCAAGATCACCGATTGGATTATTCCAGTTCGTGTACGCTGCTTTCAATTCTTCAAAGTTTGAGGGCGGATCTTCGAGCTTAGCGGTTACCGAGATCATATGTCCGTTGATGGTAGGCACCCTGGTTGCCGTAGCCTGAACCGGAAAATGCGGTTTCGCTAAGGTGGTTCCTTCCAGTGCACTTAAAATTTTTCGGGTCTCAGGACCAACTTTAGGCTCTTCTCCTGAAATGAATGGAATCACATTTCCCAAAATATCCAAACTGGCCACGCCGGGATAGCCTGCTCCGGAGACCGCCTGCATGGTAGTGAGGATCAGCGCTTGAATCCCAAAAGCATCATACAATGGTTTCAGCGAAATGGCGAGTGGGACAGCCACACAGTTAGGGTTGGTCACGATCCATCCGCTGCCGTCTTTGGTGAACGTCTGCTTTTTGATGAGCTCAGTATGATCGGGATTGATTTCCGGGATAAGCAATGGAACTGTAGGATCTTGCCGATAATTTTTGGCATTGGAGATGACCGGGATTCCGGCAGAAGCAAAAGCTTTTTCGATCTCTCCGGCAACAGATGAATCCAATCCTGAAAAGACAAAATCCACGTCACCAAATTCGGCGGGCTTACAATTCCTGACCGTCATCTCTTTGATGGACTCAGGAAGAATCACATCTTCGATCCAGTTTGCGGCGTCTTTATATTTCTTATCGGCAGACCGCTCTGAGGCACCCAAAGCCTCAATTTCAAACCAGGGATGTCCCTGAAGTAAGCGAATAAATTTTTGTCCGACAGCACCGGTTGCGCCTAATATTCCAACTTTCATGCTGAATAAGTGAGTGTTTGAATAAAAAATCAGTGAGCCTGAAAAGTACGTATTTTGAACCCTTTTTGTAGAATTATTTCTATAAAAAAGAGGCAACCTCCGGTTCACCGAATTCGTACCCCCCTTTGTTTCTCTGCTATAAACAGGGGAGAAGAGTCCTTGGTGAAAATAAGTACCAATTAAAACACCGGGACTACGGCAAGTATCTCGTTTTTGAACCATGATTTTCGTGATGGAAGGATTACCCTGATGAATTCGATAATCGGCCTTAGAAATAAATGTGTTAAGAAACAGGCGCAATGCAACGTTAAGAAAGAAATCATACCGCATGGTACCGGAATATTGGCAAGCCCGGTTATGGAGTATTGATTTCTTTTAGTGGAATGGAGTCCGTTTTAGCATTTATTTCGCCGCCGGGAGTTTTTGTTTCTTTTGTCGGTACAAAAGAAAGGGGGAGTGGAAATGTTTGGTAGCTTGGATTCAAGGTTGTAAAGCAGACTTGGCTACCCGTATCCGCAACCCTCTTTGTTTCTACCCTAAAATTAGGGGGGGGAGACGCCTTTTCCTCATTCCCAAGCTCCGGCTTGGCGAACGCATACCTGGAAGCTCAAGCTTCCACCTCACCTCCGGACGATAGGAAAATTCCTAAAAGGAGCAGCCAGAAAACTTCAAAGTTGGACGTTCCTTGTTCCTTGTTCGATGTTCAAATTTCCATCCCACCGATCTGTGTTCTATCTTTGCGCCATGAAATTTCTGTATGACAAAATCGAAGCTCGCTCTCCCGCATTCTACGCCTGGCTGGTACTTGGATTATTATTCCTCATCTATATCTCCAGCTTTGTGGACCGGCAGATCGTGGCAGTATTGGGAACGGCTATTCGGGATGACCTTGGCTTTACGAACACACAGATCGGGGTTCTCTACGGCCCCGCTTTTTCCCTGATCTATGCCGTATGCGGAATCTTTATGGGATGGTTCGCTGATCAGTTTTCCCGAAAGCGGATCATTCTCACCGGACTTGTGATCTGGAGCCTGATGACCGTGGCCAGCGGATTTGCCAGCTCCTTCTTTTTCCTCGTCACAGCGAGATTTTTTGTTGGGGTGAGTCAGTCGGCTTTAAGTCCTGCCGTATATTCGTTATTGGCCGATTACTTTCCTCCTGAAAAAAGAGCACGCGTATTCTCAGTGTACGCCTCAGGGATCTTTGTTGGGGTAGGGCTCTCATTTTTGATCGGCGGCTCAGTAGCGCAAGCTTATGATTGGAGAGAGGCTATGAAGATTGTGGGTTGGCCGGGATTGATTTTAGCCGCTATTGGTTACTTGTTGATTCGTGAACCGGCTCGTAAATTCGGCAAAAGTGAACGTTCAGCTTCCCGTTTTTTTGAAGTACTAAAATTTATTCTTGGGAAAAAAGCGGTACGATATCATTTGGCTGGATTTTCCTTTTTGGCTCTCAGCGGTTACACTATGTTAGCTTTTATCGGGAATGTACTGAACGATACGTTTGAGGCTTCATCACTTATCCCGCAATATGGCTGGTTTATGTTTCTTGCCGGGGCCGGGGTGAATGTTTCCGGATGGCTGGCCGATAAGCTGGCGATCAAATACGGCCCGGAGAAACGTTTTGTGATGGGGATCGCAGCCGCCCTCGGCGGACTCCCGTTCTACTATTTTGGATTGATGGCGGAGTCGGTGATGACGGCTTTTGTATTAATTGGGATCGGGAATGTGATTGCCTCCTCTTACAACGGAGTGGCGGCGGCGCTCATCCAGTATTTTGTGAAGTCGGACATGCGGGGAATGGCCGGCGCGGTGTATTTATTCGTGATCAGCATTGTGGGATTTGGGATCGGACCGCCGGTAACCGGCTGGCTCATCGACAATGTTTTTACGGATCTGTACGGCCCTTCAAAAGCACTGTTGCTTGTATTTACGGTATGCGGGGTTTTGGCTGCGGTCAGCTTTTTGAAGGCGATGCAGCACTATCATGAAGATGCGGTGGATTAGATTCATCCACTTTTGGCTTGGCCTCCCGGCTTTCGGGATAGTAAAAGGTTAAGGCTCCGAAAAAAGAGGGGAAGGTCAACCTCCAACATCAAGCAAGGAACATCGAATGCAGAACGGGTTGGGTGCCATTATTTCGGTCCGGCGGAGGGTGTTAATGCTATCTCCACTTGCAATAATGGGTTAAGGTGTTATATTGGTGGGGTAAAACCGGGGATTATACGAACACCTTAGGCGAGCAGTTGTTCGGATAACACCCCAAAAAATCACATTATGCGAATAAGAAAGGCCAAAAGATCCGGTATGAGCACTTTTGTTCCATTCGCCTTAATAAGAGCCTTGTTCGGATAATATTATGTAAGCTGTACAATGGTATTCACAAATTTATACTCATGAGTTTAAGTTCGAGTCAAAGAGAACTTTTAAAAAATATGCTATTCGAAAAAAATAATGAGAATGCCTTTTCAAGAAATACGTTTAATGCCTTAAAAACTAGAAAACTAATTAATGGTAACGATGACCTTAAAAAGGAAGGATTTCTCAAAAGCTTAGAGTTAATTTCTCTTGATCAACAATGCATTTTTCTATCCCTGAATTTAGACAGTAAAACTTGTAAATCCCTTGATAACCCAGAACTACAAGCATTTTAGTTGTTTAAAGCCCAAGGCTTTGTTGGAACTTATTGTGAAGGTGGAGGGATATTAACTGTTTTAAAAGCATTATCACTCGATAAGCTAACCGAATTAAACACATTTAATTCCAGAAAGGATTCTTGTACAAGATTTATAGAAGCCCAGTTTACAATTTTGAGTGACCATAAGAATGAAATTTTAGACTCAATTCTGAAAACGTCAGAGGTGCGGTTTCTAAATAATTTTTCTGAAATAATTAGCTATGAATCTATCCAAGAATATTACCCCGGGCTGTCAATTGAATTTGCTAAACATTTAGTAAAAAAGTTAGATAGAGAAGTTTTCTTTCAGGTTGCCGATAACTTTTTCCAATCTCCTTATAATTATAGAAAAGGATGGCCAGACTTAACATTAGTAAATAGTCAAGAAATTAGGTTCGTAGAAATTAAGACAACTGATAAATTACATAGGAGCCAAATTCAAGTAATCGATAAATTCCGGCCTCTAATTCCAGCAGAATTTGAAGTTTTAAAACTTATAAAAGATTAAAAATCGCACTGAATCTTAGAAAAAAATAACAGAAGATGTCAGAATTAATTGTAGCAGTTTTAATATTTGTTATCTCTCAATTTACTTTAAAGCTGTTAATTGAGCCATTCATTGAGTTCAAAAAAGTTATAAGTGAAATTTCTTATCAGACTCTTTTGAACCAAAGCAATATTATAAGCTCACCACTTTCAAATAAAGAACTTGCACAAACTTTTAAGCACCTTTCAGCAAGTTTAATAAAGGCAGTAGATTCAATAATAGGCTATCGGATTCTCAGACTAATTTCTTTTTTCAGCCTTCCGAAGTATAAAGATATCAGAGAAGCAAGTAAGGAACTTAATTTGATCTATTACAGTCTTCATACTGGAGAAAAAAATGTAATTGAGATAAACGATTCTCTAAAAAAAATATCTAAATATTTGAAAATTTCGACATCCTATTCACACTAACGTACAGCTAACAAAGCGTTTTAAATCGTACGCGGACGGGGTGCGATGGAAACTTGTTTGTACCGAATTAATTTCGCTACTTCTAAGAAATCATAATCCCCGCGCCGTTTAAACGCAGGGCCGTTATACCTTCCTCTCCCACAATAAATAATACTTGACTAAGTTAACATAATTGTTAACATTCGTTTCGTGAAAGAAATCAAGTTTTATAAAACCCATGCAGGCAAAATTCCGGTTAAGGAGTTTTTGGATTCTTTACCATCCAAGCATGCTCAGAAGGTTATCTGGGTTCTTGAGTGGTAGAGAAATTGGACCAGGTTCAATATTTCAAAAAGCTCAAAAGTACCGATGACATTTGGGAAATCAGGGCACGGATTGGATCAAACAGTTTTCGTTTACTTGGTTTTATAGATAATGATGCGTTTATCATACTAACAAATGGATTTTCCAAAAAATCACAGAAAACACCCAAACAGGAAATCGAGGTAGCCGAACAGCGAAAAGCTGATTTCCTATCTCGTAAAGGAGGAACATACCATGAGTGATCTTCAAGCTTATATCAGTGAAAGAAAGAAATCAGATCCTGAATTTGCAGAGGGATATGAGGAAGGATTCCGAAATTTTAAAATTGGTGTGCTTCTAAAACAAGCCCGGGAAAAAGCAGGTCTTACCCAAGATCAAGTAGCACAACAATTAAATACAAAAAAGACCGCCGTTTCCCGTATTGAAAATCATGCGGAAGATATTCGCCTTTCAACTCTTGAAAAATATGCCAAAGCGTTTGGCAAGAAGCTAAGAGTCGAACTCGTAGATTGAGGAAGGTTTAACCAGCGTTTCAATTCGGACTTGGCTGCTTATTGCAGTTTTAATATTCATTGTCTTATAAAAAGTCTGTGTTTAAATCACGTTATCAATCAAAAAGAAAAATCAACAGGTATTGGATAACTTTTTATCCGGGATCTAACTCCTTCCCTGTTTTCCAAGGATTCCAAATCCCTGGAGGTTTTGCGAAAGTGAACTGTTTCCCTAATAAACTTAGCCCTGCTTTTTTAGCACAATACTTTTCACACAGGCTGAGGGCATTGAGAATGCCTGCCCGGACCTCCGGTCCAAAAAAGTTTGAGGGGAATTACATTTCTACTTTTGGCTTGACCTCTCGACTTTAGGGGTGAAGACCCTGAATCTTAGGTTTTCTTAAAGAGGTTGTGGTAAAGGCGGAAGAGCCCTTGGCTGCAACACCCCACGAAATTCAAAAAGGAACGGCTTTTTGAATTGATCTCCCCTCAAGGGGAGACTTTCCGGTGAGGAATTCCGGATATTTACTGATGAGAAATCGATAAATTAACGTGAATTCGATATAAAGAAAATCAGTTGAACACGGTGAACGGTTCATTTCGCGGCAATGCCCGAAACCCTATGGTTTGTCAGGTATCGAATACGGAAGTAATGACCACAAGCATCCATCTGAACGATAGGCAGGTTACACATTTTCGAACTCGATCTGATGGATAACCCATCTGATCGATGGCGCTGGCGCAGGATGTTGGATTAGGATAAGGAAAAGACGCAGGAGCCCAAATCAAAAAAACAGTCAGATGGACTCGGAGCCATCAGGCCGTACCTCAAAGGCTTTAATAAGGATAATTATCTCGAACTCACGTTAAATAAGAACAGTTTCGAAAAGTCCTTTTTTTGGGAGGTGCAGGATTTTGAATTACCCCACGGTTTTTTCTATTAGGAAATGCTTAAGAACTGAACAGTAACAAGAAAAGGCAGCCTGAAAAATCAGACTGCCTTTTGAATAGTCAATAAATGTTGATGTAATTACTTCAGATCGAAACGATCAAGGTTCATTACTTTATTCCAGGCTTTGACGAAGTCATTGATGAACTTCTCTTCAGCAGCTTCGCTGCCATACACTTCGGCAAGGGCGCGGAGTTCAGAGTTTGAACCAAAGATCAGGTCTGCACGAGAACCGCTCCACTTCACGTCACCGGTCTTGCGATCACTTCCAACAAAAACGTTTTGATCGTCATTGGTTGCCTGCCAGGTAGTGTTCAGGTCCAGCAGGTTCTTGAAGAAATCGTTGGTCAGCGTCCCGGGCTTATCGGTAAATACGCCTTTCCTGGAACCGTCAAAGTTGGTATCCAGTACGCGCATTCCGCCCAGAAGAACGGTCATCTCTGGCGGAGTAAGCGACATCAATTGCGCTTTGTCCACCAGCATCTCTTCGGCTGAAGTGTTATGTTTTGGAGCAAAGTAATTGCGGAACCCATCTGCCGGTGGTTCTAACCATGCGAATGATTCTACATCGGTTTGCTCCTGAGTTGCATCCGCTCGTCCCGGTGTAAATGGCACGGTCACATCATGACCGGCATCTTTCGCCGCTTTTTCAATAGCAGCAACGCCGCCAAGAACAATCAGGTCGGCCATGGAAACAGTTTTACTAAACGCTTTCTGAATGCCTTCCAGCGTGTCCAATACCTTAGCCAGTTGTTCGGGATTATTCACTTCCCAGTCTTTTTGAGGAGCCAGTCGGACCCGGGCACCATTCGCGCCACCGCGCTTATCTGAATTGCGGTAGGTTGAGGCAGAAGCCCAGGCGGCAGAAACGAGTTCAGAAACGGTAAGTCCTGAATCAAGGATCTTGCCTTTAAGTTCTTCCACATCGCTGTCGTTGATCAATTCGTGATCGACTTCAGGAATCGGATCTTGCCATAGCAGTTCTTCTTCAGGAACTTCCGGCCCCAGCAGAAGTGATTTCGGCCCCATATCACGGTGCGTCAGTTTGTACCATGCACGGGCAAAAGCATCTGCAAATTCATCCGGATTCTCGAGGAATCGGCGTGAAATTTTTTCATACGCAGGATCTTCTCTCAGGGAAAGGTCAGTGGTCAGCATAAATGGCTGATGCTTTTTCTGAGGATCGTGGGCATCGGGAACGGTGCCTTCTCCGGCTCCGTCTTTAGGCCTCCATTGCCATGCTCCGGCAGGACTCTTATGCACTTCCCACTCAAAATTGAACAGGTTCTCAAGATAGAGCATCGACCACTCAGTAGGTTTTTGTGTCCATGTTCCTTCCAAACCACTGGTGATGGTATCGGCTCCTTTACCGGAACCATGAGAATTTTTCCAGCCCATTCCCATCTGTTCGATAGGGGCTGCTTCCGGTTCGGCTTCAAGATTTGATTCCGGAGCTGCACCGTGAACTTTACCAAAGGTGTGTCCGCCTGCAATCAGGGCAACGGTTTCTTCGTCGTTCATCGCCATGCGGGCAAATGTTTGACGGATATACTTAGAAGCTTTTTTGGGATCAGGTTCGCCGTTTGGCCCTTCAGGATTCACATAGATCAATCCCATGTGGTCGGCGCCAAGCGGCTCTTCCAGTTCGCCATCATCCGTATGGCGCTGATCGGCAAGCCATTCGCCTTCCGATCCCCAGTAAATATCTTCTTCCGGTTCCCAAACGTCTTCACGTCCGCCGCCGAAGCCAAAGGTCTCAAAGCCCATAGACTCCAGAGCAACGTTACCAGCCAGGATCATCAAATCACCCCAGGAAAGTTTATTTCCATACTTCTGCTTGATGGGCCAGAGCAGTAAGCGGGCTTTATCCAAATTCACGTTATCAGGCCAGCTGTTCAGCGGGGCAAAGCGCTGATTTCCCGTCGCCCCGCCGCCACGGCCATCAACTACACGATAGGTCCCGGCGCTGTGCCAGGCCATTCTGATCATTAGCGGGCCATAGTGGCCAAAGTCAGCCGGCCACCATTCCTGAGAATCGGTCATCAATTCTTCAAGATCTTTTTTGACCGCTTTCAGGTCCAGCTTTTTAAATTCCTCAGCGTAGTCAAAATCTTCTCCCATGGGATCGGATTTAGAGGAATGCTGGCGCAAAATGTTCAAATTCAATTTATTGGGCCACCACTCGCGGATCTTCACCCCTTCATTTGCCGAATTTCTCATCGATCCATTGTGGAACGGGCATTTGCTTACGTCACTGGATTCTTTAGGTTCGTTTACTTTATAGGTATCTGCTTTATTCTCGGAATTTCCGTTGTTATCAGCCATTTTTACTTTCTTACTTAAATTTTTTGGGAGTAGGCTTCAAAGAAAGCGATTCAAAGTCCCTGAACCAAATCAATAAAGGTTTAAGAGGTGATAGGTTTTGTTTATATGGGGAGGTTCAAGGTGTTAGGTGTTAGGAGCAAGGGTTCAGGTATAAGGTGCAAGAAAATCATCCATGTTAAATCCTATACCATAAATCTGTGGAATCTTAAAGCGAGTCCGGTAACTATTTTTGAAGTTCAAATATAGATTGAGCGCTGGCTTAAGAGTCCCGCCTCAGCAAGTCTCCGACTTGCACGATGGCGACTGTATTTTTGTATTGAGGCATGACGGGGTTCAAAATATCATCATCATCATTCCATCAGCTTTTTCAACATCAAATTGCATTTGAATTTGAAGTATTTAGCCTGAGTTCGATTAAAAAGCAGGTTTTATCATAGGCAAGATGGTCCTTTCGCGGCGAATGCCCGAAATCTACTTGTTTTTTACCAATAGCGTCCTAAACGTTTCTATGATTGAATTACTGGCAATAATAAGACCCTGCCTTCGCAGGGATGACTTTTTAGGCATTTTTGATGCTATCAATAATCGAGCTCAGGTAATTAATTTTCCAATCGGAAGTTAATGGATAGTGCATACTGCACGCGAACCGGCCGGCCACGCTGCCGTCCCGGTTTGAATTTTGCATTTCTAACGGCTTCTAATGCTGCTTCATCGCAACCACCGCCAATGCCGCGTATAACACGCGGGTTTTCCACTTCACCTTTTTCATTTACCACAAATTGAACGGTAACCCGCCCTTCGATACCAGCCCGCCTGGCCATTTCCGGATATTTAACGCTGGCTTGTAAGGCCGCCATGCCGCCAATTAATTCGGGCATTTCTTCTACTACCACAAAGAAGTCCTCCTCTTCCTCTTTTTCTTCAGGTGGTGGAGGTAAATCCATTGGGGCATCCATATCCAATTCAGCGTCAAAGTCAATAACTTCTTCTTCTATAACCTCATCGTTTGGCACCTCAACGGGAACCGGCGGCCGGGGGGGAGGTGGCGGAACTTCCACCTGTTTGGTTTGAACTACCTCTTCCATCTGTATAATCTCTTGCCGGTTTACTTCGATTACCTCCGGAGGTTCAGCTTCAATATTAATTTTTACAAGAATAATTATCACAAGAAGTGCCATGATGATACCGGTCTCCAAAAAGACGGTATAGAATTTTTTTAGATCTGCTTTTGGTGTTTTTCTTTCATTCTTCATAACAATATTCCTTTTGTTAAGGGGAATGAACGGTTACAAGCATCGCATGAATTTAATGTGAGTATTTAAACATTCAGCATGCTTAATGAAAGTGCTTATTTAACGACAAAAGGAAGCCGGTATTTTATAGAAAATTGAAAAATGAGCGGCTAAGTATCTTGTATCAGGCAAATACAGAGACGAATACTATTTTTATTTTCAAACAGAGCCTAAGTTCATGCCTTTAGTAACTTAAGATTGCATAATTTTGATTCGCATAAAACAATGGGCAGCCTGTATGAGAAGTCGGAGACTTTCTTTGCATTCACTTTTCAGGCATTGCTCCGCTCAAGACTAAAAAGGTCATTGGGATATATAAGAAGCAATCTTGGAGCGTCTGAAAGTCCTCCAAGCGTTGCGTGTAACTGGCAAGAAATCCTTTTCGTACACCGAACGCTCCAAGGTCCTGTGGACGCTTGGAGGTTCTATAGCTAAATCCTATACGTCGTTCAGGGCTTCGTTCAGTGCTTGCAGGCTTTTCTTGGCATCGCCGAAGAACATTTGGTTTTTCTCATCATAGAAGAGCGGGTTGTCGATGCCGGCATAACCTGGGCTGAGGCTTCTTTTGAATATCACGGTACGTTTGGCTTCATCTACATTCAGAATAGGCATTCCATAGATCGGACTTCCCGGCTCTGTTTTGGCTACGGGATTGACCACATCGTTTGCTCCTATCACCAGTACTACATCGGTGGTTTTGAATTCCGGGTTGATTTGATCCATGTCGAGTAACTGATCATAAGGCACATCGGCTTCGGCCAGAAGTACATTCATATGACCGGGCATGCGACCGGCTACGGGATGGATACCGTATTTCACCTGAACACCGCGCTCTTCCAGTTTTCCGGCTACTTCTTTAAGCACATGTTGTGCCTGGGCAACAGCAAGGCCATATCCCGGTACGATCACCACTTTGGAAGCATAGGCTACTTGTATGGCAAGATCATCGGCAGAGCTTTCACGAACGGTTTTGTCACCCGTATCGGCTCCGGAACCGCCGCCTGAATCTCCCCCAAACGTTCCAAATATAACGTTGGTCAGCGAGCGGTTCATGGCCTTGCACATAATTTGTGTAAGGATCAGTCCGGCGGCGCCGACAAGAGCACCTGCAATAATGAGGAGGTTGTTCCCAATGACGAACCCGGCCATGGAAGCGGCGATCCCTGAATAAGAGTTCAAAAGCGAGATCACCACGGGCATATCCGCACCGCCGATAGGAATGACGGAAGTAATACCAATTAACAGAGAAAGTCCAAGTATGATCCAGAAAATGGTTTGATTGGTAGGATCGAGAGTGAAGAACCCGATCAACACCAACACGGCGATCATAGATCCGATGTTAATGATATTCAAGCCGGGAAAAGTGATGGCATTTCCTGATATGAATCCTTTTAGCTTTCCGAAAGCGATGAAACTTCCGGTGAAGGTTAGAGAACCGATGAAGATGCCGAGTCCGGTGGTAACCAGGCTGTCGGGCGACATGGTGGTTGGGTCAACCAGCCGGGAAAATTCACCCCAGGCTACAAGGGCAGACGCACCGCCCCCAAATCCGTTGAAAACGGCAACCAGTTCCGGCATGGCAGTCATGGCTACTTTTTTTGCAAGAACGACTCCGATCAAGCCACCGATCAAAATTCCTGCAATGATCCATTCAAACGAAATGATCTGCTGATCGAATAGGGTAACCACGATTCCAATGAACATCCCAATGGCAGCCAATTGATTTCCCTTGCGAGCAGTGGCGGGGGAGTTCAATAACTTCAATCCGCGAATAAAAAAGAAGGTTGCGATCAGGTAGATGATTTGAATAGTGTCAGGCAAATAGGGCAGAAAAGCTTCCGGTAAAAACTGACTCATTTCTCATCCTCCTTTTTCTTGAACATTTCCAGCATCCGGTCGGTGACCATGAATCCGCCGACCACATTTATGGTGGCAAAAATAATGGCCACAAACCCGATGATCTGACTCATCTGAGAATGAAGTCCGGAATGGCCGGCAACGATCAAGGCTCCCACAATAGTAATTCCCGAAATAGCATTGGCACCGCTCATCAGCGGCGTATGCAGCGTGGGTGGAACTTTTGAAATAAGCTCAAAGCCAATAAAACAGGCCAGAACAAAGATGAAGATGGAGAATATGAGTGTTTCCATAATTTTTAGCTCGTTATTTGTTATTGGTTAATAGTTATTGGTGTAACCGAGATACAGCAGCTTGCTGAGTTTAGATCCGATTTACCAATAACCATTTCCTATTAACCATCTAACCATCTTTCAACATTGGGCTGATAATTTCGCCCTGATGCGTAACGGTGGTTTTTAGTAAGATTTCGTCTTCAAAGTTGAAATTCGGTTTGCCATCCTCAATCAGCAGATCTAAGAGTGCGTACATATTCTTGGAGTACAACTTGCTGGCGTGAAGTGAAAGCTGACTTGGCAGATTATTAGGTCCCACAATTTTCACTCCATACTTCTCAACAGTTTTACCATGCTCAGTCAGTTCACAATTCCCGCCGTTCTCTGAAGCGATATCCACGATCACCGAACCGGGTGCCATATCTTTTACCATGACCTCAGTGATAAGAACCGGTGCCGGCCTTCCAGGAATGAGCGCCGTCGTAACAACGATATCAGATTTTTTAGCATGTTCATGGATGGCCTGCCGCTGCAGATCCTGCTTTTTTTGATCAAGTTCTTTGGCATAACCCCCTTCGGTTTGAGTTTCTTCTTCCCCGAGTTTGACCTCCACGAATTTAGCTCCAAGGCTTTCCACTTGTTCTTTTACTTCCGGGCGGATATCAAAGGCTTCCACAACGGAACCCAATCTTTTTAAAGTGGCAATGGCCTGAAGTCCCGCTACTCCGGCTCCGAGCACCAGTGATTTTGAAGGAGGGATGGTTCCGGCGGCGGTCATCATCATAGGCAGGTATTTGTCTAATTCGTTGGCTGCGATCAGTGCTGCCTTATACCCTGCAATAGAACTCATGGAGGAGAGGACGTCCATATTTTGAGCGCGGGATATTCGAGGAATAAAATCCATGCCCAAAGCTGAGATCTCTAAGTCTTTTAACTGTTTTACTAATTCAGGATTTTGAAGAGCCCAAAGCAGGCAAATTAAGACGGTACCCTTTTTGAGTTTATTAATCTCTTCTTCGTCGGGAGTTTGAATAGTGAGCAATATGTCAGAATCTGTCAATATCTGATTTCTGTCAGAGACAATAGATGCGCCTGATTCCTCATACTCATGATCAGGAAAATTTGATTCTAATCCGGCTCCGGCTTCTGCCCAAACTTCAATCCCTTGCTTCACAAGCTGTGCAGATACTTCCGGAGTAAGGGCTACCCGGCGCTCATGCTCAGCAGTTTCTTTTAAAACACCTACAATCAATATGAATCCTCCGTTAAGTTTCTGTCGACAACATAATGAAATCAAACAATATCACAAATAAACACTTTGCATACTATCGTTGAAAATTATGAATATATGATGAATTTGAGATAAGCCAACTCTATCAAATTCATAGAGAATAAGAGAGATTAATTTCTCGGATAAACCTTATAATTAGGGTGAATAAATAAAAAAGAAATCATTATGGAAGATATTGCAGGAAAAACATTTGACGTTGTAATTGTAGGAAGCGGCCCGGCCGGATTAACAGCCGCATTATATGCAGCCCGTGCCGATCTCAAACCATTAGTGTTTGAAGGCCCGGAACCGGGTGGCCAGTTGATGACGACCACCGATGTGGAAAATTTTCCGGGATATCCTGAAGGTGTCATGGGACCAAAGATGATGCAGGATTTTCGCGAGCAAGCCACGCGTTTCGGGGCCGATTGCCGCTACGGATATGTAACCGATATTGACTTCAGCGAGCGGCCCTACAAGATCACTGTAGATGAAAAAGCCGAGCTTTATGCTCATACAATTATTGCCTCAACAGGTGCTTCAGCAAAATGGCTGCACCTTGAAAGCGAGCAGAAATTACGAGGAAAAGGTGTTTCTGCTTGTGCTACATGTGACGGTGCCTTTTTCAGGAATCAGCACGTGGTAGTTGTTGGTGGTGGTGATACCGCGATGGAAGAAGCAACATTCCTTACCAAGTTTGCAAGCAAAGTAACAGTCATTCACCGTCGTGATGAACTTCGGGCTTCCAAAGCCATGCAGACCCGGGCATTCAACAACGAAAAAATTGAATTCATGTGGGACAGTGAACTTGTTGAAGTCCTCGGAGAAAAAGTAGTGGAAGGTGTTAAGGTTAAAAACAGAAATAACGGCGACGTCACTACATTGGATGATGTAACCGGTGTTTTTGTAGCGATCGGGCATAAGCCGAATACCGATCTGTTCAAAGGGGTGGTTGAGATGGATGATGTGGGTTATATCCAAACCAAAGGCCAATCTACAGAAACAGATCTCCCCGGATTATTTGCCTGCGGTGATGCGATGGACGCCGTGTACCGGCAAGCAGTTACAGCAGCGGGAACCGGATGTAAAGCTGCCCTGGATGCTGAGCGGTATTTAGGTGAGATTGAAAGCGAGAAAGCTATTGCACAAGAGCATTGGAAGTAATTTGTTGATAGTTGATAGTTGATAGTTGATCCGGGTGTCTATCTCTGAATTGACTTGACCGTTTGTTAAGGTTATTAGCTCATATGCAGGGTACAGTATGGATATTTACATGAAGTGTCAAAAGCATTGCTTTGTAGGCTAGTCTGCAAAAAATTTGGGGTATTTTCACTGAGGATCACTTCCACTTTTTATTTGTGGGTGGGCAGTTCCCTCCAGGCGGCTTCACACTCAGCCGGAGAGCATCGCCCAAGGCTTCCATGATGGCGTTTGGTGTTATAATCGGCTACCGCTTGTTTGGTGATGCCAATAACTTCGTAGAGTGCATTTAACGAATAATCCGTCATGGCGTTGTGCTCCCGGAACCACTCGATCGCTTCGAAGAAGAGCTTTTTTTATATCCAGATCATACTCGCTCTCGGCCAATTCGATCATCTTTTCCAGAAAATCGACTTGGATCTGCTTGTGGCCAACCATTCGTTCCAATTCCCCAATTGTGGTTTGCAGGTCTTTGACTTTCTGATCGGTACTTTTACTCATTTTGACAACCCTAATGCGTGGAGAATCCGCTGGTGAATATTTATAGATCCATGTATAAATGGTTTGTAAGCTGCAAGGATACAAATCTGCCAGCTCTTTCACCGTATAGTTCCCGCAACGAAATTCTTTGACGGCCTTGCGTCGAATTTGTTCACTGAATTGACGGTGTTTGTTTAGTTTTCGGTTGTTCATAACTTGATATTTATCCGGTCAAGCTATGTTAGGGATAGACACTCTGTCAACTATCAACTATCATTTTTTACCTTTCTTCTTCCCTACCGTTTTTTCTTCCTTTTCATCTTCCTCAGAATCGGAGCTCTCTTTTTTTGCTTTGGTTTCAGGCTTCTCTTCTTCCTCTTGAGCCTCATCTTCATCTTTAATATCAATGAATTCGGCATCCACGGAATATTCATCATCATCGGTAACTTCCCGTTCCACTATGATCTGGTAGTCGTTGATGAACATTGCAAACATACCAATGGCAGATATCACAGGAGCCATGGCGCCAACAAGGGCTGCTCCGGTCACTCCAAAAACTAACTGAGTCTGAAATTTAACTTCGCCTTCCTTATTCTTGATAATCAGTCGCCGGGCACTTCCCTCTTTGATCAAATTTCTGATCTGTTTGATCACCTCATTAACACCGCCCTGTATCTCTTGATAGATGGTTTTTGCCTTGTCTTTGGCTTCTTCTTTTTTCATGATATGTAAGATTTATGAAATTTTTTTGTAAGGAATTGCTTTCCCACCGCTCTAACTACGTAAAGATAACATAAAAGATTCAGGTATAAATTATGCTTTCAAGAGTTTATTGCGCATCCACTGTTGGGGTAGATGCAAAGATCATCGATGTAGAAACCCATCACACCAACGGAATGGTTGCATTCTTTTTAGTGGGATTACCGGACCGTGCAGTCAAAGAGTCCCGGGACCGGGTTGAAGCTGCTATTAGGAATACAGGTTCTTATTATCCATTGGGAAGAATAACGGCAAACTTAGCTCCGGCTGATCTTCCCAAAGAAGGAAATGGGTTTGATCTTCCAATCGCTATCGGAATTCTCAATATGTCGGGACAACTTCACACCGATAAGCTGGATGAAACAGTGATGCTCGGGGAATTAGCGCTGGATGGAAAAATACGTCCTGTGAAAGGAGTGCTGCCCGTGGCAGTTGAAGCTGCAAAGAGAGGGTTTAAGTATTTGATTGTACCAAAAGAAAACGGGGGAGAAGCCGCGGTGGTGGAAGAGCTCGAAGTCTTTTCGTTTGAACACCTGAACCAGGTTAAAGACTGGCTGGAAAATCGGGGCAGCATGGACCCTTTACGCAGTAATGTGGAGCAGTATTTCAACCAAAATGGAAAACACAATCCACTGGATTTCAGTGACGTACGCGGACAGGAAAATGTGAAGCGGGCACTGGAAATAGCAGCTTCGGGCGGACATAATGTGATCATGGTCGGCCCTCCCGGCTCCGGTAAAACCATGATGGCCCGTCGTATCCCAACCATCCTTCCGCCTCTTACTTTAGACGAAGCGCTGGAGACCACAAAAATTCATTCCGTTTCCGGAATATTGGAATCCGGTAAAGCACTTATCACCAAAAGACAGTTTCGTTCTCCCCATCATACCGTCTCGGATGTAGCGCTGGTTGGAGGCGGAAGTATTCCTATGCCTGGCGAAATATCTATGGCACATAATGGGGTGCTTTTTTTGGATGAGCTGCCGGAATTCAAGCGAAGTGCGCTGGAGGTAATGCGTCAACCCCTGGAGGACGGATTCGTTTCTATTTCACGTGCGAGGATGAGCGTAACCTACCCAAGCCGGGTAATGCTGGTGGCTTCGATGAATCCCTCTCCCTCAGGCGATTGGTATGACCCTCATGAAATGAATGGAACTTCTTCCCTGCAGATGCAACGTTATCTAAGTAAAATAAGCGGACCATTGCTTGATCGGATTGACCTGCATATTGAAGTGCATAAAGTGAGCTATGAGGAGCTTTCAGGAAAAGCGAAGGGAGAATCTTCAGAGGATATTCGAAAGCGGGTAGTGAAAGCAAGAGAGATTCAATCCAAGCGGTTCATGGGAATGAAAGGGGTGTATAGTAATGCTCAGATGAGTACCCGAATGGTGCGTAAAGTGTGCAAGCTGGATGATGCCGGTTCTGAGATCCTAAAAAAAGCGATCACCTCGCTTGGACTTTCCGCCCGGGCTTACGATCGTATTCTAAAAGTGTCCCGCACCGTGGCCGACCTGGATCATTCCGAGAATATCAAATCCAACCACGTTGCCGAAGCGATTCAGTATCGGAGTTTGGATAGGGAAGGATGGTTGGGATAGGAACATCGAACATCCAACATTCAAAGTTTAACGCTTAAAGATGAATCATGGATAGGAAGAAATATGACTTGCAAGAAAGGTTAATTTTGTTTTCCGTTATGGTAATTCAAATAGTTAATAGACTGCCTAAAACTGTAACTGGGGCGCATTTTGCTAAACAATTAGTTAAAAGTGGAACATCTCCGGCTTTTCATCATGCGGAAGCACAAAGTGCTGAATCGAGAAAGGATTTTATTCACAAACTAAAGATCGGATTAAAAGAGCTCAGAGAGACATTTGTGAATCTTAAAATTCTTAAACAAGCAAAAATTTTGGAATCTAATGAGGCTGATATTTTACTAAATGAAAATGATGAGTTGATTTCAATATTTGTAAGTAGCATTAAAACCGCTAGGAATAATCTTCGGAAAGAGTAATTTAATATTCGATGTTCCTTGTTGGATGTTGGATGTTCATTTCCACATGTTTATGCGGTGTTATTCTAAAATAATTTTAACAAGATTAGAGTTAGATGTAAATCAAAAATGGAGACGGCTATGAAAAAAAGAACAGCATATTGGAGAGGAGGTATGGTATTCAGTTTACCGGTATTGATTATTTTGATCTATCTACTTTTGGTGCTATAAATCGGTTGATTCGTGCGTTGAAATTGGATAAGCTTTCCTTCGCATATTAATCCAAGATCACGCATATATTTTGTTCACTTTTGTTGATGTAGCTTTGTCGGCAGCCGTCCGAAAGCAGTTTACCTATCATGTTCCCAACCCGCTCGAAGCATCGGTTCAGCCCGGACAACGCGTGTGGATTCCTTTTCGAAATTATTATGCTATTGGGATAATCGTGCATGTTCATCAGCAAAAGCCCTCCTTTAAAACAAAACCGGTTCGGCAAATACTGGATAAAGAACCCATTTTATCTGAAGAACTCCTTGATCTTACCAAGTGGATTTCAAAATTCTATTTTGCCAGCTGGGGAGAAACTATTCAAGCTGCGCTGCCTGCCGGACTGAATTTTGTTTCCCGGAAGTACCTCAAAATCACAGAGTCTGTTAACCCGGAAAAGCTTAGTTCCGATGAACTGGAAATCATACAAGATCTGGAAGAAAACAAATCTACCCTGGACGAAGCCAAAAAGCGGTGGAAGAGAACGGGTTTGAATAAAGTATTTTCAGGATTACTGAAAAAAAAGATTATTGAGATCTGGGAAGAGCCCGATCTAAAAGTAACGGTGGCTACTGAACGGGAGTGGATCTGGGCAGATGGGAAAGACGAGCATTCAGCCAAAGCATTTTTGGAGAGCAGGGAAGTAAACGAAGATCTGAAATGGACCTCGGCCTTAGCTCTCATTGCAGATGAGATCCCCATCCGACAATCAGAAATACCGGATAATTCTGTGTTTACTTCTTATACGCTAAAAAAATTACAGGATGAAGGATGGATCACGTTTAGAGAAGTTGAAAAGAAAACAGAGATTGATCATCTGGAATTTGAGCCGGATTCCATCAAAACGCTAAATGAAGACCAGCAAAAAGCTTTTGAGAAGATCAGTGACTCTCTAACCAGAAAAGAGTTTACCAATTATCTGCTTTTTGGGATTACGGGAAGCGGGAAAACTGAAGTGTACATTCGCGCTCTTAAACAGGTTGTTGAAGGCGGCAAAGGCGGAATTGTTCTGGTTCCTGAGATTGCACTGACACCACAAACAGTATCCCGTTTTTATAGGATTTTTGGAAATGAAATTGCAGTATTACACAGCCGAATGACCAACCGTGAGCGGCTGCGTGCCTGGAAAGATTTAAATTCAGGAAAGAAAAGCATAGCCATCGGTCCGCGATCGGCCGTATTTGCCCCGGTGCAAAATTTAGGGTTGATCATTCTGGATGAAGAGCATGACAGTTCGTACAAGCAGATCGATCCAGCCCCACGGTATCACGCACGGGAAACGGCGATCGTTCGGGCTAACATGAATGATGCGGTTGTGATCATGGGGTCTGCAACGCCCAGTATGCAGGCGTTGAATATGGCGGCTAAAGAAAAATGTGAGCTGTTAGAACTCACAAAAAGACATGCTGAAGCTGTTCTCCCTGAGGTTAAGATCCTGGATCTCAAGCAATATAAGGGAGCCATGCGGGGAGAATTTGCCGTTCCACTATTTATGGCGATGGAAAAGGCTTTGGAGAAGCAGGAACAGATCATTCTGCTTTATAATCGCAGGGGTTATGCCAGTTATTTACAGTGTGAAGATTGCGGCCATATTCCCGAAAGTCCTGAGAGTTCGGTAAGCCTTACTTTTCACAAGCGTAAAAATCTTTTGATGGATCATTATACCGGCTATTCCCGCCGAAAAGATACAGAGTGTGAAAAGTGCGGTTCACCCAACCTGAAAATACAGGGATCAGGAACGCAAAATGTTGAAGAGCAGCTGGAAGGGTTCTTTCCTGATGCAAACATCATTCGATTTGACCGGGACTCAACTACCCGAAAAGGAGCACACGAAAGAATTCTCAAGAAATTTGGAGAGGGTAAAGCCGATATCATGATCGGTACGCAGTTGGTGGCTAAAGGTCTTGATTTCCCCAATGTAACGGTAGTTGGTGTGGTAAATGCCGATACCGAATTAGCTTTCCCCTCTTTTCAAGCCACGGAGAGAATGTATCAGCTGCTGAGTCAGGTTTCAGGTCGGTCCGGGCGGGGAGATAAACCCGGGACGGTATTTCTGCAAACACGCCAGCCTGATAACCCGGCGCTGAAGTTTGCCAGGGATCATGATCATCGCGGCTTCGCACGTCAGGAAATGGAATTTAGAAAACCTTTGTACTACCCGCCGTATTCAAGATTGATCAGGTTTGAACTGAAGTCGACCAAAGATCATGAAGTAAATATGGCGGCTCATATCTTAAAGAAGTCGATTGAATATGTGATCTCTGAAGTACCGGTTTTAGGCCCCTCACCTGCCGCCATTCACTGGATGAATAAGAAATTCATCTGGGAGATTATGATGAAGATAGATACCGAGAAAGGGGCAAATTACATTGAGCTTATGCTGGAAAAGATCATGGCTGTTTATGAAGCAGATATCAAGGGGAAGTTTTCCTCCGTTCGGGTGAATGTGAATGTTGATGCAATCAATTAAATAAATTGATTTACGAAAATCATAAACTTATATTGGGATGATGCAATTATTCAATCGAAAAAAAGATGATTGGATTGAGGCAAAGATTGAGAAAGCTACTCAGGAAGATTTTGCATTAGTAAAATCCTCTGATGAGTTTTTCTTTGACTGGACCAAAGAGCGAAAGCGAATGGTTTTCAAAATGCTGGAAGTTTCTAAAGGGAATATTCTCGGATTGATTTCTGTAACTGATTTCCCTGAAGAATTAAGACTTCACATTAATTTATTGGAGAGCTCAAAATCAAATGTTGGGAAAAACAAAATTATTGATGGCATAGCCGGAAGCTTGATCGCATATGTAGTATCTAAAGCTTTTGAGAAAGGATATAACGGTTTTGTATCACTTATTCCAAAAACTAATTTAATAGAATTTTATATAAAAATGTATGGTTTTATTCGTGTTGGAAATGCTCTTATAATTGAAGGAGAGCAGTCAATCAAATTGATCAAGAAATATTACAAATCATGAGAATCGATAAAATTTACCAAAAACTTAAGGAGCAGTATTCTGAGGATGAAATTGCAGAATCCTATATGATCCCCGAAACTGGCACGGTGAAGGAAGATGAGACTCAATACGCTATCTCCAAATATAGAGAGGAACGTCTTAACCAAATGTCAGATCATGAAAAAGTGGTTTCTAAGATTATAAGCTTGAAATTCCAAATAGTTGAATATGTAAAAGAGCAGTCTTTTTCATTTCAGAAAACATTTGGATCTTTTTTGTTGGAGTATATCGAGGCATTAGGTCGATCACGAAAAGAAATATCAAAGGAACTGGATCTGCACTACACAAAGCTTAGTCGTATTATAAATGATCGTGAAGAACCAAGTATAGAGCTTTGCTACAGGCTTGAAAAACATTCTGGAGAGCTGATCAATGTGTTAAACTGGTGGCAACTCATTAAGAAAAAAGAAGAGTTTATCCTATCTCAAAACATAGAACTTAAGAGAGAAGAACAGAAAAAAGTCTCAAATAGCTTAACTATTTCAGATTAAGTCCGACAGGGAACTAAAAAATTTGCAAAAACCCTTTCAAAGTTGGTACTTAGAAGCACATTCACACCATATATATAAAATCCAGGAACTATGGGAGAAGAACGCGTTAAGCTTGCGGACGATAACGAACAAGTGCAAACCTTTATGAAGCATGTGCTTCGGGATATGCGGGCACTGAAAACCATGCTGGATGAGGATTGGTTCGAAACCGATATCCTGCGCATTGGAGCCGAGCAAGAGCTTTGTATGGTTGATCCGCATGGAAAAGTGTTTCCCAAATCTATGGAAGTTTTGGAGGCGCTGGGTGAGGGTAATTACACCACCGAATTTGCGCGGTTCAACCTTGAGATCAATATGGATCCGCTGGAGTTTACCGGGAACAGCCTCTCGCAGATGGAGCATAATCTGCATAATGAGGTGGAGAATGTGCGCAAGATCGTTCATGAAATGGGAGGAGATATTTTACTAACCGGAATTCTTCCCACCATCCGGAAAATGGATCTGGACATTAAAAACCTGACTCCTCTTCAGCGATATGAAGCGCTTTGTGAAGCCATCAATAAACTGCGCGGAAAAGAATATGAACTGCGTATTCAAGGGATGGATGAGCTGCTGATGAAATTTGACTCACCACTTCTGGAAGCTTGTAATACCGGTTTTCAGGTGCATTTGCAGGTAAAGCCGTCTGAGTTTGTAAGTCGCTATAACATTGCTCAGGCTGTGACGGCTCCGGTTTTGGCGTGTGCGGTAAACTCTCCCGTGCTTTTCGGGAAGAGGCTTTGGGCTGAAACACGTGTTGCCCTGTTTCACCAATCCGTTGATACACGACAGGTTGGCGAACATCTGCGGGATTCGAGTCCAAGAGTGACTTTTGGAAATCATTGGCTGGAGAACAGCATTCTCGATATTTATAAAGAAGATATTTCTCGCTATCGTGTGATGCTGAGCGCCGAAGTCGAAGAAGAAGTTGAGCAGCTGATGAAAGAGGGAAAGGCACCTGAATTGATGGCGTTGAGGGTGCACAATTCCTCGGTATATCGCTGGAACCGACCCTGTTATGGTGTCGGAAATGGGAAGCCGCATTTACGCATTGAAAACCGGGTTTTTCCGTCAGGCCCTACGGTAGTGGATGAAGTGGCTAATGCCGCATTTTGGCTGGGATTGCTAAATGGGTTTGAAGATGAATACCCGGATATCACCAAAGAAATGGATTTTGACAATGCGCGAATGAACTTTTTTGCGGCTTCAAAGCTTGGTTTAGATACCAAATTTGTCTGGACCAAAGACCGGAAGATGACGGCGGTTGACTTGATCAAAGATGAATTGTTACCGATCGCCAAACACGGACTTCAAAAAGCTAATATAGATTCCTCCGATATTGATACCTATCTGGGTGTGATCGAAGAGCGGGTGAATACGGCTCAAACCGGATCCTATTGGGTGGTTAAATCCTATGGAAATTTGATCAAGAAAGGGAATCGCGAGCAAACGCTTTCGGCCATCACCAATGCTATGATCAGAAATCAGAAAAAAGGAGAACCCGTTCATAAGTGGGGGCATGCCAAGATCGAAGACATGGATCACTGGAAACCCTCAAAATTAATGGTGGAGGAGTTCATGACCACTGACCTTTTCACTGTTCGAAAAGATGATATTCTGGAATTTGTGGCCAATCTTCTTGATTGGAGAAGTATTCGATATATACCGGTGGAAGATGATCAGAAGCATTTGCAGGGACTCATCACCATGCGGAAGGTCTTGCGTGAATACACCAAAGTTGTAAATGAAGATGAAGAAGCTTCGGTTACACAAACAGTAAATGATATCATGGAGCAAAACCCCATAACCATTCATCCCGAAGCATCCATTATGGAGGCCATGGAAATTATGCAGGATCAAAAAATAGGATGCTTGCCCGTAGTGAAAAACAGTCGGCTGGTTGGTGTGATCACCGAAGATAATTTCATGAATATTACCCGGCGCCTGCTGCAGGTATTAGATAATGAGAAAAAGAATAAGGAGGAATGAAATGATAAAGTATTACTTAACGTCAGTTTGAGATATAAATAAAATTAAAAAGGATAAAATGGATACTTGTAGTCATTCCCGTGAAGACGGGAATCTAAGTATTGCTATTATTTCCGTATTCGATACCTGACCAACCATAAGGTTTCGGGCACTCGCCGCGAAATGACTATTCAACGTGTTCAACAGGCGGTCTTTATATCGAATTCATCTTACTTAGCAACTAACTTCATTACTCGTCACTTTATGACGTACCATTTTTAAAACAAAATATTTTGCAGGATACGAAAGAAAAAATATTGAAAACAGAACAAATTGAATACTCAGACCGTCTGATAGGAGATCTCAGGGGAGATCATCCGGGGCCAACTATAATTACTTTGGCCGGTATTCACGGCAATGAACCTACCGGAATTGAAGCCATCCGGTATATTTTTGAGAAGCTGGAATCTAAAAAGGCAGAATTTCATGGACGGTTTCTCGGGTTGATCGGAAATATAGAGGCACTGCGGGAACGAAAAAGGTACATTGATGAAGACATGAACCGGATCTGGTTTACCTCTATTTTGGATAAGATCCGCCGAACGCCGATCGAAGAGGTTAAAACCGCTGAGCGACGTGAAACTAAGAAATTACTGGAGTTCATTGACCCCATCATCATGGAAGAAGATCCGGAGTACCCGGTCATTTTTGTGGATCTGCATAGTTTTTCAGCGGAAAGCGGATTGTTTATGATCAGTACAAGAGATGACAGGAATGTGGAAATGCTTGCTCAGCTTCGTATTCCGCTTATTTTTGGGATCGAGAAAGCCCTGCACGGAACAGCACTCAAGTATATTCAGAATACCGGAAATATTGGTTTTGCTTTCGAAACGGGGCAGCATTTTACCGAGTTCGCCGAAGACAATGCTACGGCAGGGCTCATGTGCCTGCTTGTCGCGTCAGGGTGTATTCTGGCTTCCGAGATCGATGACTTCACGCGATATTATGATTATCTGAATACCCAGACCGAAGATCTTCCCCATAAAGTTGAATTTCTGTATAAACATATCATTGAGCCAGACGACCGCTTTGAAATGCGGCCGGGATTCAAAAATTTCGATCGGGTTCAAAAGGGTGACTGGCTGGCCAACGACCGACATGGTAAAATCTTAGCTCAGCGAAACGGTTATATTTTAATGCCGCTTTATCAAGAGCAGGGCGAGGATGGCTTTTTTATTGTAGAGGAGTGCGAATAGGCCTGTAAGGTGGTTGTAAGATAAAATTTTACCAAAGAATTATTTTTGTTGAGTGGCGGGTACTTTGCGTAAGTTTACAGACTATATTTTTTTGAGAACTTTGTGATTTAATAATGAAGAACGACTACGAATTTATTGACGGAACAAGGCTTTCTTCAGTGATTGAAGCCCTGATCTTTGCGAGTGATGAACCGATTCCCGGTTCAAAGATCCGAGAGATCATTGTGGAGAATGAGGAACAAATTGAGATCACGAAAGAAACCGTGCAGGATTTTGTGGACAAGCTGAATAAGCGCTATGATGAGAATGGCCTTAGTTTTCGAATTCAGTTACTGGGTGGAGGATATACCTTTGTCACTGAATCCAAATACCATTACTGGCTTAGTATTTTTCAGCATGAAAATGCGTATCGGAAATTATCACAATCAGCGATAGAGTCGCTTGCCATTGTGGCGTATCGGCAGCCTATTACCAGACCCGAAGTAGATCAAATTCGCGGAGTGGATTCAGGTTATATTCTCCGGCAATTGATGGAAAAGGCGTTGATCGAAGTTTCAGGGCGGGCCGACAGTCCGGGTAAACCGCTGCTTTACCGGACTACCAAGCATTTTTTAACTCATTTTGGCATCAACTCGGTAGATGAATTACCGAAACCGCGCGAGATAGATGAGATCCTGAAAGATGATGACATGGCTGAACACCGGCAGCTTTTGATGGAGCGACAGTTGATGATGGATGATATGGATGGTGATGATGGAAGTTCCCCCGAAGAAAAAGCAGACGAATTGTTTAATGAGTTTGAAGAGAAGAAAAAAGCCTCAGATAATAATGAGGGGGATGATCAGCATTCCGAAAATGGACAGGACAAATCAGATGAAATTGACGAGGAAGAATGAGCAATAAGAAAGGAAAGAGAAGGCCCAAAAATAAGGCCGACGATAAGAAAGCGGCCAAAGTAGATCAAAATTACTCACAGGATGAGGAGATCCGGCTGAATAAGTTTATTGCACATGCCGGGTTCTGCTCTCGCCGGGAAGCTGATACCTACATCTCAGCCGGCAAAGTGCAGGTGAACGGTCAGGTTACTACGGAATTGGGTACTAAAGTCCGCCGAAAAGACAGCGTGTTGGTTGACGGACAAAATCTCAGCCTGGAGCCGTTCGTGTATTTGCTGCTCCATAAATCCAAAGATGTAATTACCACAACCGATGACGAAAAAGACCGCACTACGGTTATGGATCAAATCGAAGATGCGACAGGATATCGCGTATATCCCGTAGGTCGATTAGACCGGAACACAACCGGCCTTTTGGTGTTAACAAATGATGGAGACCTTGCGCACCGGCTAATGCATCCAAGTTACAGCGTTCGCAAAACCTATCAGGTTGGAACCAAAGATCCACTCACGGAAGCACAATTGGAACAATTTCTGGAAGGGGTAGAACTGGAAGATGGTATTGCCAAGGGATATAATATCATCCAATTCGTTGATGATCCCCACACTTTTGAAATGTCGGTTTTTGAAGGAAGGAATCACCTAATACGAAGAATGGTACAATTCCACGGAACGGTAGTTACAAAGCTGAAACGGATCGAATATGCAGGGCTCACCCTGAAAGACGTATCAATGGGCCGTTGGAGGTTTTTACGCCAGCATGAAATTAATAACCTCCGGAAATTGGTTAAACTGGAAACATTAGATTTCAACAAAGATAAATAATCTCTTTTTTATGGAAGTAAGCAGTATCTCGATCTCATCAGGACAAATAGAATCCACCGAAGGATTGCCGATTCGGTATGACCTTTACTCTCCAATTTCAAGAAATGCACTGAGTTTTCCGGTGATCATATTTTTGCATGGATTCAAAGGCTTTAAAGATTGGGGCCCCTTTCCGGATGTGTGTGAAGAGCTGGCAAGAGCCGGATTTGGAGTAGTAGCCATGAATTTTTCATTGAATGGAATTGGTGACAACAAGACCGAGTTCACAGAGATGGAGCTCTTTGAACGAGAGACTTTTTCACAAGACCTAAATGATATTGGAACGGTGATTGATGCTCTTCAGAGAGGGGAGATCACAGATAACCATTCCAGCCTGAATACCGATGTGATTGGCATTCTGGGACATTCCCGGGGAGGACAGACTGCAATTGCGGCGGCTGTGGAATATGCTCCGGTACAGTGTCTTGTAACTTGGTCGGCAGTAGCGGATTACCGTGAACGGTGGACCGACCAGATGAAAAAAGACTGGGAAAAGCAGGGGTTTACGGAGATTAAAAATACCCGAACAGGCCAGAAGATGAAGGTTGGAAAAGTGGTTTATGAAGATTCTATCAATAATGCCGATAGGGTTATTGCCATAGAACGGGTTAAAGAATTACGCATTCCAACGCTATTCATTCACGGTCGTGATGACGAGTCGGTGCCTTACACTGATTCCGAAAAACTCCATATTGCCTGCGAAGCGCGTGACAAAGAACTCCGATTAGTGGCAAACGGAACTCACACCTATGGAGCAGGTCATCCTTTTGGAAATCAAGACTTCCCGAAGCCTTTTTCCGAAGTATTGGATTGGACCGAAGGTTGGTTTATCGAGCATCTCGGTTAGACTCACAAGCCCCCTTTTTTAATTTTTTACACTATAAAAAGATCAATCTACTTGATTAGCTTGTTAACTAACCTGATTTTAATAAATCTGCTTTTAATAAATAAACTAAATGATATATGAATTACGGAAAATTTAATTTTATGAAAATCTCTGTATTTTTTCTGAGCCTTGTTTTTGTTACTGCGGGGTGCAAATCATCAGAAACGGTATCAGAGTCTGAACGCCCATCACAAAGTGCCAAGAGCGGACCAAATGGTTCCGGCGGTAATGACGAGATGAAAAAGTACAGCGACGTTATTACTGAAGACGCTGAATCTGATGAAGGGCTATTCGATGTCCATAAAGTTGATGACAAGTATTACTATGAGATTCCCGATGGGCTTTTAGATCGTGAGATGTTATTAGTAACCCGTGTTGTTAAAACGGCCGACAATATTGGTTACGGTGGTGAGAAACTTAATACTCAGATCGTACGATGGGAAAAGAAAGATAAAAATATTCTACTTCGGCATGTATCCTATGAGAATGTAGCTTCTGAAGAAAAGCCGATCTATGAAGCGGTTCGTAATTCAAATTTTGAGCCAATCATCGCCTCTTTTAATATTGAAGCTTTGAATGAAGATTCAAGCGGTTCCGTAATTGAAATCACACCATTATTTACCTCAGATATACCATCATTGGGTATGTCAAGTGGCCAGCGACGAGCTTATCAGGTAAGAAGATTAGATGGTGATCGTACATTTATTGAGCATATTAACAGTTATCCCGAGAATATAGAAGCACGTAATGTATTAACATATGATGCGGGTGAGCCTCCATCAAATTCCTCAACAGGTACGATTTCTATGGAAGTAAATCACAGTATGATCGTACTCCCTGAAGAGGAGATGAGACCTCGCAGTTATGATCAGCGTGTTGGTTTTTTCAGTGTAAATAAAACTGAGTACACCGATGAAGCTCAAAAGGCCAGGCAAATTCGACATATTACCCGTTGGAAATTGATACCAAAAGATAAAGAAGCTTATAAAGCTTGGCTTGATGGTGAAAGTGATGAGTTAGTAGAACCGGTAAATCCAATCGTTTACTATGTGGATCCTGCAACACCTGAAAAATGGAGAGAATACCTTATTCAGGGTGTAGATGACTGGCAGGCAGCTTTTGAAGCAGCCGGATTTAAAAATGCGATCGCAGGTAAACTCCCTCCAACGGAAGAGGAAGACCCGGAATTTAGCCCGGAAGATGTACGTTATTCCGTAATTCGTTATTTCGCATCTCCTGTACAAAATGCATATGGCCCGCACGTGCATGATCCGCGATCAGGACAGATTCTTGAAAGTGATATCGGTTGGTATCACAACGTTATGAACCTGCTTAGAAACTGGTTCTTTGTTCAAACTGCAGCAACCAATCCGGATGCCCGCGGAGTGGAATTTGATGATGAGATTATGGGCGACTTGATCCGATTTGTATCGGCGCATGAAGTAGGCCATACGCTCGGTTTTCCTCATAACTTTGGGTCAAGTTATGCCTATACCGTTGAACAGCTTCGTGATCCTGAGTTTACTTCAACACACGGCACGGCTCCTTCCATCATGGACTATGCCCGCTTCAACTATATTGCACAACCGGGTGATGGAGTTACAAACTTCTATCCTGCAGTAGGTGAGTATGACAAGTGGAATGCTAAATGGGGTTACACCTGGTTTCCGGAGGACATGAGTGACGAAGAGATTGAAGAAACCCTCAACGAGTGGACCAAAGAAAGAGCCGATGATCCCGTTTACTTTTACGGGCGCCAAACCGGCAGTAAAATTGACCCAAGGTCACAGAACGAAGATCTTACAAACGATGCTATGGAAGCCGGCGAGCTTGGTCTTGCCAATCTTCAGATCATTACCGAAAACCTGATTGAATGGATCGAACAAGACGGTGAAAATTTTGATGATCTCGGTGAGCTGTATAGTAATATAGTAGGTCAGTGGAACCGATATATGGGACATGCCCTCAGTAATGTTGGCGGGGTGTATGAAAACCACAAAACTTTTGACCAGGAGGGTGTTGTGTATGAACCCGTTGATGAAGCAACTCAGAGAAGATCCATGCAATTTTTGCAACAACATGCTTTCAGCTCTCCAACCTGGTCATTCAACAGTGATATTCTTGATCGTGTGAATCAGGCTTCCGCTTTAGAGATGTTTAGAGGTGCACAGGCAGGAGTACTTTCAAATCTTGTGAGTGCTCAGCGCATTGCCCGACTGATCGAGTTCGAAAAAAGATCAGATGATAATACTTATACTGCATTTGAAATGATGGATGATGTACGTAATGGCATCTTCAGTGAAGTACGTGCAGGAGCAAGTATCGGTGTACATCGTAGATATTTACAGCGTGCATACATCGATGAGATGAATGACCTGATGTCTGCTGAAGTTGTGGGCGGCGGTTGGTTCGGCCCATCTGTGAATGTTGAACAATCCGATATTCAGCCGATCGTACGAAATCAGCTTGTTATCCTTCAGCGCGATATTGACCGCCGATTGAATGCCGGTAATATTGACCGTGCGACTCGTGTTCATCTTGAAGATGCACGAGAAAGAATAGCGGACATACTTGATCCTAACAACTAAGTAAAAATAATTTAGCTCTTCAAAGCCTTCGTGCAGTTTCAATGTGCGAAGGCTTTTTTATTATCTATACTTTTTGAACCTGATTCATCATTTTAGCATCTTTATAAAACCATTAACACCAGTTATAGAGGTACTGCCATGGAAGCATTCATAGATTTTTTTGAAAACGTACCTACCACATTCAGGGCCGGTATTCTGATCGGGGGGATTTTTCTTTTTTGGGTTATCGAAGGAGTTTTCCCTCTTTTCGATTTCGGATATAAAAAAGTACGCCACGCAGCTCTGAACTTGGTACTGAATGGATTCTTTGTAGTGATCGGACTGGGATTTGCCGGAGTACTGGTATGGTCATCCAATTATGTGACTTCCAACGAATTCGGTATTCTGCAATGGGTTGAAATGCCTGTTTGGGTCCAGGCGATCGTTGGGGTGATGCTGCTCGATTTCTTTGGTGCTTACCTGATTCACTGGATAGAGCACAAAGTGAGATTCATGTGGAAGTTCCACCTTGTTCATCACAGCGATACTACCGTTGATGTAACAACCGGACTTCGTCATCATCCGGGAGAAGCTGTATTCAGAATGGTTTTCACTATCATTGGGGTGATCCTGGCTGGAGTTCCGATCTGGATCGTATTCTTATATCAAAGCATTTCCGCGCTTTTCGCGCATCTGACTCACGCCAATATAAACATGCCCAAAAAAGTGGACCGGGCATTATCGTGGGTATTCATCACTCCTTTGATGCATAAGGTTCATCATCATTACACTCAGCCTCTAACCGACACGAATTATGGTAACATCTTCGCGGTTTGGGATCGTATGTTTGGGACTTTTGCTGAAGTAAACGACATTTCAGAATTGAAATATGGTATAGACACTCATATGGATCCAAAAGAAAATGATAACCTCGGAAATCTCCTGAAGATCCCGTTTCAGAAGTACCGCCCGCCAACAGGGGCTAAATTTGGAAATGAAAAAGACACAAAAAAACCGGATGTTGATGAACCTTCATCAATGTGAGCGTTTTTATCGAATATTATTTTAACGTGAATTCGAGATAAAGAATGTTAGAATAGCTGCAAGATCCGTCTAATGGATCGGCTGATCGATGGTGCAGGCGCAGGATGCTGGATGAGGCTAAGAACAAGCTTGGGTGCCCAAAAGCATCTGTTTTTGTCCTTTTAACTTAGTTCTTATCTCGAACTGACGTTAAGTAATAGCGGACCGTGATGAATTGAAAAGGGAGGCTATGATGTCTGTTTTCATAGAGTCAGAGGCCAGCAGGTGCAAAATGGTCCTCTGGTTGTATCAGCGATCGCTTGAAATACATCTCTTCTTAAATTCATTAGGCTTTAATTGATAAATTTTGAAGCCAATTAACTTCGCAAAATGTTTAAAACGATATAAGGAAATATTTGATATGGTTTATTAATCAGAAAAGTAACAGGGAGGCCCTATTCCTTTTTAAAAGCAAGGCTTATAATAAAACCTACAGCTACTACAACAGTAGTACCAACCGGATTCAACCATAAAAATTCAATGGCTTTGACATAGCCATCGGGAACGGTATTCCATGGAAAGATAAAAGAATACTCGCCGCTTGAAGCGTTAAAAAAGAGCCGATCGAAAGCGAAAACAGAAAACATACCAGAGATCAGGCCAACTAAAGCCCCGGTACCGGTTGCACGTTTCACCCAAAGAAGTAAAATAAAGACTCCCAAAATTGATCCGTAAAAATAACTCCCGATCTGATTTACCAACTCAATAATAGAACGGGTTTCACCCATCAGTAAAGCAGAAACGGTGGCTAATGCTCCCCAGAAGAAAGTTACTCCCCTGGAAGATTTAACATAGTGTGCTTCGGTGTGAAGATCCCCTCGTAATCGTTGATACCAATCCACGATGGAGACGGTGGTTAGTGCATTTAATTCACTGTCGATAGAACTGAGGGCAGCTGCAAAAATTCCACCCACGATAAGCCCAATGACCCCTATAGGTACATGGTTTAGGATGAAGTATGGGAAGATGTAGTTGGTGTCGTTGACATCCGCCTGGCGGATCTCGGCCTGAAGTGCCATTTCCGCATCACGGGCAGCATTCAAAGCTGTGTCGGTTTCTATAAACAATTGCTGAGTATCAGGATCTCTTTCCTTAACCGCGGCTAAGGCGGCTTCTTTGCGCGAGAGATGGGCAACTTCATAATCCTTGAGGATCTTTTGTTCAGCAATTTGCTGCTGTGCGTTTTGGGCCACGGGTTCCGAAGCACGAAATGATACCGGCGCGGAATTAAAGATGAAGAATACATACAGCATCACCCCAAGCAAAAGAATAAAAAATTGCATGGGAATTTTAGCATAAGCAGTCATCAAAAGAGATTTACGAGCATTTTTGACAGAATCGGTAGTCAGATAACGCTGTACCTGAGACTGGTCGGTCCCGAAATAGGATGCCATTAAAAAGAAAGCGGCGATCACCCCGCTCCATACATTATATTTTTCTGTGAGATCAAAGTTGAGGTCAAGCACCGTAAGTTTATCAAGGCTTCCAGCAAGATAAAGTGCTCCCTCAAATCCAACTTCCTCAGGAAGATTTATCCAGATCAGGATGAAGCAGAAGATCAACCCAAACATCATGATGGCCATTTGTTTTACATCAGTAGTTATAACACCGGCAATACCACCAATAGTAGTGTAAAGAGTTGCGATGACACCTATGATCAATATGGTTATGTAAAGCGGCAAGCCAAGTAACAGAGCAAGTACATAAGAGGGGGCGGCAATTATGACTCCAAGTGCTAACCCCCGGGAGATCAGGAAAAGTCCGCTGGTTGTAAGCCGGGTTTTCAAACCAAATCGCTCTTCCAGAACCTCATATGCCGTAAAATTTTGCATTTTGCTAAAGAATGGAACCAGGAACATGCAAATGAAGATCATGGCAAAAGGTATGGCAAGGTACGTTTGTACGAACCGCATGTCTTCTGCATAAGCGATACCTGTAGTTCCTATAAAGGTTATGGCTGAAGCTTGAGTAGCCATTACTGAAAGCCCGGCTGCCCACCAGGGCATAGAACGATTGGCGAGCAAATAACCTTCGATGGTTGAGGCGTTTTTACCGCTGCGTGTACCGTCCCAAACAGTATAGCTAAGAAAGGCAAGTAAAACCGTCCAGTCTATCCAACTCATTCAGGGCAAATTAAACGTTGAGGTGAACCAAAGGAAAAGAAGAATAAAAACAACTCCTAAAACAGCTACGAACGTATAGTCTTTAAGCCACTTGGGTTTTATGTTATTGGTCGGTTTTTCTTTCATGGCAGATAATAGATAATGTACCTTTCTTATAAAAATAGAAAATGAACAGGAGTGGCAGTGGCTGTGTTTGTGTATTTTTATACTCTATCATAAGATAGAAGAACATTCAGGGTGGGGTTTATAATTGATTTGATATAGAGAAATAGTAAAAACAAATTATTGAATCCCACACAGGGTTTTGTAACTTTCGGTAAATAAAACAAATGGAGAACCTATGAAACGTTTATTACCCCTTGCAGTAGTTATAATTGCTATATTTTCGGCAACTACCTATGCACAATTAGAGATCGGAGCTTCTTACGAATTGCGTGATGAAGACCCGCAAAATGGATTCGGACTACGAATTGAGAAAGGAATTTTTGAAAGCTTGCCAATCGTAAATCTTGGCCTGAGATTACATGGAAGTTATTTCAGTTCAGATAATAATGTAAGTGAAGGCGGCATAACTTATTCCCAGGATCTGACGAATTATGATATTGGCGTAGCCGCTATTGGCGGGATTTCAATTGGTTTGCTTGAACCTTATGTAGGTTTAGGCCTTGGAACCGAGAACTATGAGCGTGCGGTAAGTGATATCCAAAACGATCCGAATAATACCGCTCCGCAAAGCGGAGAGGAAAGCAGCTTATATTGGAACATGCTGGCAGGAGCTAAAGTTACGATCATTCCCATGATAAAACCTTTTGTGGAATATCGCTATTCAAGTTCTGAATTGGACGAGCCGGAATTACAAGATGTAGATTCTCAAACCGGAAGAATTATGTTTGGGGTGTCAATAAGTTTTTAGTCTAAAAGAATTAGATAAAAAGCGGGTATGAACTCCATATCCGCTTTTTTTGTAGGAGTTAGTATATGTTAAGTGCTTTAAATAACGTTAATAGGTACTTTCAGGGAAGTAAAAAGGATAGAAATGAGTAGAGTTGCTTCCATAGACAAATATGACCTGAAAGGGTATAAGCTGAAAAAACCTCAGAAAGAAGACCTGAAGCTTCTGCTTGAAGTATGCCGGGAGTATATAAATGATGTTGATGAAGAAGCTATAACAAACGCTTTCAAACTCTGCTACCTTTCCCATGAGGATATGAAGCGGGCTTCGGGAGAACCCTATTATTATCATCCGGTGGAAGTAGCGAAGATTGTTGCCAGTGAGATCAACATTGATGGTGTCTCGGTGATTGCATCCTTGCTACACGATACTGTTGAAGATACGGATGTAAACCTCGATGATATCCGCTTTTGGTTTGGCGAAGAAGTAGCGGTTATCATTGATGGGGTTACAAAGATAACAGGCGTTTTCAAAAGCCGGGATAGTAAGCAAGCTGAAGCTTTTATGAAGTTGCTGCTTACCATGGCGGAGGATATTAGGGTGGTACTTATTAAGTTTGCGGACCGGCTTCATAATATGCGAACTATACAGCATTTGAAGCGAGAGAAGCAGGTTAAGATCGCCTCAGAGACCATGGACCTGTATGCTCCTCTGGCTCACAGGTTTGGATTGTTTAGTATCAAGAATGAACTGGAAGACCTTTGTTTCAAAGCGATAGATCCCACTTCGTATAAATTTGTAGCACGGAAGCTTCGGGAGAAAAAAGAAGATCGGGAAGAATTCATAAACGAGTTCATGGACCCTATTAAAAATGAGTTGGGTAAAATGAATTTTAAGTTCGAGATCAAAGGAAGGCCAAAACACATTTTTTCGATCTACAGGAAGATGCAGCGGCAACAAAAACCGTTTGAAGAAATTTATGATCTTTTCGCCATTCGTATCATACTCGAAGACCCTCATAATAAGGAAGATTGCTGGAGAGTTTATTCCATCATCACCGACTGGTACACACCAATTCCCGAACGTTTCAGGGATTTTATTTCCGTACCCAAAGCAAACGGATATCAGTCCCTTCACACTACAGTGATTACTAATAAAGGACGGAAGGTTGAAGTTCAGATCCGTACCCGAAGAATGGATGATATTGCCGAAAAAGGATTAGCGGCACATTGGAAATATAAAGAAGGTGCACAACAAGGCTCCGAAACCTTAGATAAATTTGTAAGTTGGGTTCGGGATGTGTTAGACAATCCGCGCCCCGACGCAGCTACCGATTTCGTGAAAGATTTTCAACTAAATCTCTATAAGGATGAGATTTATGTATTTACTCCTGATGGTGAGCTGAAGACGTTACCCCGTGAAGCTACTCCAATTGATTTCGCATTTGAGATTCACAGTGAGATAGGCGAACGGGCCATGGCAGCTAAAGTTAATGGCAAAATGGTGCCTCTGCGGCAAAAGTTACATAATGGGGATCAGGTTGAGATCATTACCAGTAATAAGATCAATCTTAATCCGGACTGGATAGATGATGTGGTCACGCACAAAGCAAAGTCAAGGATCCGTCAGTTTATAAAACAGAAGCAGCGTAAAATTGCTGAAGAAGGCAGGGAAATTTGGGACAAAAGAGCAAAAAAAGGAAGCATAGAAATTTCGGAACAAGAGCTGAATAAGTTTGCCAAGAGATTCAATTACGAATCTACTCAGGACTTATTTTTTGATATCGGGTCAGGTGTTTTTAGTGTAAATGAGTTGTTTAAGGAGGTTAAGAAGTTTAAAAGCACCGGGAGGATAGAGGAAGAAGAATCTCCGGAAGTCAAGCCGATCACCCAGGAAGAAATTCAGGATAAATATATTAATGCAGCGCGAGCAGTTGGGGATGGGAAGGCTCTTTTCATTAATGGTGAATTGAGTAATGTCAAATATTCCTATGCCAATTGCTGTAATCCCATTCCCGGTGATGAAGTGATTGGTTTTATTAGTCGCACCGGTGATATAAAGATTCACCGTGCCATGTGTAACAATGCTCAACATCTTCTGAAAACAGAAACAGAACGTATTGTTGATGTAAGCTGGGCTAAGAATTTGGATACAAAATTTCTTGGAGCCATTAAAGTGATCGGTGGCGACAGGGTTGGCATGATCAATGATATCACGGATGTGCTTTCGAAGTCGCTGGAAACAAATATGAAGAGTATAAACGTAAGCAGCGACAGCGGTATGTTTGAGGGCATAATTACCCTGTATGTGGATGGAATCGCCCACTTGAACCGGATCATGAAAAAGCTTGAAAAGATAGAAGGAGTAAAGAACGTACTTCGCTATGAATAATAAATCTAATTAAGATTAGGTAGATTTTTTATAAACTTATCTTTACAATGACGAATGTTTATTCGCTTTAGGTCAAAAAGCTTATGTAAAAATAAGTTGCGAATAATAAGGAAGGACAAAAAACAACAATGCTATAGGGTAAAATAGCATGTAACAAAATCACCAAAACTATGATGACATATACAAAACGAGATGTTGTACGTCGGGTTGCAGAATCAATGGATGAACCTATGATTCAGGCTGAGCCATGGGTTGATGCGGTAATTGTAGCTCTAAGAGAGATCATGATGTCGGCAGATACTGAATGCCGCATCGAGATCCGCGACTTTGGAGTGTTTGAGGTTAAAGAGACCAAGGCCAAGCCTAAAGCTCGTAACCCCAAAACTAATGAAGTAATCTATGTGCCCGCACATCGGAAAACTCATTTCAAACCAAGTAAATTAATGAAAAAGTTTTTACGTCAGCCTCTGGAAGACGTAAAGAAAAAATAAATATAAGTTGAACTTTTGCAGGAATATGCTCGGCTGATAGGTATTGATGTAGGAAAAAAACGTGTTGGGATCGCTCAAACGGATCTTTTAAAGACGATTGCGGCTCCCGTTGGAACATTTTCACCGGAAGAGGTGTTTTCTGAAATCGAAAAAATCAGCGATCAATTTCCTGTTGAAAAATTTGTGATTGGCTGGCCTTTATCTCTAAGTGGAGAAGAAGGTTCAGCTACACAAATGGTTGAGAATTTTATAAAAAAACTGCGCAACTTTTTTCCAGATATTGAAATTGTTAAAGTTGATGAGCGGTACACTTCAACCCAGGCACGTACCCTGATGGTTGAAGCCGGCATCCCCCCAAAAAAAAGAAAAGAAAAGGGAAGAGTAGATCGGATAGCAGCCGCTATAATTTTACAAAACTATTTAGATTCGAATCCAGATTAAACTATGCCCATACTTCCTATTGTAACCTATAATGACTCTGTTTTACTTAAAAAAGCAGAAGAAATAGAAGAAAACAGTTCCGAACTTCAAACTCTAATCGATAATATGCTGGAGACCATGTACAATGCTGATGGAGTTGGTTTGGCTGCTCCTCAGATCGGGCGTTCTATAAAACTTTTTGTAATGGATACCGATGCCATGATAGAAGATGGGGAAGTACCCTACGGGCCTATGGTATTCATCAACCCACTTATCCTTGAAAAAAGAGGAAATAAAGTTCCATTGGAAGAAGGATGCTTGAGTATCCCAGAGGTGAATGACAAGGTATTTAGGCCTGAAACAGTGATTATAGAGTTTTTTGACCGCGACTTTAACAAACATCGCCTTGAGGCCGGCGGGTGGACTTCACGCGTAATTCAGCATGAATACGATCACCTGGAAGGAATTCTGTTTTTAGATTACCTGAGTGCGTTCAAAAAAAGGCTTCATAAAAAAGAACTTGAAGAAATAGATTCAGGTGACAAAAAAGTGAAATACCCGATCGTTCCTAAACAAAAGAGCGAATAGCATGAATATTGTATTTATGGGTTCTCCTGAATTTGCTATTCCAAGTTTGGAGCAAATTCATGGTTCCGGGCACACCATAAAGGCAGTGGTCAGCAATATTAATAAGAGAAGAGGCAGGGGCTCTAAAACATCACCCACTCCCGTTAAAGCAAGAGCTCTTGAACTTGGGCTTCCGGTCATTGAAGTGGAAGACCTGGAATCGCCAAAATTTATTGAGCAACTCAGGGCATTGGAAGCTGACCTTTTTGTAGTGGTGGCATTCAGGATACTGCCTGCTTCCGTGTTGGAAATACCTCGTATAGGTTCTGTTAATTTACATGCTTCATTATTGCCCAAATATCGGGGAGCCGCCCCTATACATTGGGCTATAATAAATGGTGAGGAGAAAACCGGCTGCACGGTGTTCTTTTTGGACGAAAAAGTAGATACGGGTAATATAATTCTTCAGAAAAGTTTGCCTATAGGAAAGAATGAAACTACCGGGCAGCTATATGAAAGACTTAGACAGATGGGGGCTGCCCTGCTCCTTAGTTCTATTAATAAAATAGAATCTAAAGATTATGATCTGAAAGAGCAGAATGATTCCTTGGCCACGCCGGCGCCAAAATTATTCAAGGATGATTGCCATATTGATTTCGACAGGTCTGCGATAGAAGTTCATAATAAAATACGTGGTTTGAGTCCTTTCCCAACGGCATGGGCATTCTGGAATGGAGAGAAATTTAATATGTATAAATCGGCTTTAGGCCCGGAGATCCAAATTGCTAATGGGTTGTTGACAGAGAGAAATGGTACATTATTGGTAGGCTGTAAAAATGGCACAGTAGAGTTATTAGAAGTTCAGTTACCGGGTAAAAGAAGAATGACCGGCGCAGAATTTATACATGGATATGAAGTAGAAGGAAGCCTTTCCTAAAACAAGATCTATGCCTGACTGAACTATGTGTAAATAAAAATTTCTTTAAGAATTAATTTGAGATATACGTACCGTTTTTTATCATCACGCCAACCCTAACGGTAAAAAAATACTTACATCATGGAGCACCCAGCAATTATTGAGGCGGCCAGATCCGGCAACTTAGATGAAATTAAAAAGCTTTTAAAAGGCAAGAGTGATATTAACGAGACCAATAAAAGCGGAGCTTCTGCGCTTATAGTAGCAGCAGAAAAGGATCATACAGATATTGTGAAATTCCTGGTTGATAAAGGAGCAGACCTGAATATTGAGACCAAGATGGGGGGAACTGCGTTAAATAGAGCTGCGGAAAATGGGAACATGGAGCTGCTTAGGTTTCTTATAGAAAAAGGAGTGAAGATTGGAGACCTTGCTCTAATTGCTGCCGCACGAGTGGGAAATTTGGATTCCGTTAAGTTACTGGTTGAAGCCGGAGCAGATGTTGATGCTCAGCAACGTTGGGGACACACAGCTCTTATGTTGGCAGCAAAAGGAGGAAATACAGAGGTGGTAAAATATCTTATAGAACAAGGAGCCAATGTAAAGCTGCGTGATAAGAATGGGGACACCGCTATGATGATAGCAATGGATAATGAACAGGAAGATATTGCTTTGATCCTGCGCCGTGCAGGTGCAAAAGCAGAAGTAAAACCTAAGAAAGAGGCAGCTCCTGTGCCGGATGATAATGATGACGAAGAGGACCTCGAAGACACGCCGGATGTGGATGACCTGGTAGATGAAGACGAAGCCCCTGATGATGTTGACTTAGATGGGTAATTCCCCGGAAAAAACTAAAGAACATAAAAAAACCCCGCACTTTAGCTAATGTGCGAGGTTTTACTTTTTTGGTGCGCTTTTACTTATTAGCGAACTCAAATTTCTCAAGGTCATAATCTACATCGTCAACAGGACGGAGTGTTGTAGATTTTGGCTCAAGGAAGTATTTGAGATAATCACGTCCACCGGCTTTGGCATCAGTACCGCTTAATTTGAAGCCTCCAAATGGCTGAGCTCCAACAAGAGCACCGGTACACTTACGGTTGATATATAAGTTACCTACGCGATATTCGCGGAGTGCACGATCAATTTTTTTAGGATCGCTTGAGAAGTAAGCACCGGTAAGTGCATAATCAACTCCATTGGCGATACGCAACGCATCATCAGTATCTTTAGCCTTGATGAATGCTGTAACAGGCCCGAAGATCTCTTCCTGGGCAATCCGGTCATTTTCATCAATATCTGCAAACACAGTGGGTTCTATGTAGTAGCCTTCATCTTCAGTTTCGGCACGTTTGCCGCCGGCCATCAACTTCCCTTCTTTTTTCCCGATCTCAATGTAGCTCATAATCTTATCAACCGCTTTTTGATTGATTACGGCTCCGGAAATGTGATTGTATTTGGAATTTCCGATAGAAAGAGCCTTAGTCTTTTCTACCACTTTTTCCAGCAATTCATCATAAATAGCCTGATGGGCAATCACACGGGAACTGGCCGAACATTTCTGTCCCTGGAAGCCAAAGGCTCCTTTCACAATCTCAGTAGCTGCAGACTCCAGATCGGCATCTTCATCTACCACAGTAGCATTCTTGCCGCCCAACTCACAAACCATTCGCTTAAGGAATTTTTGGCCTTCAGCAACTTCAGAGGCAATTTTATTCAGATGTAATCCAACTCCTTTAGATCCGGTAAAAGTTATAAATCGTGTATTAGGGTGTTTTGCAAGATTTTCACCAACTTCAATATCACCGCCTGTTACGAAGTTGAAAACACCAGCCGGCAGCCCAACTTCATCAAGGATCTCAGCAAACAGCTGTCCCATTTTTGGGGTATCAGGAGCTGGTTTAGCAACAACGGTATTTCCTACTGCAATCGGGGCAATGGCCATTCCCACAAAAATAGCGAACGGGAAGTTCCAGGGTGAGATAGATACACCGGCACCGACAGGCATGTAGATGGTTCTGTTATAATCACCCCAGGTTTCAGAAAGTACATCCATTCCGTCATCTATGCGAAGGGCTTCATAAGCGTAATATTCTATGAAATCAATGGCTTCACAAGTATCGGCATCTGCCTCAAGATAATTTTTTCCCGCTTCGCTGATCATCCAGGCATTGATTTCAAGGCGGCGGCGGCGAACTACATCTGCTGCTTTAAAAAGGTATTCGGCTCGTTTTTTTGCAGAAACATGTTGCCAGGTTTCAAAGGCATTCCAAGCTTTATCTAAAGCATCAAAAGCTTGTTCTTTACTGGCCATTTGAAAGGTTCCGATCGTCTCTGAAAGATCCGAGGGATTTGTACTTTTAAATGTACCGGCATCGCCTTTAACGAATTGGCCATTTATATACAGGTCATATTCTTTGCCAAAATTGGATCTTACTTCTTCAAGTGCTTCTTTTTGGGCTTTGTCATTTGTGGGATCAGAAAAGTCCAAATAGGTTTCATTTTTATACTTTTCTAAAGTTTGGTCTGGCATAGTCTCTGTTTTTGAGTGAAAAATATGTTAGATATATCACTTAAAGATACACAGAAAAGTGCTCCCAATTCAATGGAAATGAGCGGAACATTCTTATAGAGGCCGAAACATTGAATATCGGGCTTTATAATGGTAGCTTTAAGGAATTCATAAGAACTTTATAGTCGTTTTTTACATTGTATAAAATGTATCTAAAGCGATAAAAATTTAATCAAAACAGGATTAGAAATGGCAAAAATTAAAGTGGGAATCAACGGGTTTGGCCGTATAGGTAGAATGGTAACCCGATCGATTTTGGCAAACCATAAAGATAATATTGAAATTGTTGGAGTAAACGATCTTACCGACACAAAGACTTTGGCTCATCTGTTTAAGTATGACTCAGCCCAAGGTACCTATCCCGGTGAGGTTAGCGTGGATGGAAATAAGCTAACTATTGATGGTATGAGTTTTGAAGTTAGTGCGGAGCGTGACCCCGCTAATTTGAAATGGGATGAACTTGGAGCAGAAGTAGTAGTTGAGTCCACAGGTTTTTTCCGTGATTCAGCAAGTGCCGGCCAGCATCTGAAAGCAGGTGCCAAAAAAGTGATTATATCAGCACCGGCTTCGGGAGACGATATTCAAACCATTGTGTTGGGTGTGAATGATGAGAAGATCGATAAAGATGTAGAGATCTATTCCAACGCAAGTTGTACCACCAACTGCCTGGCCCCAATGGCAAAAGTGATGGATGACAGCTTTGGGCTTGTTAAAGGATTTATGACAACGATTCACTCTTACACCGGTGATCAAGCATTGGTTGACGGTCCTCACAAAGATCTGAGACGCGCACGTGCCGCCGCAGTAAATATTGTGCCAACCACCACCGGAGCCGCCAAAGCAGTAGGCCTTGTACTTCCTCACCTCAATGGCAAACTGGATGGAGGAGCAGTTCGTGTTCCAACCGTAACCGGTTCATTGACTGATTTCACTGTGGTATTGGAAAAAGAAACCACGGAAGAGGAGGTAAATGCTGCATTCAAAGCAGCTGCTGAAGGACCAATGAAAGGAATTCTTGAGTATTCCGAATTGGATCTGGTTTCCACTGACATCATAGGAAATACACACTCAAATATCTTCGACAGTCTTTCAACAAAAGTGGATGGCAATTTAGTGAAGATCATTGGCTGGTATGATAACGAAGCAGGCTATTCTGCACGTACCGCTGATCTGATCACACGCATTGTCTAAGACACACTGTACCCGTTCATAAAGCGAGGTTTTAGACTTAAACTCCTGCTCTAAAAAAGGCAGGAGTTTTTTTGTATCTGTTAACTTGTAAAACTGCCCTGAACTCCTCACATTTCACAACACTCAAGAATAAAATAAGGATGCAATGAAACAGGTACTATTTTTACTATCGGCACTTATAGTTCTATCTACTTCCGGATGTGTTCAGCAGGTTGAAGAAGATAAACCGGCTGAAATAGAATATGATTTTGAAATTTCGGATACAGAGACCCACGCCCGATGGAGCAACACTATCGAGCCGGTTCTCACAGTTCCATCGGGTTCAGTTATAAAAGCAGCAACGCAGGAGGCGTCTGCAAAACAGCTGGATATAAACTCAACAATAGAAGACCTGGGAGACCTTAGTTTTGATCCCATTCATCCTTTAACCGGCCCTGTATTTGTTGAGGGAGCTGAACCCGGAGATATTCTTAAAGTAACCCTCCACAAAGTTGAAATGGGAGATTGGGGATGGACGGCTATTATTCCCGGTTTTGGATTCCTGGCTGATGAATTTGAAGAACCTTATCTGAAGACATTTGAACTGGGGAAAGATCGAAAAACAGCGAAGTTTTCAGAAAATATTGAGATTCCACTGAAGCCATTCCCTGGAGTAATGGGAGTAGCTCCTGATACAGATGAAATGCTTTCAACCATTCCTCCACGGGCAAACGGAGGTAATATGGACGACCCAAATATGACGGAAGGCTCGGTGATCTATTTCCCCGTTTTTGTGGAAGGGGCATTATTCTCAATAGGAGACACCCATGCCGCTCAGGGGCATGGAGAAGTTTGCGGGACTGCTATTGAAGCTCCAATGAACATTATCTACGAAGTAGAAGTGATAAAAGACGGAAGGGCTATTACTGAACCTCAATATGAAACGGACGAATACTATGCAGTAACCGCCTTTGCTGAAACTATTGATGAAGCAGCTAAGAAAGCCACAAGATTTATGATCGATTACCTTGAAGAAGAAAAGGGAATGAGTCGGGAGGACGCCTATGCATTGTGTTCTTTGGCCGGCGACCTTAAAATTGCTGAAGTGGTGGATGTTCCACATATGTTGGTAAGCATGCATATTCCAAAAGATATTTTTATAGCTGAATAACCCCCACATAATTCAATCCCTCAAAGTAAATATGAAGAAGTTATCTATTCCTTTTGCAGCCTTTTTATTCATAATAGCAGGCTGTACTGCACCGGAACAAAGATCAGTTACAGTTTTAGATACTGATCAGCTCATTGAAGACCTTAAAATTTTAGCCTCGGATGAATTCGAAGGCCGGAGAACCGGCACAGAGGGTAATCGGAAGGCGCGGGAATTTTTGGTTCAGCGTTTTGAGGAGGAAGGGGCAACTCCTTTTCAGGGATCTTTTGGCCATGAGTTTGAATTTTCAGGGAGAGATGGAAAGCCAATGACCGGAATTAATGTAGTAGGTGAGATTCCCGGCAGAACCGATTCGGTGATCGTGATAACTGCTCACTACGATCATTTAGGTATTCGGGACAGCCTGATCTATAACGGGGCAGATGATGATGCTTCAGGAACAGCAGCTTTACTTGCCTATATCGACTACTTCAGTCGCGAGCAGCCGAACCACACCCTGGTATTTGCTGCATTTGATGCAGAAGAAATGGGGCTTCAGGGAGCAAGGGCTTTGGCCTCAGATTCTGTTTTTCTTGAAAAGTTGAAGATGAACATCAATTTGGATATGATCGCACAAAATGATAGGGATGAGATCTATGCGGCAGGCACGTATCACTATCCACAATTCAAACCAATATTGGAAGAAATCAATACGGTAGGATTAAACCTGCTATTTGGGCATGATGATCCTGAAGGGGAATTAGATGACTGGACGTTTGCTTCCGATCATGGTCCTTTTCATCAGCAGGGCGTTCCGTTTATTTATTTCGGAGTTGATGATCACGAACATTATCACCGGTATACCGATGACTTCGAAACCATTCCTCAGGATTTCTATAAGGCAAGCGCCGCGTTGATTTTAAATGCCATCATAGCTTTTGATCAGCATTAAACTTTTGAGTTTTAGCGGAAAATAAAAAAGCCTTTCCTGATTTGGAAAGGCTTTTGATTTATTAGCCTGAAGAAGCTGTAATTAAAACTTTCGCAGATAGCTGGTGCACTCTTTACAGTCTTTGCCATCTTTCCGGGCATCTTCTTCTTTCTCAAAACCCTGACTTGAAAAGGCCTCAATATCTCCGCTTTTGGAAACTCTTCTCCATCTCCAGTCGCCTTTAACGTCTTGGTATAATTCACATTTAGCCATAGGTATCTATTTGATTTATTGGAATTTAATCTCTATGAAAGTTAATGATTATGTAGCGATAGCGCAATGGCAATGCTAAATGCTGTGATGTTAAGAGTTAAATGAAAAAGTGATCATTTTACTCTTGGCATTTACCATTAAATAATTTCATAGTCGTAGCTTATTTCAGATCCTTTTTCTAATGCTTTAGATACAGAGCAGTATTTCGTAATTGAAAGCTTAAGAGCCCGTTCTACTTTTTTGGGGTCCAGATCACCTTCAAAAATATAGTGCATGTGAATACCTCTGTATTCTGAATGCTGAGATCCTTCCACATTTTGGCGGTCACCGTCCACCTCCACTTTCAAGCTTGTAACATTTTGTTTTTGTTTATCCAGAATGTGAAGTACGTCTATAGCGCTGCAACCGCCAGCGCCTGCCAGTAATAGCTGCATAGGGGAAAGTCCGCCTTCAAGTCCTCCGATCTCGTTATTACCGTCTATGCGGATCTTGCCTTTGGTTTCATTTTCTGCTTCCATGTGGAAGTCTTTGCCGAGCCAGCTTACGTTTATTTTCATGGGTATTAATTGCGTAAATGATTTTCGATAAAGTTAAGGAAATTGTGAGTGGTGAACCATGATTTGTGGAATTTTGGGATTGCCATGATTTTTATTATAAAATCAAGACTATCAAGCAAATCCTAAGAGTCAAGGTTCAATAAGGGAAATCGTTAAAATGGGCTTATAAATCCGCGCTCAAAATAAGAAAGAATGGTTCCTACCCTGATTGAATTTTTTATTATACTCTCCCAAAAGCAAAACGCACAAAAAATAAGTACATGCAAAATCTGTTGGATGATTTAGAAGGGGCACTGGAAAAGGATGAAAACCTGGTAGTTGACGGCCGGTTGAATAAAGCCCTGATTGAACAAAAAGCACTGGCTTTAGACAAAGACTTTCTAAAACTCATTCTGAATTCCGATTCTTTAAAAAAACACTTTTTTGAAGATATAGACGGAACCTTGGTTTTCGATAAAGTGAAGTTCCAGCAGTTTATTCATAATAAATCTTTTTTGCCGGACAGCTATACCGCCTACAAAAATAAAATCGGGCTTACTTCCAATGGAGAATACCTAAGTAAAAGCGGAGATGTGGTTTTGGCCTGGCCGCATAAAGATTGCGTGCTGGAGGGTGGACAGGATAAAGAAGAAGCCAAACGCGATGAAATTTTCTGGAATGAAACGCTGGCCCCTGATGATATTGACCGCCTTCTTTCTCCCAAAGTATTTACCAACTGGAAAAAGTATGACAAAGAGGGAGAACACGAAGTTAAAGCACCTTCTCTGAACGACAACTACCTCATAAAAGGAAACAATCTATTGGCCCTGCATTCTTTAGCCGAAGTGTACCGTGGAAAAGTGAAGCTGATTTATATTGATCCGCCGTACAATACCGGGAATGACAGCTTTGGATATAATGACCGGTTTAATCATTCTTCGTGGTACACGTTTATGAAAAACCGATTAGAAATTGCAAGAGAACTGCTAAGTCAGGATGGCTCACTTTGGATTAATATTGATGATGATGAAGCTCATTATTTAAAAGTATTAGCTGACGAAGTTTTTGGGAGAGAAAATTTCGTAAATAATGTGGTTTGGGAGAAAAAGTATACTATTGCAAATGACGCTAGATATTTTTCAGATGTTCATGACCATATTTTGATTTATTCAAAGTCAAAAGAAGCTTTTCAAATAAATGGACTTCCTAGAACTGAGAAAATGAATAAAGCATATACGAATCCGGATAATCACCCAAAAGGTCCGTGGAAAGCGACTCCTTTACATGCAAAAAGTGGTTCAGATAAAGCAGATAAATTTGAATATACTTTTAAAAATGGAGTGACATGGTTTCCACCAGCAGGAACTTATCCTCGGTTTTCAAAAGATAGATTAGTAGAGATGGATAAGAATAATGAGATTTGGTTTGGTGTAGAGGGTGATGCGATGCCTTCTAGAAAGACATTTCTATCAGATTTAGAAGAAAACTCACTCACTCCAAAAACACTATTTTCTTTTTCGGAAGTAGGGCATAATCATGAAGCTAAAGAGGAGCTTAAAAAACTCTTTGAAGGAAATATTTTCTCGACACCAAAGCCAGAGAAGTTAATGCAAAGAATCCTTCATTTGGGCTCTAACGAAAACGACATCATCTGCGATTTCTTTCTCGGTTCCGGAACCACGGCAGCTGTGGCTCACAAAATGAGTCGGCGGTACATTGGCATTGAGCAAATGGATTATGTGGAAAATGTCACTAAGAAACGTCTGCAAAAAGTGATAGAGGGTGAGCAGGGCGGCATTAGTGAAGAAGTAGAATGGAAAGGCGGGGGTTCGTTTGTATATGCCGAACTCAAAAAAGGTAATCAAAAGTGGGTGGAAAGCATTCGAGATGCGAATGATGAAAAAGCCTTGAAGAATATTTGGGAGAAAATGAAAGAAAAGGCGTTCATCAGCTACAAAGTCAATCCCGGGGATATTGATGAAAATGCAGAGGAATTCAGCCAGCTTTCTTTGGAAGACCAAAAACAATTCCTGATTGAAGTACTCGATAAAAACCTGCTCTACGTCAATTACTCAGAAATAGACGATGCTGATTTTGAAGTCAGTGAAGAGGATAAGAAGCTGAATGAAGCTTTTTATAATGGGAACCGTGATTACTAAAAATCATGGAAATCAAGGAAATCGCAAAAATCACGGTTCAAAAAAGGGAAATGCGAACCATGATTAGCTTGATTAAAGGATTACCGGGATTATATAATCAAGGTTGTCAAGAATATCTCAAGAATCACGGTTCATAATAAATGGATACAAAACAATGAAACACGAAGAATTAACCCATGACATTATTGGCTGTGCCATGAAAGTGCATTCTGCATTGGGAAACGGGTTTCAGGAAGTTATTTATCAACGGGCGCTGGGGTATGAAATGGATTTGCAGAAATTGAACTATGCACGTGAAGTAGATATGGATGTTTTTTACAGAGATATAATTGTTGGAAGCAGAAGAGTAGATTTCTTGATTGACCAAAAACTTTCAGTTGAAATAAAAGCAATTAAAACATTAGAAGATGTGCATTTGGCACAGGCTATGAATTATTTGGAAGCGTATAATTTAGAAGTTGCATTACTTATTAATTTTGGTGCCCGGAGTTTAGATTTTAAACGAGTTCATAATAAAAAATTCAAAGGGGATGGTTTTAAGGGAAACCCAAGGCATCCTAAAAGTGGGAACTTTGATTAACAGGATCGCAGGATAGCCGGGATTTAAAAAATCGAGGTAATCATGAAAATCTTGCAAATCAAGGTTCAAAAAAAGTAAAAAAGCGAACCATGATTAGTAGGATTGTAGGATTACCCAGATTAATAATCACGGGAATCAGCGAAATCCCATACATTAAGGTTCAAAAAAATGAAAAATGAGAACATGAACAAAGCTGAAAAAGATAATAGCGGGTTTCTTTTATATAACGCACCGGATGGAGAAGTTCGGATTGAGGTAGCTCTGGAAGATGAAACGGTATGGCTTACCCAAAAAGCGATGGCCGAGTTATTCGGGGTTTCAAAGTCAACCATTAGTGAGCATTTGAATAACATTTATGACACTGTAGAGCTAATAAAATCAACAACTGTTCGGAATTTCCGAACAGTTCAATATCTGAACCATGATTAGTAGGATTTGAGGATAGCCATGATTAAAGACAAATGTGTTAATCAAGTAATCCCAAAAAATCACGGTTCAAAACAATAAGCATGACCAAAAAAGAAGAACATAATAATAGTTTTTTATTGTACACAGCTCCGGATGGTGATGTGCACATTGAGGTAGCCTTGGAAGATGAAACCGTTTGGCTCACTCAAAAAGCGATGGCGGATCTTTTCGGAGTTGAAACGCAAACAATTAACTATCACTTAAAAGAAATATTTAAATCTGGTGAGCTGGATGAGAATTCAGTTATTCGAAAAATTCGAATAACTGCCGCAGATGGGAAAAAATACCTAACTAACTTCTACAATTTAGATGCCATTATCTCCGTCGGATATCGGGTTAACTCCATACAAGCAACACACTTCAGAAAATGGGCAACTAAAACATTAAGAGAATTTTTAGTAAAGGGATTTGCCTTAGATGATGAGCGCCTGAAACAAGGCAAAACACTGTTCGGCAAAGATTACTTTGATGAACTCCTGGAACGTATCCGTGAAATCCGGGCTTCCGAACGCCGCTTCTATCAAAAAATCACGGACATCTATGCACAGTGCAGTATTGATTACGATCCCAATTCCGAAATCACCCAAACCTTCTACAAAACCGTTCAAAACAAATTGCATTGGGCGATCACCGGCCATACTGCTGCCGAATTGATTGCCAAACGAGCCGATGCCAAAAAACCCAATATGGGGTTGACTACCTGGAAAAGAGCGCCAAAGGGCAAGGTTTTAAAAGGTGATATTTCTACGGCAAAAAATTACCTGAGTGAAAAAGAGTTGAAATCACTCAACCGTATTGTAACGATGTATCTGGATTATGCCGAATCTCAAGCCGAACGGCAGAATGCCATGACGATGGAAGACTGGATTGAAAAACTGGATGGTTTTCTGGAGTTCAACGATTATGAAATTTTACAAGATGCCGGAAAGATATCGGCCAAAGTGGCCAAGAAACTGGCGCAAGAAGAATATGAAAAATTCCGTCCGGTACAGGATAAAGCCTTTGAATCAGACTTTGATAAATTGGTAGAAGAAACGAAAAAGAAAAGGAACCATGATTAATAAGATTATAGGATTATCACGATGTGGCATAGAATCAAGGCAATCTTAGAATCCTAAAAATCACGGTTCAAAGAAGAGAATTTTATAAAATGGTTGATCGATCACAATTTCCCTTACTCAATAAACTTCAGGTCTATTCCGATGATGGAATGTTGGGAGATGTTGAAAATGAAATTATTGAAAACCTGAACCCAAAATTTAGACTAAGACCGTATCAAAAAGAGGCGTTTTCAAGGTTTCAGTTTTACTTAGATAAGTATAAAAAGAATACGAATCCTACTCACCTTCTTTTTCAAATGGCAACCGGAAGTGGGAAAACCCTCATTATGGCGGGATGTATTCTGCACCTGTACAAAAAGGGATACCGAAATTTTCTGTTCTTTGTAAACAGTTCAAATATTATTGAGAAAACACGGGATAATTTTCTAAATAAAGCATCCGTCAAATATCTCTTCAATTCTTCCATTCAAATTAACGGAGAGCGAATTCGTGTGAATGAAGTGGATAATTTCCAGGCAGCAAATGACCGGGATATTAATATTCACTTTACAACTATTCAGGGATTGCATTCCCGGATGAATAACCCCAAAGAAAATGCAGTCACCTTTGAGGATTTCAAGGAGCATAACGTGATAATGCTGTCGGATGAAGCGCATCACATGAATGTAGATACCAAGCGTGCCGAAAAGAAAAAGCTGAATCAAACCCAGCAGGAATTATTTAATAGCTGGGAAGGGACGGTGATGAAAATTTTTGAAGCCTCTCAGGATAATATGTTGCTTGAATTCACGGCAACTGCTGAGTTGGGGGAAGAAGTCATTGCCCAAAAATATCAGGACAAACTGATTTATGATTATTCTCTGAAGCAGTTTTATCTGGATAAGTATTCTAAAGAGGTAAATGTACTTCAGGCTGCCCTTGATCCAATTGATCGTGCCTTGCAGGCTATTGTTTTAAGTCAATATCGGTTACTCGTTTTCGCTCATCACAATTTAATAATTAAGCCGGTGGTGATGTTCAAATCGAATTATGTGAACAGGGGAAAGACTACAACCGAAACCGATATGGTTTCTTCTGAATTCAGGGAAAAATTCCTGGAGAAGCTGAGAACCATTACTGCAGAAGGCATAGAAGAAATTCACCAAAGTGCTTCTGATGGTGGAGTTATTAAAAAAGCCTTTCAGTTTTTTGAGGAAAAAGACATTTCCTATGAAAATTTAGCTCTTCAATTAAAAGAAGCCTTTTCAGAAAATAAATGTATTTCTGTTGACAGTAGTAATGATGATACTTCAGAAGCTCGGTTGACGGTGAATAGTTTAGAAGATCCGGAAAATCAAATCAGGGCAGTATTTGCAGTAGAAGCTTTGAATGAAGGCTGGGATGTATTGAACTTGTTCGATATTGTTCGATTGTATGAGGGAAGAGGTGCTTCCAGACATAACAGACCCGCCCCTGCAACCGTCAAAGAAGCGCAATTAATTGGCCGGGGAGCAAGGTACTGTCCATTTAAGATCAAGGAAGATCAATCTAAATTTCAGCGCAAATATGATGAGGACTTAGAACATCCATTGAGAATTTGCGAAGAGCTCTATTTTCACAGCAAAAACGACTCAAGATATATCAGCGAATTGAATACGGCTCTGGATGAAGTGGGTATTAAACCAAAATCTGTAACTACTCGCCGTTTAAATCTCAAAGAAAACTTTAAAGAATCACGGTTCTATAAAAATGGAATCATTTATTTAAATGAGCAGGAGGTCAACAGAAATGAAGAAATAACAGGATTGCCTGAGCACCTTTTTGACACAGAGTTTTCATTTGAAGTAAAAACTGGTTTCAGTACGGAAACAACCTTGATGACGCCGGGTGTTAAAGAGCAGGGAAAAGAATATGTAGAAGATATTTCACTTGACTATCTGTGGTTAGGCGAGCAAGTAATCAGAAAAGCGATTCAAAGATCACAATATTTCACTTTTTCCAATCTTGAAAGAAAGTTTCCACATCTTAATTCGATTTCTCAATTTATTTCAGACGATAATTATCTGGGTGGGTTGAAAATCAAAATAAAGGGAAATAGAGAAAAAGTGGAGAATCTTGACCCTGTAATCCGTTTGAAGTTTGCAGAATCAGTTTTAAAGCAGATCGAACCTGTTATAGATAAAGGCTATGTTGAGAAAATAGGAACGAAGGTTTTCAAGCCAAAATGGGTTAAAGAAACTTTTTATGACAAAAAACTGAATTTTAATCTTTCTGAATCTGGTGATGAGGAAAGAGGATATTCAATGCGGCAGCCAAAGAAAGATGAAAACTATCTTGACCTGAGTAATGAAAGCTGGTATGCTTTTGATGAGAATTTTGGGACGGATGAAGAGAAAAAGTTAGTTCAATTTATCAAAGATTCAATGGATTCGTTATCTGAAAAATATGATGAAGTTCATCTATTGCGAAATGAGAAGCATTTTAAGTTATACAATTTTGGAGATGAGAAAGTGTTTGAACCTGATTTCTTACTTCATCTTTCAAAAGATGATGGAAAGGAAGAACTAATCTATCAGGTTTTTATTGAACCAAAAGGAAGCCAGCTTTTAGAAGCAGATTCCTGGAAGGAGGATTTCCTGAAGCAAATAGAAACACAATATGAATTGAATCCAATCATTGAAGACAAAGATTATAAATTAATTGGTATGCCTTTCTTCAATCATTCAGAAAAAATGGAAGAATTTCGGGGAGCTTTCGAACGGATTAAAGTATAAAGTGATTACATGAAGCTCTTAACAAACCTTTAATATAAAATATTGGCACAAAGTCTTAGAACTGCCTATCTTAACCTCGTGAGAAAAAATACTCTGCATATCATTTATTTCCATCACGATGTTCATCATGCCCATCACGGACATCATCATATCCATGCGCATTAAGCGCATCAAGTGATTCTCTTTTTCTACTCTTTTATTCTTATTTTTTAATCCAATTATTTATTTACCAATACTATGAACCGAACGAAGGATTCTTCTACTTCACTACGCATTGCCATTCAGAAAAGCGGCCGTTTGACCGACAAAACCATTAACCTGCTGGAAGGCATCGGAATTGAATTTGATAACTATAAACGTAATCTCATTGTAAAAATCCGGAATTTTGATGTTGAGCTTTTGTTGCTCCGGGATGACGATATCCCTGAATACGTTCAGGACGGAGTATGTGATCTTGGTTTCGTGGGGGCAAATGAAACGCAGGAAACCGGTGCCGACGTGACTCCGATCCGCAATCTGGGATATGGGAAATGTCGGCTTTCTCTTGCAGCTCTCAAAAATGGGAATATCAAAAAGCCGCAAGATTTTGCAGGAAAAAAAGTAGCAACCAGTTATCCGAACCTGACTCGCAGTTTCTTTAAAGAACGCGGAATTGATATCCAGATCATTGAGATTTCAGGAGCCGTTGAGATTGCCCCACAACTTGAAGTAGCTGATGCTATTGTTGACTTGGTTTCAACAGGAGGAACTTTGCGTGCAAACGGGTTGGTTGAGCTTGATACCATTCTTGAGTCACAAACACAGCTTATTCGAACCAACAAAGAATTATCCCCGGGCAAACAACAGTTGATAGAAAAATTTCTGGTACGCATGGATGGTCATCAGCAGGCAGCCAAAAGCCGGTATATCATGATGAATGCCCCTGTTGCTGCAGTAGAAAAGATCAAAGCGATCATTCCTTCCATGAAAAGCCCTACCGTAATGCCTTTGGCTGAAGAAGATATGGTGGCAATCCACACTGTTATTCCGTTGGAAAAATTCTGGAGTGTCATGGAAGAATTGAAAGAAGCAGGAGCTTCTGATATCGTAATGCTTCCGATCGAAAGTATGATCTTATAGAATATCGAATATTGAACAAGGAATATTGAATACCGAAGTATTAACTAAAGGGATATGAAGACCTATCAATACCCAGATCTATCATCAGAAGATATCGGTAAGCTTCTTAAGCGACCTAAGATCGATTTCACCTCTATCTTCAAAACCATTCAACCTATAATAGATGCTGTTGAACATGATGGTGACGAAGCTCTTAAAAAATATACCGGACAGTTTGATGGAGTTAAATTGGATTCAGTGGTTCTCAGACCTCAAGAGGTTGAAGTGGATTTAGATCCTACTATCAAAAAGGCTATCGATACCGCATTTGATAATATCTTTCGTTTTCATAAAGCCCAGTTTCCGGAACCTGTTGAAGTAGAAACTATGCCCGGAGTTCGATGTATGAAGCTCGCAAGGCCCATTGAGCGGGTCGGGTTGTACGTGCCGGGCGGAACGGCAATACTGCCATCAACTGCCATGATGTTGGCCATACCGGCCATGATCGCCGGCTGTACCACCAAAGTATTAGCCACCCCACCCCGAAAAGACGGTACGGCAGCTCCTGAGATCATTTACATTGCTAAAAAAGCAGGGGTGGATACTATTTTATTGGCCGGGGGTGCCCAGGCCGTAGCGGCAATGGCACTTGGAACTGAGTCGGTTCCAAAGGTGGATAAGATATTCGGGCCGGGTAATCAATATGTAACAGCGGCGAAAATGATCCTTCAAAATTCCGAAGCTCAGATCAGTATTGACATGCCTGCCGGGCCTTCGGAGGTTTTGGTAATTGCTGATGAACAGGCAAATCCGGCTTATGTAGCTGCTGATCTGCTTTCACAAGCTGAACATGGCAAAGACAGTCAGGTTGTATTGGTAGCACTAAAAGGGTTCGATCTGGAGAGTTTAAAATTGGAATTAAAGGTACAATTGGCAAAACTACCCCGAAAACAGATGGCTGGGAAAGCATTGAAAAATAGCTTCACGGTTGTTGTTGATTCCATAGACGAAGCCTTTGATTTTTCAAACCAATATGCCCCTGAGCATTTGATCGTGAATGTAGAAGAAGCTGAATTTTATACGGATGAAATTATAAATGCGGGTTCTGTATTTTTAGGTCAACTGACTCCGGAAAGTGTGGGAGATTATGCTTCAGGTACAAATCACACCTTGCCAACTTATGGGTATGCCCGAATGTATAGTGGGGTGAATTTGGCTGCATTTCAGAAATCAGTGACCATGCAGTTGCTGAGCGAAGAAGGATTGAGAAATATCGGTCCGGCCGTGGAAAAGCTTGCTGAATTAGAAGGGCTTCAGGCTCATAAAAATGCAATAACTTTAAGACTAAATGATTTAAAATAATGGCGCATAATGATGCGGCTCTTACTTTACGATCTAAAAAAAGATATAAATGAAAAAAATGAACATTCAGTCCCTTGTAAGGGAAAACATACAAAACCTAACACCCTATCGCAGTGCTCGCGATGAATTTGACAGCGGCATATTGCTGGATGCTAACGAAAACAGCTTCGGGGCTCCTTTTGCTGATGACATGGCTCTTAACAGATATCCCATGCCTTATCAGGAAGAGTTGAGAGATAAGATCGCTGCTTTTCGCGGACTTAAAAGGGAAAATGTTTTTGTGGGCGTAGGAAGTGACGAGGCTATTGATCTGTTATTTCGGATTTTTTGCAGGCCGGGAAAAGATCGGGTTATTATAAATCCTCCGACCTATGGCATGTATAAAGTATCGGCTAATATTAATGATGTAGCTGTTGATGAAGTTTTACTTACGGAGAGTTTTCAGCTTCAACCTGAACGTATTTTGGAAAATGTTGAGCCGGAAACCAAGATCATTTTTATATGCTCACCAAACAATCCTACCGGGAACAGTATCAATAAACACGATGTGATAAAAGTGCTGGAAGGATTTAACGGCATTGTTGTTGTAGATGAAGCATATATCGATTTCAGCAGGCAGGGAAGCCTGGCAGATAACCTCAAGGATTTTGACAACCTTGTAGTGCTTCAAACTATGTCAAAATCATTCGGATTGGCAGGAATTCGACTTGGAAAGGCTTTGGCCAACCCGGAGATCATCTCTTATATGATGAAAGTAAAAGCTCCATATAACATAAATAAGCTGACCTCAAATAAAGCGGCTCAAGCCTTCTCAAACATAGGGCGTCTCACAAAAAATATTCAGGCTATTTTGAAAGAACGGGAACGGGTGATCGGGAAATTGGTTGCGTTTTCGCAGGTTGAAAAAGTTTATCCGACTGATGCCAACTTTGTTATGTTTAAAATTTCGGATGCACTCAACGTTTACAAAAATCTTGCTGATGAAGGTGTGGTTATTCGCTATAGGGGAAATGAACCACATTGTGAAAATTGCCTGCGCCTGACCGTAGGAACAACAGGTGAAAACGATCGCTTCTTTTCAGCATTGGAAAAGGTGCTAAATACAAGTGAAGTAACTAAGGGATGATCACATCAAATAAATAGGCCTATGTTGATATCAATTACTAAAAATGCACTTAATGATCCATCCGGGAAGTTTTTGTTTCGGCAACATGCACTTTCTTCTCTAAAGCAGATCAGGGAAGGTGGTCGGGATCTGCATGTTGAACAGAACTCAATTTCAGCCCAACAAAAGCAGTTACTGAAGCAGGAAGGAATTTCATTTTTTGAAGAAGGAGAGGCTGATCTGGTAATTGACGGGAAAGACGGGGAGTTGGTTTTGAGTAAGGAGGGAGAGAAACTGGTAAGTGATGAAAATTGGTATCCAATTATCGATTACATTACAAAAGAGGCTCGTAAAACTTCTCTTCAAAGGAAGACCAGTGAAACTGACATCAGCATAGATATAAATTTAGATGGAACCGGAAATGCGGATATTTCCACCGGGTTGAATTTCTTTGACCATATGCTGGATCAGATCGCCCGTCACGGTCTTATCGATTTGAAATTAAAGTGTAAGGGAGACCTGGAAGTGGATGAACACCACACCATTGAAGATGTTGCAATTGCTTTGGGTGATGCGATCTCAAAAGCACTTGGAAATAAAAAAGGGATTGAGCGCTATGGTTTTGTTTTGCCAATGGATGAAGCACGGGTAACTGTAGCTTTAGATCTTTCAGGGAGGCCATATCTTGTTTTTGAAGGTGATTTTAAGAGAGAGTATGTGGGTGACTTTCCCACCGAAATGGTAAAGCACTTTTTTTATAGCCTGGCAATGAACTTGAAGGCTACAATTCATGTTAGCTTTGCAGGTGAAAACGACCACCACAAAATCGAAGCCTGCTTTAAGGGTTTTGCCCGGGCTCTGAAGATGGCTATAGAACAAAACGGGCGTATCGAGAATCTTGTCCCCAGTTCCAAAGGGACGTTGTAGATTATTTATGATTGCTATCATCAAGTATAAAGCCGGAAACACAGCTTCTGTTGCAAACGCATTAGAAAGATTAGGAGCCCATTATTTTTTTGCTGAAACCCCCGAAGAACTTGAAAGCGCCAAAGCGGTGATCTTTCCGGGAGTTGGACATGCCGGTGCTGCTATGAGATCGCTGGAAGAAAATGGAGTTGATGAATGGCTCAGGAATACAAAGAAGCCGGTGTTGGGAATTTGTGTAGGAATGCAGCTTATGTTCGAAACTTCTACGGAAGGAGATACTATAGGGCTTGGGATCATCCCGGGAGCCTTGCAAAAATTCGACGAAAAAGAAGCTAAAGTTCCACACATGGGCTGGAATAAACTCATAAACCCGAAAAAACATGCGATCCTGAAAAACCTGATCTCAAAAAATTACCTGTATTTTGTGCATAGTTATTATGCCCCAGTGGGAGATCATACCCTGGCAACTTGTAATTATATCAACGACTTTTCCGCCATCGTTGCCAGGGACAATTTTATAGGAGTACAATTTCATCCCGAAAAATCGGGCAGTGTTGGGTCTATGATCCTTCAAAATTTTTTGGATCTGGTTTATTCTCCTGAGAAGGTGAAAGTATAAGATGAAGCAGTCACGATGAAATCGGGCAGTTTAGTTAGATTAGCGAGCCTGCGTCTTTTCCTTATCCAGGATCTTGCGCCTGTACCATTGATCAGATGGGGTTTCCATCAGATCGAGTTCGTGGTTGTTTAATCTACCTCCTGGTCTGCCGGCTCTAAGCCGTCTGACCGATTGCCTGATTTGGGCAACCCAAGCTTATTCTTATCTTAATCCAACATTCTGCGCCTGCCTCATCAATCAGATGGGGTTTCCATCAGATCGAGTTCGTGGTTGTTTAATCTACCTCTTGGTCCGATGGGTTTTGCAGCTATTTTAACATTCTTTATCTCGAACTCACGTTATTTAATAAACTTCTGTCCAGCAATTTTGCTTTTGTTCAGGTTTAAAAATATCGGGATGCATTATTTCTGCCAGTATCCGGGCAGAATCAGTAATTCTCGGGCCCGGGCGATTAAAAAATTGGTGCCCATCGGCTATGTATATCCTTTTATTTTTTAAGGCTTTCAGCTCTTGCCATCCTTCAGTTTTACATAAAGTATCTAATTCTGATTTAGTTTTTTGAATGGGGTAACCGCAGGGTATAATAGATAAAATCTCAGGATCTGCTTTCATTAATTGTTCAAAATTAATGAAGGGTGAATGTTCTCCGCTTTGGCCTAAAGTACAGTATCCGCCGGCAATTTCTACTAAGTCAGGCATCCAGTTCCCGGCTGTCATAAGCGGGTCAATCCATTCTATGATCTCCATATGGACAGGTTCTAATGTTGAAGTCTTATTCCGGATCGCCGAAAAACCCTGGTCGATTTCATTTTTTAGCTGCAGTCCTTTTTCGGGAATCTTAAATTGGCCTGCAATAACCTGAATGTCAGCCAAAATATCTTCAAGGGTTTCGGGAGAAAAAGAAAGGACAGACGCCTCTACTCCAATTTGAGCCAAACATTGTTCCACGTCTTTAAGAGCCACAGCACATACTTCACATTGATCCTGAGTAAGAATGAGGTTTGGGTTTAACTGTCGGATTTGATCCGTGTTGATCCTGTAAATGGATAATCCCTCAGAAAGAATTGCCTTAACTTTTTGATCTATATCAAAACTTTGACCGTCAAAGGGATACTTAGGCTGACTGCATGCGGGCAATGTTTGTACATATTCCGGGTAGTCACATTCGTGGGAACGTCCTACAAGTTGTTCGCGCAAACCTAAAGCGCAAACAATTTCTGTTGTTGCAGGGAGCAACGAAATGATTTTCATCTCTGATTAATCTTTGGAAGGCGGCCTTCGGTTATCATTCGAAATAGTATCAATGAGTTTGTTGTAGGGATCGATACCCACCGAAACCGGTTTCTCATCTACGGTGATGGTAATTTCATTCATGATGTCAGTGAATTTCCGTTTCTCCAGGTAGAGAACGGTTTCATTGCCTTTCTCGTCCACTCCAAATATACCTACTTCTATCCAGTCATTAAGGGGGAGTGATTCTACCGGTCGGCGGCGTCCTTCAACTTCAACCGAAAGACTGTCTCCGGCCTCATTTTTGTAGATCCGCTCACCTGTTTCTCCGGTTCGGTATTTGGAAGCCTGAAGCGTCATATTTATTTCAAAGATACTACTATCAATTTCTGAATAAGAGGCTTCTTCCACACGGTTATCATACAGCGTGATAGTTTCAAACATATCCTTGATAAGATATTGTAGTGAATCGGGTGTGGTTTCTTTCAGATACTTCACCAATTCCAGCGAAATGGTATAAGGTGGCTCCTGAAAAGCAACCTCATCAATGTAATCACTCAGGGCGGCGTTAAGCTTATCTTCACCGATATAATCACTCAACGCATAAAACACGAGCGAACCTTTGTTATAGTGAATGTACTGCTGATTCTCATTATAGATGAGTGGCATTTCTTTTTGCGATTCCATTGTTCGGCCTATCAAATAACTGTCTAAAGCATCTTTGAGAAACCGGCGCATTTGGTGCACACCGTATTCTTTTTCAAGCACTTTTAAGGCGCTGTATTCCGAAAGACTTTCGGACAGCATGGTTGCCCCTTGAACATTAGCTCCGATCACCTGATGCGCCCACCACTGATGCGCCACTTCATGTGCAGTAATACTGAACGGATAGTTTACAGCTTCTTCATCGGTGGTATCCACATCGGCAATAAATCCGACGGCCTCGGAATAAGGAACGGTATTGGCAAAGGATTGTGCAAAGCTTCCACCGGTTCTTGGGAACTCAATAATACGTAGTTGACGGAACTGATACGGACTGAAATTCTCTGTGTAATAATCCAGCGATTTCTTCACTCCGTCGATCATATAATCCAGGTTATAGGTGTGATCAGGATGATGGTATATCTCAATATTCACATCATTCCATCTATCCCGGACAACCTCAAATTCGGCAGAAATGAATGAATAGAAATTTACCATAGTGCTGTCCATTTTATAATGAAAGTAGCGGCGGCCATCCTCTTCCCATTCATCCTGAAGATAACCCGGAGCGATGGCAATTTGCTCAGGAGAAGTTGAGATCGTAGTCTCAAAATCGATCCAGTCTGCATCACTGGAGATGTAGTTATCCATCCGTGCGGTACTGTCGGTAGGCGGAGCCATGCGGTCTTTGGGGGGAAGTCCATAGCGTTCGCGGGCTTCACGACTGCTTAATTCCCCGGATTCCTGATATCCAATTCTTGGGAAAATGGAGTTATTGATGAAAGTTCCGTTATTACGCACCGGTGAATTATTCCGCAGGATCTCATTCGGTTTGTTGGAAAGCGCAAAGGTGAATAGTACCGAATCGCCGGGCATCATAGGTTCGGAAAGTTGGTAGATATCGTAATTCATGGAATCGTCTTCCACTGCCAGCTCAAACTCACGGTCAAACTCGAATACACTGATGAGATTGTTATGATCGATGTGTATGGAATCTATAGCTATGTCGGTTTTATTTACCAGAATATAGCTTCCGGCCACTTCCAGATCCCGGCTTTCAGGAAACAGATCCAGGTTTATAGAACTTGATACAATGCGCGGCTGTGGGACGTTTTTATATTTGCCGTAATTTTTTTCCCAATTAGCTGCCCGCTGTTCCCGCTGTTGAGATGAGATATATTCGTATTTGACGTTATTAACATAATAGATCCAGCTTCCTATTCCCAGAAAACCAATTAAAGAAAGGGTAAAAATGATCTTTAGCTTTGGGGTGAAGGCTTCTGCGGCGTTATGGAATCTTTCTTTGATACTGCCCGGTAAACCTCTCCTGAAAAACAGAATTGAGAGTACATAAAAAGCAATTCCCAGCAACAGCCAGTACACTTTATATACAAAGTATGGAGCCAGTGAGCTGCCATATCCGTTCATATCAGAATAGGCTGTTCCGGGAGCCTGATTAAATTTGAATATGGTTTGCTCAATCCCAATTTCACTTAAAAAGGTAATGCCAATGGATATTACGAGGAGAAGGATAAACCCGATATAGTAATTCTTGAACAGGCTGTGGATAAAGATGGACAGTAATCCCCAGATAGCTACATGAATGAGCGTAATTGCATACAAGTCGAAAAGGTATAATCCGATCTCAAAATTGTAATATCCATTGAAAAGCTGAACACCGAGTCCGGCGATCATGATGATGGAAAGCAATGCCATTTGCATCAGCACTAGTGCCAGAAACTTAGAAAACAGGATGGTCCAGTTTGGGGTGGGTGTTACATGAATCAACTGATCCATATTATCGCTACGGCTCCGGTGGATGAGCATACCAGCATATAAGAACGTCAAAATATTGATGAATAAGCTGAAAAAAGTACCGGGAAGCTGCAGCATTTGCCAGGTTACGGGAAGGGTATCGGTACCAAAGATCTCACCTCCTAAAAGTATCACGCTTAGCGAGATCAAAAGTCCGATCAATCCTATGATGATAAACGCCCAGCCGCTTACGATATACCGGAAGTCAACTTTGGCAAGCTCCCAGGCAAGTTTCAGGTTCTCTGCAAAGGTGAAATTCATAGCCACTTTCGGCATGTTCACCGTTAGAATGCTTCCAAAGTTCTTCTTCGTTACGGTTTCTCCTTTTTTCTTCCGAAAGAAATTGAAGCTATAGGCCTGCTGACTAAAACTGAAAGCACGATAAACTAATCCAAAGATCAGAATACCAAGTCCGGTCCAGATAAGTCGGTTGTATAGAATAATTTCACCCCAGGGGAGTGGATTTTCATTTTGCTCGAAAACCGTCCAGTATTCCGTGTAATAAGCATTGGCCTGGGCTCCATAAGGATCGAGCAGGGCGGCCAGCATTTTGTTATCAAGGTCGGCAGTGAGGTTTTGGGCAAATATCTGGATCAGGAAAAACCCCAGTATCACAATAAAGGCCACGTTTATATTCCGGGTGAAGGTTACCACGGCAAACACCATTGCCCCAAAAAAGATCATATTGGGAATGAGATAATACAGAAAAGGCTGAATATAGCTCATCAGGTTGAACGGGCCAAGTAATTCCGGATTCGTACCGGGAGTGATGGTTCCAAGAATGATTCCCAAAGCAGCTGCAATCATTACAAAAGTAGAAACCGTAAGCCCGGCCATAAATTTACCAAACAGATATTCCCATTTTTTGAAGGGATAAGAATATAACACCGAATGCATGTTGTGCTTATAATCCCGGTAAATGGTTCCGCCGATCAGGGCCGGTAAGAAGAAATAGAGGATGATACCCATCTCATTCAAGAGCCCGTTTATGGCTATAGGCGAGTTCATAATGGTGATGGTATTCATGCTCACCGTCAGGCTTTCAAATATTCCCGCAGCGCTGATCATTATAAAATAAGAGAGGGCAAACATAATGCCGGCATACACATAAAAAGAAGGTTTGCGCAGCCAGTACCGGATCTCAAAAGAAAAAATGGAATAAAACATATTGGGCAAATTTTTGAATTAAGCGGTTACAACTTCTTTCTCTTCTCGCAAGGTGACGAAATACACATCCGCCAGATCCGGATCTTTTGCTTGAAAGGTTTCGTTCGGTTGTTCCATGTTGTGCACACGGATGTTCAGCGTATTATCCTGATTAAAGTTGGAGGAGATAATGTTGAACTGATCTTCATAAGCTTCCAGTTCATCCCGCTCTATTACCTTTGTCCAAATTTGTCCTTTTAAACTTTTAACAGCCTCTTTTGGAGTGTGGTGACTCAAAATTCGCCCTCCATTCATAATGGCCATATCGGTACAAAGCTCCTTCACATCATCTACAATATGGGTTGAGAAGATCACGATATGATTAGTCCCAATTTCACGCAGTACGTTCAGGAATCTATGGCGCTCGGAGGGATCTAACCCGGCCGTAGGCTCATCCACGATAATGAGCTTGGGATCATTCAATAATAACTGAGCGATTCCAAAGCGCTGTTTCATTCCACCAGAATAGCCGGCTACGTTTTTGTTCTTTACCTCACTTAAGTTGGTTACTTCCAGGGCGGTATTAACCATTTCGTTCCGTTCATCCTTATCGGTGATTCCCTTTAGACGGGCAAAATAGTGCAGCAGTTCTTCCGCAGACATGTTCGGATACACTCCAAATTCCTGAGGCAAGTATCCCAGCACTTTGCGGAGACTTTGTTTGTCCTCAAGGATGTTGATGTCATCCAGGAAAGCAGAACCGCTGTCAGGAGCCTGCAGGGTAGCGATGGTACGCATTAAGGTAGATTTTCCGGCCCCGTTTGGCCCCAACAGGCCAAACATTCCAGATTCGATCTCTATGGAAACATCATCAAGGGCTTTTACCCCGTTTTTGTACGTTTTCGAAATATTGGAAAGAGTAAGTTTCATGACCCGTTTTTTTTTGTGATGGATAACGAGCATGAGTATAAGTATTTAAAACTTTTTTTTTGGATGAATTTTGAACTTTACGTCCACAAGGTCAGTATTAAAGCAGCGAATTAAGGTTTTATGATACTATTGCCTTTATCGTTAATTACTCCTATAATCTTTTATAAATGCCTTTTTAAATGTGTGCTACAGTTCTTTTGAAGGTAAAAAAGTTAAAGAGAAGTAGGTGCTAATACCGTGGAAAGCTAATCTAAAATACCATGAAAGACTTACAGAATAATTTCGCAATGGATATAAAGTACGTCGGGAGAAAACTGATTTTTTTAACTCTGTTGATTCCATTTTTGTTGACATCCTGTGATGATCAGCGAGTACAGGTTATAGAATGGGTTGAATATGAGCCTGTTTACATGTCACAAGAAGAGTTTGAGAATGCAGTTGACATGGAGCCCGCGCGCGAGCTTGAAAAACCGGGTAAGATCTACTTTTATGATCAAATGTTATTTGTGAATGAAGTAAACAAAGGGGTTCATATTATTGATAACAGTGACCCTTCAGTTCCTGTGAATTTGGGATTCATTAACATCCCGGCCAATAAAGATATTGCGGTAAAAGGCGACCTCTTGTATGCTGATTCTTACAGCGACCTTTTGGTATTTGATATCGGAAATATACAGCAACCGGAATTATTATCGAGAGTGGAGGGGGTGTTTGAAGAGTATGTTGATTTCATCACATTTCAGCGCGGTTTTCCTTATCAATCTGTCGATCCATCAAAAGGGATAGTGGTTGATTGGAAGGAGGTAAAAATGGAAGAGATTTGTGAAGATAATTGCAGTTCATTCCGTCCAGGAAATAATCGGTGGGTTACCTTTGAAACTTCTGTCGCCACCAGCTTCAGTGATGGAGGCGGTGCATCAGCCTCAGGAATAGGTGGTTCTATGGCTCGGTTTGCTATAACAGGGGATTATCTTTACGCAGTTGACTATAGCAACCTTCACACGTTCAATATTTCCATAAGTGAACCGGTAAATGAAAATAGCATACATATCGGTTGGTTAATTGAAACTGTTTTTCCGTATAAAGATCACCTGTATGTAGGTTCTGCAAATGCCATGTATATTTATGACATCGGCAGTGATCCCTCTGCTCCATCAGAGCTTTCAACATATAGCCACTTCACCGCATGTGATCCTGTAGTTGTTTCTGGAGATATTGCTTATGTAACACTTAGGGATGGAGAGAGATGCCCGAGAGGGGTAAACCGACTCGAAGTTATCAATGTATCAGATCCTGTTAATCCGGAAAAAATGGCGGATTACGAAATGATCAATCCTCATGGATTAGGAATTGATGGAGACTACCTGTTTATAAGTGAAGGGGATAAGGGACTCAAGATCATGGATGCCGGGAATCCAACAAATATCAAACAACTTCGGCATATTGAAGATATCCGTACCTTCGATGTGATTCCTTTCAATAATGTTCTGATGATAACCGGTAAGTCAGGTATTGTGCAATATGACTACAGTGACATCAACAATTTAGAACACCTTAGTACCATTCCAATAATAAACGATTAGTAAAATTGAATCCGAAATAGATATTCGCTTCAGTAAAACAAAAGATTCTATATGTATCAATCTTATTTTTGGAAGTCATTGCTTATACTGATTTTTCTTTCGTTTCCCGGTATTATTTTGGCGCAGCTTGCGATGGAAGACGTCGTTTACTTGAATAACGGTAGTATTTTAAGGGGAGAGATCATTGAAATAAATGAAGACGAGTACCTTAAGATCAAAATTTCAGGGGGAAGCGTATTTTTTATTTTGATGGATGAGGTAGAAAAAATTAAAAGAGAAAAAGCTTACCGCCCGAAACTTTTCAAACAAAAAGGATACGTTAATTATACCGGTCTTGAAATACTTTCAGGTGATCAGGGCAGTAATGCAATGCGATACCAAATGGTAAATGGATATCAATTTACACCCCAATTTTCTGCTGGTCTTGGAATAGGATTTGTTAATTATCATGACCCTTTGAATACGATCCCGGTTTTTGCTGATGCACGTTTTAAGCTGCTGAAGTCCAATACAGCCCCTTTTATTTTTTTAAAAGGAGGCTATAACTTTAGTGTTAACCCGAATGAAGAATATCCTATTGAAGATCATAGCGGGGGTCTAATGCTGAATGCGGGAATAGGCATTCAGTTTGAAATAAATGAAAATGTTGGCTGGTATTTTAATGCAGGGTATAATATTGACAAAATGGAATATGAGGAGGAAGGTTTTGGCGGCAGAAGTTTGAAAACCTCCCTTGTCTATAAACGCATTCATTTTGGTTTTGGACTGGCTTTTTAATTCAAGATTACCACACCTAATCTACCCAATCAGCTATAAATACGTTGGTCGAGCGGCTTCCTCCATTATTGCGGTTTGATGAGAAGACGATCTTCTTACCATCAGGAGAAAACATGGGAAACGAATCAAATTGATCGTCAAAAGTAATCTGCTCCAATCCGGTTCCATCTATTTTTATCATAAAGATGTTAAAGGGAAATCCACGCTGGGACTGATGATTTGATGAAAATACGATCTTCTCACCCGATGGATGGAAATACGGTGCCCAGTTGGCATTGCCGAGATCCGTGATCTGCTTTAGCCCGGTTCCATCCACATTCATTATAAATAATTCCATATTAGTGGGTTCAACCAAGCCATCTTCAAGTAAAGATTGATACTTGTTAACTTCTTCCTCAGTCTGTGGGCGGGAGGCACGAAAAATAAGCTGACTTCCATCCGGTGAGAAAAAGGCCCCGCCGTCGTATCCCAATTCATCAGTTATTTGGATAACGTTAGAGCCATCGGTATCCATGATGTACAGTTCAAGATCGCCGCTTCGTTCAGAGGTGAAAACAATTTTATCACCGTTTGGAGAAACCGTAGGCTCGGCATCATATCCCGGCTCATCGGTAAGCTTAGCAATGATGTTGCCTTCCATGTCTGCTTTATAAATATCATAAGTATCATAGATCGGCCAAACGTACGCTCCGCCTTGGCTACGTTCGGATGGGGTTGGGCATTCCATTCCATTTTCGTGGGTTGAAGAATACACAAAAGTTGAATCTCCGGGAAGAAAATAGGCACAGGTTGTCCGTCCGTTTCCGGTGCTGATCATCGGTGGTTCAAACCCCGGTTCTTTCTCAGAAATATCCATCGTGAAGATTTGATCACATTCCACCCCCCATTCAGGATTATTGGATTGGAAGATGAGTTGTTCGCTGTCATAACTCCAGTAAGCTTCGGCATTATCACCTCCAAAGGTAAGCTGACGTACATTCTGGAGATGTACTTCTTGCTCGTATTTTAGGGAATCTGCTTCAGGATTATAGGTGTTTTTTTCAGGATTGGAGGTACATGAAACAAGAAGAATAGTGGCTAAAAATAAAGAAAGATACTTCATGAATAGTTTTTGAGTGATTTTGATGAATGGGCAAAAAATAAGGAAATTGGTCAATTTGATCACAGTGTTATTTGATATACCAATTAAATAAAAAGGAACATGCTTTTTATAGCATGCCCCTTCATAAGGTTTAAACTAAAAAATCAGAAACTTAACTGAATGCCTCCAAGAACATATCTTGGCAGCCCCGGACGTAATCCTGCCGGTCTGCGTGCAACTATGTAGGTTTCATCAGTTAGATTTTTAATGTCCATGAAAACTTTGGCATATTCGTTTATCCTGTATCCGAGATTTAGGTCAGTTAACAGATAGGCATCAGTGCTTTCATTATTAGAAATGGAACCCTGACCGGCAATGGTTCTCATTTTAGAAGAAGTTGAGAATGAGATGTTCGCTTCAATTTTATTAAAATAGATTCCGAGTGATGCATTAAGTTGATGTTTAGGGAGGTATGGCAACTCATCTCCCTTTTCTATATCACCCCATGGCCCGAAACTACTATCAAACGAGTTTTGGAATTCAGCATTGGTGTAAGTATAGTTCAGGGAAAGTGGTAACTGAAAGTTGGACGCTACTTCCGTTAGCATGAGCTGTGATGATACTTCAAGTCCTGTTGTGTTTACTTCACCGGCGTTAAATTGATCCGTGCTTCCGGTTCCACCACCTGCAGCAAGGTCAGAACCCAATAGGTTGCTGTAGTCGTTAAAGAAACCTACAACTTCTAAATAAATACGTTCACTATTGAATCTGGAACCCAGCTCATAGTTAATGCTTTTCTCGGGGTCAGTATCAGGGCTGGCTCCGGACCCGGGAGGGGCAAACCCTTTGTGTACCCCACCAAAAATGTTAACAGTTTTAGATAGATTATAGTTGGCACCCAATCCAGGTACAAAAACATCCAGGTCAATTTCATTGACTGCCGGTGTTGTTGAACGATCAGGGTCGGTGGTTCCCCAGTTTTCCCGTTTTAGTGTAATGTTCTCGTATCGAAGTCCTGGAGTTATAGTTAGTTTACTATTGATCAGGATCTTATCCTGAATGTAAAGAGCCAGTGCGTTTGCCGATTCTATGCGGTTACTATCTGTACCCGGTGTACCGATACTAGTTCGGATCATTTGTCCACCTTCCATTCGGTATCCATCAACCCATTGAAAGCGGTCCATTTCATCGTAATGATAACGGATGCCCAGCTCAATGCTGTTTTCAAAGGTTCCGACCTTTAGATTTGAACCGATTATAGACTGAATTCCCTGGGAGTAATAAGAGCGATTGTTTGCCTTCACAGCTAAGGCATCATCAGCACTGTTAACCTGTCCGGTTACAATATTATAAGCAGACTGGTTAGCTTGTGGGGCAGCAAGCAGATTTCCAATACTTACGCCATCAACTTCATCTAGTTTATACCAGTTTCTGTTGAAATCATTTCTGTATAAAGTAGTTGTGATATCAAGGTTTTCGCTAAACTGAGCAAAATGTCTAACGGAATATTGCTGATGATCAACATCCATGAGATCCACTTGAGAACCGGTATACCTTCTGTAAGGATTTTCCTGAAAATCAGATTCCGTCAGCCCAAGGTATGTTTCATTCGACATTTCTTCGTAGTATCCGATTTTGAATTCTACTTTCTGAAAAACGTCAGCTGTGGGATTGGTTTTGATCATGAATTTTCCTATAAAATCCTTTATGTCAAAACCTGTGTTGCCACCGTTGTCAAGAGCCTTGAACCCATCATTTTCCTGCTGATAGGTTTCTACAAGAAAACCAAAGTTCTTATAAGTGTTACCGATATTAGCGTGAATATTACGGGTACTTAATTCGCCGGCACTCACCTCAGCATTTCCTGTTAGATCGTAGGGAATTCTGGTTGAGATCAGGTTAAGTGCGCCGCCGGTCGTGAACGGACCATATTTTATTTGGGAGGATCCTTTACGGACTTCAATAGCACTCATCCTTCCTACAGACGGGAAGTAATAGGCAGCGGGAGCAGCATAGGGTGCAGGTGCAGCCAGAATACCGTCTTCCATAAGTGTGATCTTGGCACTTCGGGAAACACCGGTTCCCCTTAAACCAATATTTGGCCTTAGCCCAAATCCGTCTTCTTCCTGAATGTTAACGCCGGTTACTGAGCGTAGGATTCGGTTTATGTCGTTGTATTCAAATTTTTGCAGTTCACGAGTTCCAATGTAGGTTGCTGAACCGGGTGTCTTTTCAATCCAGGCCGGTGCCCCAACTACATTAATACGCTTGTAAATAACCTTATCGTAGGTTGCCACACTGTCTTTGGCGGTTTGCTGGGCAGCTAAATAGGAGGTGCTTAAGAATATTGCTGTGATTAAGAGTGTTATTTTTCTCATGGAAGTTGAAAGAAAGATATTATAGGTTGGTATTATTATTTAGAACGATTCTAATTTAAGGAGCTTTTCAAACGGAATCAAAGCTTATATAGAATAAATCTAAATTAAATTTTCTCTGACCAATACCAGGGAACAAACCGGGATAGGTTTCATTTAAACGCATACAGATAAACGAAAATAAAAACTTAAGAATCATGCTACGACATATATTCACGATTTTATTTACAGGAATAATTGTGGTACTGGGAGCTTGTTCAGCAGAGACGCAGAGAAAAGCCGGTGAGGTTGATAACCAAATTGAACGTACAGTTGAATCCGCAAAAGAGGATGTAGAGCAAACAAAAGCTGAATTTATAGCCCAGGCTCATCAAAAACTTGATGAATTAAATAATGACATTCAGGAAGCTGAGAATAGATTAAGAGAAGAATCAGGAGAAATTGAAGAAGACGCCAGAAAAGAGCTCAACAATTTAAAAGAGCAACGTGATTTAATAAAAAAAGATATTAATGCCCTGAAAGAAACGAGTCAAGAAAATTGGGAAACCTTAAAAACTTCGCTTCAAGCTAAAATAGAGTCCTTGAAAAACAGCTATAATAATTTTGTGGAAGATCTGAAGCTGGGATAAGGGCTTAGGGTTGGCGTCTTGGTGAAACCAATTCCATTACCTGGCTCAATACATTCTTGCTGATACTGAATACTTTTTCCTGATGATTCATGGCCAGGAAGCGCAGAACCATTCGGAGTTCTGCAAGTAATTTTGGGGGGTTGCTGATCAAAGAATCTTCGCGGACTACTTCTTCCCAGTCTATGGAATGCTGAAATTTCACACCCGCCCGTGCCATTGTTTTTAGATACACGTTCGCCATTAATCCGTATCCTATGGTTGTTGGATGGAGTCCATCCAAACTGAAGATGCCGCCTTTATAAAGCTTGCCTTCATCGTTCAGGCGAATGAAATCGGTGGAAAGCATTACTTCGCCGTCGTTATCAACAAGGTGAGAGGTACTTTCTTGTCCTTTAAGGGCTTCTGCCAATCCCTTTGGGAAATCACGCACTAATTCGCCACCCAATCGTCGACGTGCCATTCCCGCTACATTCTTTGCCATAGGCACCACATTCCAGCCGTATTCATCGGCTACCTTCTTTATGATAGCATTATACGCATCCATGGTAAGGTCCAGTTGTATGGCTTCATCTTTTGTAAGGTGAGGATGTTTATCAGGGTGAAAGTCTTCATCCCAGATCCAGAATCTGGTATAATAATCAAAGTAACCAAGCCGCTTACTGGAAAGATCGGAATTAACTCCGCGTACTACGGGAGGAATAGTTACATAAGGAAGGGTCGGCACGAATACTCTTTTAGCTCCAAGACCTTTCACCTTTTTGGCCATTTTGCGGTACTGATGTTCAAAATGCTCAGGCCTGTAAATAGTATGAGTGCGCTGCCCCGGAAAAACTTCAAGGTCGTCCTCTTCGGACCAAATAAGTTTGAGGTCGGTAACAGTCGCGATCATGTTATTATGGCCTAAACATACAATCAAATTCTCAATACCACCATCTTCTGCTAATACTTTTGCATTATCAAACTGGGTGCATTTCTGATATTCAGGTTTAAAAGATGGATTCAAAACCAATCGGGCAGTAGTAAATTTGGCATGTTCCGGAAGCATATTGAAGACGGTAAACTGCTCCCGGTTGTTCATGATGTGATGACGGCTGTTTTCTTCATTTACTATCCAGGAGTCACTGATATTAAACCCCCATACCGATTGGTTGTGATAGGGCCGAATGCGATCTACAGAAAGATCTTTAAAACCACCTTCCCAATATTTTTTGATGCGCTTCAGTGTTTTTATTGTGTATCTTGCTGCAGGAAGGACTTCAGTCCATTCAATTTTATCCCCAAATTCTTCGGAAAGTCCGCGGACTAAAACTTCGATATTAAGTGGGATGCCTGCCTGAGCAGTGAAACTTGGCTGATCGAAATCGGGCTGAGGATCAAAACACCGATGGAGCATGGCCGGAAAATTCAAATCCGTACGATACACTCCTCCGTTCTTGAAGCCTTGGGAAAGGCTGTCTCCGATCACTACCAGTTTATGTTTCGCTTCTTTTTTATTCCAGAACATTATTTTTGCCACTAAATTTCAAAAACACAAAAAGATAACTAAGTGTGCGGGGATTCAAAATGTAATTGTGAGGAATTACATTAAGTTACCCTGAGTTCGAGATAAAGAACTTTAGAATAATTACAAGATCCATCTGACGGATACCCCGTTTGACGGATGGTGCAGGTGCAGGGTGCTGAATTAGGCTAAAGAAAAGACGCAGGTGCTCGAATCAAGCAATCGGTCAGATGGACTTAGAGCCATCAGACCGAGGAGCTGGTTACACATTCTCGAATTCGATCTGATGGATCACCCATCTGATCGATCGTGCAGGCGCAGGATGTTGGATTAGGATACGAACTGAACTTGGTATCCGAATCAAACAAACGTTTAGATGGACCTGGAGCCATCAGGCCGTATCTCAAAGGCTTTGACGAGGATAATTGTATCGAACTCACGTTAAGTTACTTTTTTAAGCATTGTCCTCTCTTCCCAAAAGCTTTCGGGACAAAGCCAAATCCTGTCTCTCTCCAAAGAGAGATAAATTTTTGCCATTTCAAGGCTTCAATACTTCGATATTCAATGTTCCTTTATTGAATGTTCGATATTCTCACCCTGTGTCCTTTCGGAGGGACAACACGTGCAGCTCGCTGCCTCTTGAGGGAGGAGTGTCAGAAACCAAATTAATCCATCACTTCCCAAAAAACTTCCTATTTTAGGTTTTCGAGATTTAGCAGCAAATAGGTAAACCAATCCAAATATGTCAGTAAAAAATAGATTAGAGCAATTTAGAGAAGAGCGTGAGATCCAAAACGAAAAAGTTATGGATTTCGACCATCTGGGTATTAAACGCTTTTTTAATATGGATACCAATACCTACCGTGATGGAGCGCTTCCCACTCAAACGAAAGAGTTATTAGGGCTTGTGGCTTCTGCAGTGCTGCGCTGTAATGACTGCATTGATTATCATCTTGAACAATGCGCCAAAACTGATTCAACTAAAGCTGAGATCGTGGACGCACTGAATGTGGCATTGATCGTGGGGGGCAGTATTGTGATCCCACATTTACGACATGCTGCAGAAACACTGGAGATCCTGGAAAAAGAAGGTGTACTTAAAACCAATTAATCGGCCAGAAATTCTGATGGTTCCGGGTGAAGGAATTTAATTTTTAGTTGTTTTTTTAATTTTTCAGAAGAAACTTTTTTACCATCTGAACCGCCTTCTTCAAAAGTCGGTTTTTTCAATTCAAGCCTTTCAGCAATTTTGGTATAGATCTCGGATCTGGAAGGGTGACTCCCGCTGCATACATTGAAGATCTCGCCTTTGATTTTCTTTTCCATAATTTTGGCCGTAACCTGAATTACATCATCGCTATGAACTAAGTTAACCGGTGAGTCGCCATCGGCAATATTTTTTCTTCCCGCCATAAACCTGGCCGGATGCCGGTCTTCTCCGTATAAACCACTAAGCCTTAGAATTACAGCATCGGGAGAATATTTAACTAAAGCACCTTCCGCCGCAGTAATTGCATTATCACTATTTTCGTCGGGTTTTGCATCTGATTCTGTGACCTCATTCTTTGTATCTTCATATACGGATGTGGAACTATACATAATGGTCTGTACGTTTCGTTCAGCGAGAACCTGAGAAAGCTGCCCGATTATTTTTGGATAGTCTTTTCTGTCTTCACCCCGGCCGGGTGAAATTGAAATGATCACAGTGTTGACATCAGGCAAACGGATATCAGAAAGGGATGCAGAAGGTAATTCAAGCTTTACCGGCCTGATCTCAAGTGCATTTAGCTCAGAAAAATTTGAAGAAGAGCGAGTGGTACCATACACCGTTAACTTCTTTGAGATCAGGTAAGAGCCTAATTTTCTACCTAACCAACCGCATCCAATGATCAATACAGGGTCATTTTTCTTGAAATTCATATTTTCTTCATATTAAATAAACTTATTGCTCAATTGTAGCAGAACATATATTAAAAAAAGGCATGGAACAATCTAAAACAGGCATATTATTAGTAAATCTTGGATCACCGGATAGTTATGAACCCGCTGACCTGAAAGTATATCTGAGAGAATTCTTAACGGATAAACGAGTCATTGATTTCCCTACCCCCATTCGCAAAGCTCTTGTTGAGGGTATTATCTTGCCAATTCGTCCCAAAGAGTCCGCCGAAGCCTACGAGTTGATTTGGTGGGATGAAGGCTCGCCATTGATCGTGATTACACAGAGAGTGATTGATAAACTTCAGAAAAGGTTAGGTGAGCAGGTTCCAATTTCCATGGGAATGCGCTATGGTAATCCATCCATAGAAGCCGGTTTTGATGAATTAATGGAAAAAAACCCGGACCTGGAAAGAGTATTTATGGTTCCGCTCTACCCTCAATATGCGATGGCTACCACGGAGACAGTGATCGAAAAAGCCAAAGAAGTATGGCTAAAAAAATATCCTCACCTGCAGATGATCACAAAAGATGCTTTCTATGATGACCCCCGGTACATAAAAGCACTCGGAGAAAGCATCCGTCCTTATATTGAAGAGCACGATATCGATCACCTTATGTTTTCTTACCACGGGGTGCCGGAGCGGCATATCAAAAAAAGGGATATTACCGGCGATCATTGTCTTAAGTGTGAGGATTGCTGCAACGTAAATTCTCCTGCACATACCTTCTGCTATCGGCATCAGGATGTTAAAACCACCCAAAACGTAGCTGAATACCTGGATCTGGATAATAAAGATTTTAGCTACAGTTTTGCGTTTCAGTCTAAGCTGGGGATCGATCCATGGCTGACTCCCGCTACCGATAACGAACTCGTGCGATTGGCAGAAGAAGGAGTTAAAAAAATAGCGGTCTGCTGCCCGGCTTTCATCTCTGACTGTATTGAGACGCTGGAAGAAATCGGTATCCGTGGTAAAGAAGATTTTGTGGAAGCCGGTGGCGATGACCTCATCCTGATTCCCTGCGTCAACGATGATGACTTATGGATCGATGCCCTTGAAACGTGGTGTGCCGACATGCTGAAGCCTGCCGAGGCTGTTGCGTAAATTTTGAATCACAGGGTGTATGGAGGTTCACTAAGTTTTCTGTATGGCGTTAATTAATTCAGTAATCATGAAAAGTGATGAAGTGAGATTCTTAAAAACATGTATTGTAAAGAATGGAAAGTCGTGGTATTTCCGGGCTGTACGTTATTAAGGTATTGGAATCTCCTGACTCTGTGCTTGATGAAGAGCCATGTACGAAAATTTATCAAAAGAAATGTGTTGAAGATGAAAATCCTTATCTTATAAGGGTATTTCTCAATGATTGTAAATCAGCTCCATTGGCCATTACTACCTATAAAACTTCAAAGGTGGACAAATATGAAGATTAAATACGACAAAGCAGCCGATGTGCTTTACCTTAAACTATTGGAAGCGCAGGTTGCTGAAAGTGATGAAGATAAACCCGGAATTATCATAGATTATGATGAGCAGGGAAATATGGCTGGAATAGAGCTTTTGGAAGCATCAAGGCGGCGGAGAATCCCGCAGATGTTATCCATGAAGTAGCTTAGGTTACCACTAATTGAATGTCTGAAGAGAACAGCAATGATCATGTATTAATCCTTGGCGGAGGAATTTCAGGTCTTACCACGGCCTGGTTCCTTCAAAAAGCAGGGGTTCCATTCACTCTTATTGAAAAAGAGAACAAGACAGGAGGGGTTATTTCCTCATCTGAAATTGAGGGTACTATTGTTGATTATGGCCCAAATTCTCTTCGTGACAGGGATGGGATACTCCGTGCACTTGCTGCAGAAATTGGTCTTGAAGATGATATCATAGAGATATCTGAAGCCTTTAAAACAAGGTATATCGTCAGAGATCGTGAGTTGCAGGAGCTTCTGCCTTCTCCAAAAACCCTCTTTACAACTAATGTGTTGTCTGCAAAAGGCAAATGGCGCGTTTTGGCAGAACCTTTTATCTCTAAAGGAACGGCGGCGGATGAAAGTGTTGGATCTTTTCTGGAGCGAAGGATCGGGAAAGAGGCTGTTGATTACCTGGTGGACCCGGTTTTTTCTGGTATCTATGCAGGGGATATTTACAGCATCAGTAAGAAAAAGATTCTGCCAAAGCTGGCCGAAAATGAACAAAAATTTGGTTCACTTGTTATGGGAGCACTCCGTAACAAAAAAGAGAGATCTGATATAAAACCAGCAGTTCTGTCATTTAAGAAAGGGGTACAACAACTGGCGGAAGCTCTTGAGTCAAAGCTTGCAGATCATACTCGTCATGAAAAGGTATTAGAGATCAATAAACCTGATATTGGATTTCAAGTAAAAACTGAAAAAGCATTATATGATGCAGATCAGGTTATTTCTTGTCTGCCTGCACATAAATTAGAATCATTGTTGGTTAATTTTGACCCTAATCTAAGCAAGACGTTAAATGAGATTGCCTACTCCCCAATGATGTCCACCCAGCTTATTTTCAGAAAAGAGGATATTGATTTTAAGAAGAGTGGATTTGGCTTTTTGATTCCGAGAAAAGAAGATATTCGGCTGCTTGGAGCGATCTGGAAAACGAGTATCTTTCCTGAGCTGAGCCATGATGACCACTTTCACTTTACCCTTATGACAGGTGGCGCCCACGATACGTCTATATTGAGTGAATCGGTAAATGATATTGAAAAAGAGATTCTAAGAGAGTTTTCTGGGCTTACAGGCATCGCCCATGATCCACTATACATCAGATCAGTACTTTGGGAAAAAGCGATCCCACAATTTCATGTTGGTTACGAGAAAATTCTTCAAAAACTGGAAAATCAGGAACAACGATACCTGGGACTGCACTTTGGTGGTAATTACCGCTGGGGTGTTTCAGTGCCCGATTGTATAAAAGGTGCTAAAACATTGGTCCAGCAGTATTATAAATGAACGCCAGTTCGAGATAAGAACTAAGGTAAAAGGATAAAAATAATGGACGCTTATGGTCATTCCCGTGGAGACGGTAATCTAATATTTGCCATTACTTCAGTATTCAATTCCTGGTAAAGCATAAGATTTCGAATATCACCGACAAAGATGTCGGGACAGGTTCGCTGTGAAATGACCATTCAACGTATTCAAGCGATGGTCTTTATATCGAATTCACGTTAATACAGGTATTTCGAATTTTGCTTTTCCATTCGCAGAGACGATATTCGGGCTCATATTTCACTAATTGGCACGATGACAAAATCAAATTCTTCAAAAGGGCTCTTTGCCTGGGCCATGTATGATTGGGCAAATTCTGCCTACTTCGTAATGATTCAGACCTTTGTGTTTGCAGCCTATTTCGCGCAATCTATTGCTGAAAATGAAACGAGCGGGACAGCACTTTGGGGAAATATGATCGGGCTGGCCGGATTCGTGATAGCAGTTTCGGCTCCCTTTTTAGGGGCTATTGCAGATGAAGGAGGAAGGAGAAAGCCTTGGATCGTGTTTTTTACCACTTTATCTGTAATTGGCTGCAGCATGCTTTGGTTTGCGGAACCAGGCACAGAATTCATCTGGTTTGCTTTATCAATGGCTTTCGTGGCTACGCTGGGGGCTGAGCTTTCTTTCATCTTCTACAACGCCATGCTGCCGGATCTTACCACTAGCCTAACGATTGGGAAATGGTCGGGCTGGGGTTGGGCAATGGGCTATGCGGGAGGGCTTTTATGCTTGATTGTTGGATACTTTGGCTTTGTAGAAAACGGAGCAGCATGGTTTGGCCTTGATGAAGGCTCACTTCAAAACGTACGGATCACATTCTTGTTTACCGGAATTTGGTATGCACTTTTCAGTTTGCCTATGTTCCTTAAAACACCGGATACTCCATCAAAAAACAAATCCATGAAAAGAGCGGTTTCAGATGGCATGAAGGAGCTGAAAAATGGACTATCCATGCTTAAGGAAGAGCCTAACATTTGGAAATTTCTATTAGCACGTTTATTCTATAATGACGGCCTTGCCACCATTTTTGCTATGGGCGGGGTATATGCTGCCGGAACTTTTGGCTTCGATACCGGGCAGATCTTTATGTTCGGAATCGCGCTCAATGTAACGGCAGGCTTGGGTGCATTCGGATTTGCATGGCTGGATGATATCAGTGGTAGTAAGAACACGATCGTAGGGTCTTTGATAGGGTTGATCATCCCGGTAGTTGCCGTTTTATTTGTGGAGTCAGAATCATGGTTTTGGATATGGGGGTTAATGCTGGGGATCTTTGTAGGACCGGTGCAGGCATCAAGCCGGACTTTTATGGGGAGAATTGCTCCGCAAGACAAAAGAAATCAAATGTATGGGCTATTTGCGCTATCGGGTAAAATGACGACTTTTGCCGGCCCTATAATGGTAGGATGGATCACTTTTTTAACGGATAGTCAACGGTGGGGTATGAGTGCCATTCTGTTACTTTTGGCCATTGGGTTGGTATTAATGTTTGGGGTACATAAAATTAAGGGAACAACCCATGAAGAAGTGCCTATAACATAAAACCAAAGAAAAAAATGTATTTACCTACTTATTTATTAAATTAATGCAGATTTTACTACTGTAATTACAACAGTAAATTTAAGAAGCGGGTATTTTTAGTTCCATAAAATACCTATAACCGAAATAAAGTTAAAAGGAGTACATACATATGAGTAGAATGGACGACATCAACAATGTAGTAGAAGAATTACAAGTTGAAATGCAGAAATTTTATGAGAAAGGAAATAAAGCAGCCGGAACTAGGGCTCGTAAGCATCTAATGACCCTTAAAAATCTTTCTCACGAAATTCGGCAGGAAATTCAATCGAAGAAAAACGCAATGTAATTTCTTCTGTTAAACTTTAAAGAAAGGCCACCTTTGTGTGGCTTTTTTTATTTCATAAAGGTTTTTAAAGAAAGCATGAGTTTATACCTTAAGGGAACTTAAATAAACGATTATGAATCAGGAACCGGCTTCCAGAATCCATAAAAATGCCATTAAAGCCTGGACGGTAAATGCTTTACTGTTTGGGTTACTGTGGTTTATTCCCGCTATATTTTATGCAGGAATTGCTATATCCCAAAATTTCAACAATGAAACACCATGGTATAATGGAATCGATTGGCCATTGTTCCTAAGCTTGTTTTTAATCGCATTGATCTTATACATAATGATGGCATGGGTGTTGCCTAACTTGAGATGGAAACGCTGGAAATACGAAGTTTCCGATAACGGAATTGATATGCTGCGGGGTATAATCATCAAAAAAAGAACGGTGATCCCTATAAACAGGGTGCAGCATGTGGATACGCGGCAGGGTCCGGTTTACAGAAAGTTTGAACTGGCTTCGGTAGCAATTTCAACGGCTGCAACAACGCACGAAATACCTGCTTTGGACAATGAGACTGCGGATGAGCTTCGCAATACCATTTCAATGTTGGTTCGAAAGGTAAAAAGTGATGTCTGAGTTTAGAAAACAGCACCCGGTAGCCGGTGTTACTCAAGTCATAGACAGCATTAAACAGAATTTCATCACGCTGCTTATTGTCTTGTTCATCGGTTCTTCCAATACGGAAGGATACTTTCTCTATTTTTTAGCTGCAGGTCTTGTGATCTCATTATTTGGAGGAATATTTGGCTGGTGGTTCTTTAGATTCCGGATCTTTGAGGATGAGCTTCAGATCGAGAAAGGAATATTTGTTAAAAAGAAACTATATCTGTCAAAAGACAGAATTCAGGTTATTGATATTACCGAAGGTATTCTCCAGCGTTTATTCGGATTGGTGAAAGTGGAAGTAAAGACAGCCGGTGGGGGTACTGAAACAGCTACCATAAGCGCCATAACAAGAGAGGAAGCTGAAGAACTCCGAACTGAACTTAGAAAAAGAAATAATGGGAATTCAAATCACTTTGAAGATCTTGAAGAAGGCCAGGAGAAGAAAGACCAAATTTTATCTATCTGGAAACTGTCAACAAAAGATCTGGTATATGCTGCATTTACTTCCGGAAACTTTGGGTTGATTGCTTCCATTTTGGGTGCTGTCTCAGGGCAGTTGAGCGAAATGATCAACGAAGAGAATATCCGATTTATCTACCAAATAATGCCCGGCTATAGTGATGTCACCATTTATGTTGCCCTGATATTTGCCATCATCGTAGTTTCATGGTTACTTTCGTTTTTAGGAGTCATTTTCACTTATTCTGATTTCAGACTCCACAAAACCGAAGAAGAATTGATCATTACCCGTGGGTTGTTTGAAAAGAAGCATATAACCGTACCGTATGATCGCATTCAAGCCGTACGGTTTGTGGAGGGTGTGATACGGCAGCCTTTTGGATATGGGATGATCTATGTAGAAAGTGCGGGCTTTGATCAAAACCAGAAAGGACGATCCATTGTCTTGGCCCCATATATTTCGGCAAGAGCAGTCAGCTCTTTTTTGAATGAATTCTTAACGGAATATGAGGAGCCAGAGTATGGGTTCAAGCCTCCCAAAAAAGCACTATTTCGCTATATCCGAAGGCCGAACTATTTCTTACTGCTGTTGATACCGGTTCTTTGGTACTTCTTAAACCGCGGCTGGCTGTCATTGATGCTCATCCCTGTACTAACTATTTTGGGATGGATGCGGTACAAAGATGCTGCTGTAGGTTTTAATAATGATATACTACGTATGCGTTATCGAACCATTTCAAGAACAACGGCCATCATGAAAAAGAACAGAATTCAGGCTGTTGACCTTTCACAAAATCCATTTCAAATCAGGAAAGGTTTGGTTAATTTTTCTGCTACGGCTGCGTCCGGAGCGGGAGGAATGAATTTTGGAGTAGAAGATTTAGGAAATGAAGACAGCTTTCGTATTTATGATTGGGTAGCAGGGGAAAAAAATATTGGCCGGCAACATGAAGGTGAAGAACAAAACGGAACGGTTACCTAATTTTCTGAACTTTCAGCCCCCTCATTTTCATTCAGCTCAAAAAAGATCTTGAATCGCGTCCAGTCGTCTTGCTCAATTTCAAGCCGCCCATTTATTCGTTTTACCAGGACCTTAATAAGGGTCATTCCCAGCGAATCACTTTTAGCTATATCAAAATTGCTGTCCATTTTGTTCCCGTCACTTTCAACTAAAAGCTCAATGCCTTCAGGGCTTTTTTGAAGCTTGATCTTTAAAATTCCTGATTCATAATCTTTATAAGAGTGTTTGAATGCATTATTGATCAATTCGTTGAGAATAAGCCCGATTGGAATGGCACTGTTTATGTTAATAGTAATTGGGTGTACATCAATAATAATTTCAATCTCTTTTTCTTTAGAAGAGTATGCTTTTTCGATCTCTTCCGTGATTTCAATGATATAGGTATCAAGTGGAATTTCTGAGAGCGTTGTAGATTCATAGAGCTTTTCATGAACTTTAGCTATCGATTTGATGCGAGCCTGACTGGAACTGAGTATGTTCTGAACGTCTTCGTTCACTCCGTCTTTTTGAAGCTCTAATAAACTCGATATAATCGCAAGGTTATTTTTAACACGGTGATGGATCTCTTTAAGCAATAACTCTTTCTCTTTCAGCGACTCTTTTATTTTCTCTTCTTGTTCTTTTTGGGTTGAAATATCCCGTACAGCTCCGATTATAGCCTCGGGTTCCCCATGTTCATTACGGATCAAAGAGCGGACGTTGCTTACCCACTTCCAGTTCCCACTGCTATCCTGGAGTCGGAATTCAGTGGAGGGTAGAAAATCTCCATCCTCCAGATTATCGTATTTTTCTACCACTTTGCTCATACGGTCTCTGTCCTCAGGATGCATGATGGAAAGAATAAACTTAACTCCGCCATCTGCAAATAGCTCTTCATCATAACCAAGCATGCTTTCTACTGCAGGACTCACAAAAACATATTTCCTGGTACTCAGATCCAGTTTATAGAGTACATCCTTTGAATTATCAAATATATTTTTGAGTTGCTGTTCACTTTCCTTGAGAGCTTGAGTCCAGATGTGAGTAGAACGGTAAAAGCGGGAAGTGATCCAGATGCCAACAAAGATCAATATTAAACCCAAGGTAATGGTAGTCCACCAAAAGATTTCATTTACAAGTCGGGCCATGTTGCCCATGGCAAGAGAAAAGCTGTATTCGAGGTCGGTCAATTCATGATCCAATATTTCCAATTCTTCCATCCATCGGGTTTTTTGAGCATCGGAAACGGTACTGTTATTTTGGATTTTCGAATGTATGGACGCCGCAAAAGATCTGAACTCTTCAATTTTACTATCACCTGATTTCCAGATCTCGATGGCTTTTTTTACATGAGATATGTCCTGAAATCTTCGAAACAGGTTCACCATGTCCCTTACATCCTCCGGATGATTTTTTCCCGCAATGAATCCCTCAAACACTATCTCGTAATCAAAATTTTCTTTTTGAAGCTCTTCGCGAGCTATCCGGTATCCCTCAATTACCCGAAGTACACTTTTAAAGTACTTGTATTCTTCCGGGTTTTCTGTGATAATATAATTACTAAGATGTATGCCGGCTTCTTTCTGAGCCTTAGCCCAGTATGCTTCTCCGGCTATGTATGCTCTAACCCCAGAAGAAGTATTGATGGAAAGATTAACCATCAAGATGAGCAGGAGCGCGCATAACAACCCAAAGGAAACAACACCTATAATCTTGCGGTCAACATCTAACTTTCCTTCTCCTGTTATTATGAGCATATTTCTTTTCTATTTGAAATATTTGATGTAAGCTGAAATCTATCACCGGATAATAGTGATCATTATATTAACGATTATTTACAAAAAGAAAAGGGCTTAAAGTCACCGCATCAATTTCTTGTATTTGATGCGATGGGGCTGATCATCGGTAATTCCCAGGCGTTGTTTTTTATTCGCTTCATACTCTTCAAAATTTCCTTCAAACCAGTACACCTGGCTATTTCCTTCAAAAGCTAAAATATGGGTAGCAATCCTGTCCAGGAACCATCTGTCGTGAGAAATAACGACTGCACAACCCGCAAAATTCAGGAGTGCTTCTTCAAGTGCTCTCAAGGTATTTACGTCCAAGTCATTGGTTGGTTCATCCAGAAGCAAGACATTCGCGCCTTCTTTTAACATTTTGGCAAGGTGAACCCGGTTGCGCTCTCCTCCGGAGAGCTCGGTTACTTTTTTCTGCTGATCACTTCCACTAAAATTGAACCGCGCAACATAGGCTCTTGAGTTAACTTCACGGTTCCCCAGTTTTATGATATCCTGTCCGCCTGAAATTTCTTCCCAAATAGTTTTAGCAGGATCAAGAGGACGTTTTTGATCAATATAACCCAATTCTACCGTGTCGCCGATAACCAATATGCCCTTATCCGGTTCTACCTGTCCGGTGATCATCTTAAAAAGTGTAGTTTTTCCCGCACCGTTTGGCCCGATCACTCCCACAATGCCACCCGGAGGGAGCTTGAAATCCAGATCTTCGATCAACAGGCGGTCTTCAAATCCTTTACTTACATGTTCGGCTACTATTACTTTATCACCGAGGCGTGGTCCGGCTGGAATGAAGATTTCCATGTCATCCCGGCGCTTTTCATTTTCCTCAGAAAGCAACTCTTCGTATTGGTTGATACGTGCCTTACTTTTGGCACGGCGGCCTTTCGGATTTTGGCGAATCCAGTCTAATTCTTGCTTCAGTGTTTTTTGTCGCTTGGATTCTTCCTTCTCTTCTTGTTCAAGACGTTTCGACTTTTGTTCCAGCCAGGAACTATAGTTTCCTTCAAAAGGAATTCCTTCCCCGCGGTCTAATTCTAAGATCCATCCGGCTACATTGTCCAGAAAGTAGCGATCGTGTGTTACGGCAATTACGGTTCCTTCATATCTTTCAAGATGTTGTTCCAGCCAGCTAACTGACTCTGCATCTAAATGGTTAGTGGGCTCATCCAGGAGTAACACATCCGGTTTTTTGAGTAAGAGTCGGCAAAGAGCTACCCGACGAGCTTCTCCCCCTGATAACACCTCCACAGAAGTATCGCCGAGCGGGCAACGTAAGGCATCCATAGCCTGTTCCAGTTTACTGTCAATATCCCAGGCATCAATCCGGTCTATCTTTTCCTGTAACTTAGACTGCTTTTCAATGAGCTTTTCGAAATCAGCATCCGGATCACTGAATCCTGCATTTACGGCTTCGTATTCTTTCAGCAGATCCATTGTGTTTTGAACTCCTTCCTCAACGATCTCTTTCACGGTCTTGGAAGGATCGAGCTTTGGTTCTTGTGAAAGATATCCGAAGGTGATCCCTTTTTGGAAACTGATATCCCCCTGATAATTTTTGTCTTCTCCTGCAATGATTTTGAGCAGGGTACTTTTACCGGCACCATTTAACCCAAGAACACCAATTTTAGCCCCATAGAAAAAGGAGAGGTAAATATCCTTTAGAACTGTTTTGTTAGGTTTATAGATTTTGGAAACCCCAACCATCGAAAAAATTATCTTATTGTCGCTCAATGCCCTTTAATTTTATTAATTGTGTAGGAGGGCAAAGGTACGAAATGAGCAGGGATTTTAGAACGTCGATTTTACCCCAGTGCTACATCTAACACCATCATTACAACGAACCCACCCATAGCGCCAAGTGTAGCCAGGTCTGCATTTCCGTGAAGCTGACTTTCAGGAATCAGTTCTTCTATGACTACATAGATCATCGCACCTGCAGCAAAAGCGAGGGCATAAGGCAATATGGGCTGAATGAATATAACAGCTGCAGCTCCAATCACAGCAGAAACCGGTTCTACAACTCCGGAAAGCTGCCCATAATTGAAGCTTTTCCATCGGCTCAATCCATCTCGTCTCAGAGGCATGGAAATGGCCATGCCTTCCGGGAAATTTTGAATGCCAATTCCTATAGCAAGCACGATAGCCGCTGTTACTGTTGCTCCACCTGCTACATCAAGTCCTATGCTTGCGGCTCCAAATAAAACACCAATAGCCAATCCTTCAGGGATATTATGCAGGGTGATAGCAAGCACCAGCAAGGTCGCCCGCTTCCATTTTGTTTCTACTCCTTCAGCCGCGTCACGCGGTAGCCCAATGTGAAGGTGAGGAATGTATTTATCACAAATTCTAAGAAATAATCCACCAAGTAAAAAGCCGATTGCAGCGGGTATCCATGAGATGATGCCCTGAGCTTCGGCCATATCGATGGAAGGGATAATGAGTGACCAAACGCTGGCAGCTATCATAACCCCGGCTGCAAAGCCCATCATACCGTCCAACAATTTATGATTTACGGTTTTAGTGAAGAATACGAATGAAGCGCCAAGTGCAGTGACACCCCATGTGAAAAGGCCGCCGCATAAAGCTTGTACAACAGGGTGAAGTTGAAAAAACCAGTTTGGTATGAATTCCATAATTTTTTTCTTTTCAATATAGTAATTTGATTCAACTTAATAAATATTTAGTTAAGACTAAATATCTTCCGAAGTAAATGATGGTAAACAGAGATATAATTTCCCTAACTTCAGTGGCAAATCTTCAGAAATATTATGAGTAATAATTTGGATGCATTTAAGGAGCCGATTGAAAGTGGATTGGTAAGGATTTTGCTCCGTATAAATGAAATACATTGTGAAGTGAAGAATGATGCCCCGGATTTTATTGATCCAAAGGAAGATCAGCCAAAAATAAAGATCGTTCCTGAAGCTGATATTTTCCATCTTACACAGGTATTTCAGGAGCGTTATTCTTTAGTGTTAAACAAACGCAGATCGAAGGATGGAATAATAGTCTGGGATCTGTCACAAGAGGGAATCTGGTTCGATATTCCAATGGATAAAGTGAAAGAGGTGTGGCTGACCGACTTCAATTTTTATATTGAAAGTAAATCTCCCCGTTATCTTACCTATTACATATTAGACGTTGATCATAAGATCCAGTGGCTTCAGGTGAATGAATCCGGAAGTATTATATCTCTTAGTGAATTCAGGAAAAAATTTACTCCTCCGCCCATTTCAGAAAGAGAAACATTTACCGGAGCAGAGATCCTAAAGTGTTCGGATATGCTGGGCCGTGCCACGCGGAAAATTGATGTAAGGACAGGTAAGGCTATGGTAAAGTTTAATACCGAAAAAGGCAGGCTTGAACCTCTTTTAATGGGAATGGCTGAGAAATTGGGATATGTTATTGAGCCATTGGATAAACGAACGATTATTAAGGAAGATGAAGGTGGGAATAGTGTCACCCACTCAATTTCACTGAAATAAAAAAGCCGGACGATTTAGCCCGGCTTCTAATTTAGCAGGGGTATTTAGGTCAATTCTGTTTCCAGAAAACGATTCCACCGGCCTGTTTTCCGGTTTCAACCACATCTACCCGTTCGAGTTTCTGCAGATCTATGATCTCAACCGAGCCCGGTTCGCCTCCAATGCCTTCCACAGAAATAAACGCATAGTTATTGTCGGGAGTGATAGCCACGCCGTGGGTTATCTTTCGGCTGTTCTCGATATAGGCGAGTTCTTCCCCTTTTTCAAGATCCCAGATTCCTACAGCCCCTTCTCCTTTGTAGGTAACAACCAAGAGTTTGCCATCGTGGCTTACTTCCAGGTTATATGGCCCTTTGGCAGTATCAAAGCGACGGGTGATCTTCCACTTTTCGGAGTCAACTTCTATGATCTCGTTAGATCCGTTTCCGGCCACATAAACAAGTGGTTTTGTGGGATGTGGATCGGCCCAGGTTGGTTTTTCAACAGGGGAGTGATTCATCTTCTTATTTTCATGGTTTATTTTTGAATGACCCATAGAGGCGTGCATCGACTCGCCTTCACCAAGATTAAGGGTTCGCTTTACTTCCAGTTTCCGGGCATCGATCTCGTACAGCTTATCAGTCATCATGGAAACGTGATAGGCAACATCACCTGAAGGGCCAACCCGTGTACCATGAGGCATTATCCCGACCGGGACATCGGCAAGGTGCATCATGGTTTCAGAATCAATAACAGAAAGCGTGCTTGGCTCCATATCACCGTGAAGGTTGAAGTTTACTACATAGATCATTCCGGTAGATGAGTTATAATCCATGCTTGCAGGAAACATCCCCAGCTCAACCGAATCCACAGCCTCATTGGTTTCCGTAGAATATTTCCAGAGTTGCCCATAGGGCATTCCGTGGGCAATGGTTACAAACCAATATTTACCATCTGCTGAAACAGTGACTCCATGCGGGCCTTCATTTTCCTGTGGCCAGGTACCCACATCTATGGTTTCTGCTATAGTACCCTTACCGGTTTCGCCATTAAAATGGATCAAGTGAACCTGATCTTCCGATTCTGCTGCTACATAAGCGTAATAATCCTGGGCATAGCTGTCAGAGATCCCAAATAAAAGGATTCCTCCGACAACCAGTGTCCGTAAAGCTCTCTTAATTATCATTGGATGAATATTTGTGTGATTAATTGGTTCCTTGCTCAGGGCGATCTACTAATTTTATAGCCCAAAGGCCTGAGTTCCAGTCCGAAATAAAGATGTGTCCTTTATATGGTTGAGGTCCCCAGGTAAATGGAGCATTTGGTACGATCCCGTCTGGGTGAGTCGGTTCAAATTTGGCGATCTCTCGTCCCTGATCATATAAGTTGCCCATCAATTCGCCGGAAATATCTACGATGCGAAGCCCTGCATTATAGTAAGCAACAAACAGAAGGTCGCCGACTACCCAGAAGTTATGTGTTCCTGCTTCGGGCACCTGATAGCGTGCTACTTCTTTAGGCTGGTCCCAGCCATCAAATTTCACAAAGTGGATCCATCCTGCAGCTGCTACTGGATTACTGCGAGTAGGGAGTCCGTAAGGGAATGACTCATCGCCGGCAATAACGTAGAAATCCCCGGTAGATTCACTTTTGAATGGGAATGCGGCATGATTTCGCCCACTAGGATAAGAGTAGCTGCCCAACATAACAGGGTTTTCAGGAGATCCGCCGGCATCAGCTAACTCGCTGTCCTGACTTCCAATATCTACAGCAACAACGCCATCACTCCAGTTAGAAGAGTAGGCGATCCCGTCTTCGATCCAAACATCGTGGATGGAATGACCGGGTGTGTCCAGTTCAAATCGGCCAACAGTGTAAGGATTTTCAGGATCTTCAATATTGATGATATCGTAACGGCGGCCATTATTTACGGCATATACATGATCTTCATAAATAAAGGCATTGTGAACCCCGCCGGTTAGTCCTTCATTATATTCAGAAAGAATTTTGACATCCCGCGGATTGCTCACATCCAGAACCACCATTCCATTTTTACGGTCAGAAGCTCCTTCACGTGTGATAACGCCAATGGTTCCGTCCTCAGAGATTTTAACGTCATTAACGGTACGTGCATCAACGCGAACGGTATCAATAGAAACGATATTTGACGGATCGGTAACGTCCCAGAAGTAGGTGTCGCCATTGGCACCCCAGGTCCCGGTGATGGCGTAATCACGTCCATCCACACCTTCCCATATCCAAAGGTCGGATGTGTGGACATCAAGTACTTCACCATGACCTACCATTTCAACGTCTTGTGCTGCATTACGGTCTTTAACCCGGATAATTTGCTCTGCAATAGCATCGCCGGAACGGGCAGCAAGTGTGAAGATGCCCGGCTTGTTAGCTACAAATTTACCTTCCTGAGAGATCTGCCCTTCTGCACCTTGTCCCAGATTATCTTCAGGCTGAGCAACAAAAGAGTAGGTGACAGGAACATCAACAACACGTCCATTTCCAGACATTGCTTTGGCATTCAGCGTGATCACATCTCCGGTTCTGATATTAGTTTCACTATTTTCAATGACCATGGAAGATGCAGGATTATTTTTAATTCTAAGATCAAGCGCAGCCTTTTTTCCCTCAGATTCTGCCATGATCTTGACTTTTCCGGGTTTAAGTGCCATAAGTTTTCCATGACTTACCATAGCTACCGACTGATTATCGCTTTTGATGGTTAAATCGGGGTTCTCACGAATAAGATCCATTTCGTCAATTACATCTACATGTAAGTCGAGAGTAGTTTTGGAGTAAATATTTTCGGGCACATTTTTGAACTGAACTTCAGCAATTGGAGGATAAGGCACTTCAATATTAAACTGCCTGGTTACGCGCTGTTCTCTTGGTCCGGAACGCATTGCAAGGACAGAATAGGCCCCTGGTTTATTGGCTTTAACATACCCTTCACGAGACACTTCAAGATCCCCGCCGTTTCTGGAATAGAAAAGAATGGTATCGGGAAGCGTTTCACCACCTTCATTTACCAAAGAAGCCTTTAGTTGTTGTTCTGCACCCACTTCTATAACTATGGGGTCAGGTTCAATTACAATTTTTAATGAGCTGGTATCCTGGGCAAAAGTATGTGTAGCTCCAAAAAGAACTATCACTGCCAAAAGTTTTAACGCCTTTTTCATGATCCGGGGAAATTAATTAATAGATTTTTTGTTTCTAACAAGACTTTATAATAAATCAAAAATTTGTGAAAAACTGAATTTAGTCAGTTCAAAAACTGCTTTTTTGAATTGATTTTTCCTTAATTTACAAAATCCTGTTTTTCGAATTATACAGCTGAAATGTATTGGCTTCTAAACGAGTTTTGTTCATCAAAATAAATCATCTCATTTTCTACTTTAATGACTATTAATTTCGATAAAGAAGTATTCGCCCGCCGACACAATGGACCTAATCAGGAATCAATTAAAAAAATGCTGGAGGTTATTAAAGCCGATTCGGTGGATAAGCTGATTGATGAGACCATTCCCGAAGGTATTCGTTTGCAAAAACCTCTGAATCTTCCCGAAGCGCTAAGTGAAGCTGATTTCCTGTCCGAATTCAAAAAGCTGGCGGAGAAGAACAAGATATACAAGTCCTTTATCGGTATGGGCTATTATGATACGCTGATGCCCAATGTGATCAAGCGGAATATTATGGAGAATCCGGGCTGGTACACGGCCTATACTCCTTATCAGGCGGAGATCGCTCAGGGGAGGTTAGAGGCACTGATCAATTTCCAGACCACGGTAAGCGATCTCACCGGCATGGAATTAGCCAATGCTTCTTTATTGGATGAAGGAACAGCTGCTTCTGAGGCGATGAGCATGTTATACGGCCAGCGCAAAGGCAAGAAGCGTAAAGAGGCAGATGTATTTTTTGTTTCGGAATTATGCCACCCGCAAACCATTGAAGTACTTCAAACAAGAGCTGAACCAATAAGGGTAGAAATTCAGGTAGGAGATCATACGAAATTAGATGTTACTGATCCCGGCTTGTTCGGGGTATTGCTGCAATATCCGGCTACAGACGGAAGCGTGGAAGATTACACCAATATCATTGAAGCAGCTCATGACAATGATGTATTTGCAGTTGTTGCCGCAGACCTTTTGAGCCTTACCCTATTGAAAGCTCCCGGTGAAATGGGTGCGGATGTAGTGGTCGGTTCTTCCCAGCGATTTGGAGTGCCAATGGGTTATGGCGGACCGCATGCTGCTTTCTTTGCGACTCAGGAAAAATTTCAGCGTAAGATTCCCGGACGCATTATTGGAGTAACACAAGATGCAGAAGGAAAGCCGGCGTACAGAATGGCTCTTCAAACCCGCGAACAGCATATTCGTCGTGAGAAAGCAACTTCCAATATTTGTACGGCACAGGTTCTATTAGGGGTGATTGCCGGAATGTATGCAGTATATCATGGGCCGGAAGGATTGAAAAAAATTGCCTCAAAGGCTCATGGGTTGACCAAGCTAACCAAAGCCGGATTGGAGAAAATGGGAGTCAATATTGAAACGGACGTCTTCTTCGATACGATTACTGTTGAGGCTGATATTGCCAAAGTCCGAAAAGTTGCCGAAGAACACGGAGTGAATTTCCGTTACAGTGAGGAGAACCGTATCGGAATTTCTTTTGATGAGGCCAAAAACCTTGAAGATGCAGAATTGATCCTGAATATCTTTGCAAAAGCTTTGGGCAAGAATAACGAATTTGATGTTTATTCAGCAGCCAATCACACAAAAGCAGAATTCCCGAAAGAACTAACCAGAACTTCCGATTATTTAGATCACCCGGTATTCAATTTGTATCATTCCGAACACGAAATGCTTCGCTATATGAAGCGATTGGAGAACAAAGATCTTTCTTTAGTTCACTCCATGATCTCTCTCGGTTCGTGCACCATGAAATTGAATGCCACGGCAGAAATGATTCCGGTTACCTGGCCTGAATTTGGTCAGATTCACCCGTTTGCACCACGTGAACAAGCGGAAGGATACACACAGTTATTTAATGAACTCAGTGACTGGTTGTGCGAGATCACCGGTTTTGCGGGAATGTCGTTGCAGCCAAATTCCGGCGCTCAGGGCGAATACGCAGGGTTAATGACTATCCGCGCTTATCATAATGCTAACGGTGATAACCACAGAAATGTGGCACTGATCCCGTCATCAGCTCATGGAACCAACCCCGCAAGTGCGGTCATGGCCGGTATGGATGTGGTAGTGGTAGAGACCGATGCACATGGTAATATTTCAAGCGAAGACCTGGAAGCTAAGGCTGAAAAATACAGCGAACGGCTCGCAGCTCTGATGATCACATATCCATCTACGCACGGAGTGTTTGAACATAAAGTGAAGGATTTCTGTGAGTTCATTCATAAGCATGGCGGACAGGTTTACATGGATGGTGCCAACATGAATGCTCAGGTTGGGCTCACAAGTCCCGGTGAAATCGGAGCCGATGTTTGTCACCTGAATCTTCATAAAACATTCTGTATTCCACACGGCGGTGGCGGGCCGGGAATGGGACCTATCGGTGTGGCTAAGCATCTGGTGCCTTTTTTACCGTCACACTCAGTGATCAAAACAGGGGGCGAAAAAGGAGTTACGGCTGTATCAGCAGCGCCATGGGGAAGTGCGAGTATCCTTACGATCTCCCATGCCTACATCCGGATGATGGGTGGAAATGGATTGACGGATGCAACCAAGATCGCGATCCTGAATGCCAACTATCTGAAAGACAGACTAAAAAATCATTACGAAATTCTCTACACAGGTAAAACAGGCCGTTCTGCCCACGAGTTTATTGTGGACCTGCGCCCGTTCAAGCAATCGGCCGGAGTAGAATCTGTGGATGTAGCCAAACGCCTGATGGATTACGGCTTCCATGCACCAACCATGAGTTTTCCGGTTCCGGGTACACTGATGATAGAGCCAACCGAAAGTGAATCCATGGAAGAACTGGATCGTTTTTGTGAAGCGATGATCTCCATACAAAAAGAAATTCAGGAAATTGAAGATGGAATTGCAGACAAAGAAGACAATGTGCTAAAACACGCCCCTCATACCCAGCGGGTGATGGTTTCTGATGAATGGGATCGAAGTTATTCCCGCGAAAAAGGAGCCTTCCCATTAGAGGATCTCAAATACGATAAATTCTGGCCGGCAGTTTCCAGAGTTGATGATGCGTATGGCGATCGGAATTTGATTTGTTCCTGCATTCCGATGGAAGCGTATGAAGAGGGGATTGAGATAGTTGAATAGCGAATATTGAATATTCACTCCCGCCATTCGGCGGGATCAAACCACCAGTAGCCTTCCCGGGCGAAATCTTTTCGGGTTAAAAATTCACGGAGTCCTTCATCCTGCAAATGTTCGTTACGGGCTAATGCATTCCTGAACTCCTGCCATAGCTCAGCGTGTTTATCCGGAGAAGGGCCATTAAGCATAAGCTGATAGAAATCATTTTCCAGCGTGTTACGGGAACGACTCGGTTTCCATGTTTCAGCCTCAAAAATGGAGTTATTAAGCACGCGCAATGCAGACGATGACATAACTATTAACTAACCTTTTGTTACTTTTTGAACCAAATAATCTTCGCAGGAAGTAACAGTTTACCGTAAATAAAAGCAAAACTTAAGTATCCGAAAGTGGCTCTAAATCTTCTGATAAAGATCTTTTTTAGCATTATTCTTCAGTTCAATCACAAAATTCACGGTATCCTATGAAATACACGTTTTTACTGTTTGCTTTTCTTTTTCCGATATTGTCTTCTGCTCAAAAAACTAACGCTGATGTATTCTGGACAAATCTTTCTGCCCAATGCGGAAAAGCCTTTATAGGGGAAGTGCTGGAGGCTCCCACTAATGATGCTTTCAGAGATCATAAATTGGTGATGCACGTACTTTCCTGTGATGATGAAGTGATCAACATACCGTTTTTTGTTGGGGATGACCGTTCCCGAACCTGGATCTTTACCCGGAAAGGAGATCGAATTCAGCTTAAACACGATCACCGCCACGAGGACGGAAGTAAGGATGAAGTAACCATGTACGGCGGAACCTCAACCAGTACCGGCTTAGCCACACTTCAAACCTTCCCCGCCGATCAGCAAACGGCTGATCTCATTCCGGCAGCAGCAAGCAATATTTGGTGGATTGAAGTAGTGCCTGATGAGTACTTCACCTATAATCTCCGAAGAATTGGAACCGAGCGTCTCTTCAGCATCCGTTTTAACTTCGAAAATGAGACCGAAACTCCACCTCCGGCCTGGGGATGGGAGTAGAACATCGAACATTGAATAAGGAACACACAAGGATGAACGCCTTTGACTGGTTCCGGCTTTCTGTCGGAATGAATTAAGGTTTACTCAGGGAGCTTGCTATGGTAATATCTCCTTCGAGGGTTCTGTGCACCGGACATTTTTTGGAGATATCGAGCAGTTTTTCTAATTGTTCTTTTGTCAGATCTCCTTTCACAATAAGCTCCTTCTCGATATAGTCGATCTTACTTTTGGGGTCTTCGCATTCTGCACAATCCTCAGCATGACGTTTGTTGTGCCGAAGTTCCAGGTAAAGATCTTCCAGTTCCCAGCCCTTTCTTTCTGCATACATTTTTACAGTCATCAGCGTGCAGGAGCCGAGTCCCATAAGTAAATAATCGTAGGGGTCGGGACCGGCGTCCTGTCCACCTTTCACGCTTTCAGGTTCATCTGAAATGAGTTCGTGCTTTCCAGCCGTTAGTGTGGTTTTGAATGCTTCGTTTTTTGGGAGATGTACGTGGACTATTTTTTGCTCGCTCATAGTAATGATACATTTTAAATTTTGAATTATAAATGAACGTAATTATTTAAACTTTTAAAATGTATCATTTACAATTCCCTAATAAACTGGTGACCAATAATTAATGTTGCCGAAAATCCTCCTTAACATAGCCGGACGATATTTGCCGTCAATCATCTATATAAAAAGCTATGAAACGATCCATAGATACTGTTGTCCTTTCAGATATCCATCTTGGAACCGTTGGTTGTCATGCAATGGAACTTATTCAATATCTGAATTCCATCGATCCAAAACGCGTCATTCTTAACGGGGATTTCATCGACATGTGGAATTTCCAAAAATATTACTGGCCGGCTGCCACATGCACGTCATCAGAATGCTTATAACTATGATGGCCAATGGAGTGGATATTTACTACCTGACGGGCAATCATGACGAAACCTTACGTAAAATTTCGAGTTTGCAGCTTGGCCCGATCTTCATTCGGGATAAATTAGTGCTGGAGCTGAACGGTGAAAAAGTAGGGTTTTTCCACGGTATATTTTCGACATTTCAATGAAGCACATTAATTGGCGGTAGGCTGATTCTCCTCCACCCTTACAAATACTTCTCCTTGATTATATTGATATGATGCCGTTCATGACCCGCAATAATGAATGGGAGTGATCGTACCGTAAATTCAACTCCGCTTGCGGTTCCTTTCAGCGAGATCATTTCCTTGGTCATATTCTGGAAAAGATGAATAGTAGAAATACGGACAGCGAGGTATTCATTGGCTAAATTACTAATGGTCCGGCTGTTATAATTAGCGTGCTTAACATAGTCTTTTTCATCCATTGGGGGAAGGGGATTTTTGTCCCTTCGCGAAAAAGCGAGTCCCCGATAAGCAAATACCCGCTCGGTTTCTATTATATGGCCGATGACCTGTTTTACAGTCCATTTCCCCTCGGCATAGCCATGAAAAGCTTTATCCCCCGGTATGGAATTAATAAAAGTGTAGAATTCATGCATTTGAGAGTTAAGGGTCTCAATGATATTTCCCTTAGGCACATTTGCAACATACCCGGCATAATAATGGGCATACTCTGAATTAGACGGATGCTCTTTATCCCAAATTGACATGCTTCATCTCCAATTTATTACTTACTATTTTCTAAAAGTATTATCTTCAACAAACAAAAGGAAATACCCGGGTTCCTTATCCATATTAAAGCTTTTATTCGTTGACTGTTAAACTTTTAATAGTCCCGGAACCTGCTTTTTCACCACCTGCAAAAGTTTCTATGGAAAATGCATAGGTAACTCCTGAGACAGTCTGCCAATCGCTATTCTTTACCTGGACTTCTACTTCTGAGCCTGTTTGCTGGTTGAATTGGTTGAATGTTATCATATCCGGCAATGCGGTTTCAGTATCCAAATAATACGTTGCCGGCACGGTGAAATTGATCTTCACCTTAGCATATTCAGTATCGTCGATAGTTTCCATGCCAAGAAATTCTGCATCCAGCGAATCTTTATTCAGAGCAACATGAACATAATCTCTTTCCATTTCAGTTTTCACTTGCTGAAGTTGAGCTCCATTCATGGGTATTTCTCTTCCTCCAATTTTCTGAACTCCTGCACCATCTTCAATACTTACCTCCACCGTCCCCTGCGGAGTTTCTAAAACCGCATTTTGATCTCCGGTCACAAAATTAACTGTGCTTGTACCGCTTATAGTGATATCACCCATCGGAGAGATAATGGTTTGTTCAATATCCGTGGTTATGGTTTCAACCGTAGTTCCGGGTTTAATGACGGCATCAGCCATTTTGTTCAGCCATTCATTGGCTTCATTTTCGATGAGTTTATTTGATTGAAAATTTAGAGTCGTAACACTCACAACAATCAAAATAATTAATGAATAAGGTATTTTTATATTTTATCCCCATAATAGATCCGATTTCTTAAAACTATTGTGTTAAGACAAGATGATATTTTTCTACTTATTTCACAAACTGAGGGGAGAATTCTTTGAGCGGAAGACCTTCTTTTGAACTCACTTCTTTAGAATCTTCATTCCGGGAAAGTTCCATTACATAATTTACAAGAGCCGGGTTGTAATACCTTCTTTGGAAGTACACCTTCTTATTACCGGTGGTGCGGGAACAACGATCGATCTCAAACAGTGCATCTCCGGGTTCCAAATTTAATTGACCAGCAATGTATGTATCTGCTTTGATTGCAGTGAACCGATAACTGCCTGCTAAAATAGGAATCTCATACTTTTCCTCGATCACATTATAAATCGTCTGTGTGGTGAGGTCTTCGTCAAACAATAATTGGCCATATCCGGGGGGCAGCCATGTGATATCAAAGGCCACGGCTTTCCCGCTACCCAAACGAACCCGGTCCACGCGGATGAGTTTCATATCCGGACGGATATCCAGGATCTCATTCACTTCTTTAATGGGATCTACTTTTGTGAGGGACACCAAACGAGAGCTGCTTTCCAAACCAGCCTGACGCATATCCTCCGAAAAATCCGTGAGCTTCACCAAATTGCTTTTATAGGTCTGGTTGCTCACAAAAGCCCCAACACCCTGTTTGCGATAGATCAGCCCATCATTTTCCAGGTTCTGCAGAGCATGGCGGATGGTAACTCTACTTACATTGAAATAATCACAGAGTCTTTTTTCAGACGGAAGTTTGTCGCCACCTTCATAATATCCTCCGGTGATTTCCTTCTGTAAATGCTGTTTAACTTTCTCGTGCTTAGATGCTTGTTGTTCCATATATCAAATTTTGTCTCAATAGCTAAAATTGTATGGGCGTATCGCATACGCCCTGTTTAATCAAGCATCATTTCTGTTACATGCAGGATGTATGCTATGCCTCGCTACAGTTTTAAAATCAATCTTAAATAGCTATTCAATATACTTATTATGACATGTTGTTACAAATTCCTGAACTCTGGTATCATTGGAGCGAAGAAAAAAATAAATGACTAATCATCAAATCAATTTAGAAACTGATGGACATACTTACTCAACCTATGCCCTGGTACATTGCCGGTCCGATCATCGGATTAACCGTTCCGGTTCTCCTCATTCTGGGAGGCAAAATGTTCGGTGTTTCGGTAAACTTACGCCACGCATGTGCTTCATGTAACTTTGGCAACGTAGAATTTTTTAATTACGACTGGAAAAAAGCCGGATGGTGGAATATTATCTTTTTGGCAGGTTCGGTATTAGGTGGTTTTCTTGGCGGATATGTATTTGCCAACCCTGAACCTATTAATCTGGCTGCATCAACGATCACGGATCTTCAGGCTCTGGGAATAAATGATTTTAGTGGGTTGGTACCAGCCGATCTCATTTCCTGGGAAGCTTTAGGCACGCCGGCAGGACTTATTGTTCTGGTTGTGGGTGGTTTTCTGGTAGGGTTCGGTGCACGATATGCGGGAGGATGTACTTCCGGTCACGTTATATCGGGACTGTCTGACCTACAGCTTGCTTCGTTGATGGCCGTGATCGGTTTCTTTATCGGTGGCTTGCTGATGACCTATCTGATCTATCCAATCATACTTTAAAAATATTAAGAGCAGAACAATGAAAATTTTAGAATATCTTAAATACTTACTTATCGGAACGGTTTTTGGGTTCGTACTGGTGAAGTCAGAGGTAGTATCGTGGTTTCGGATTCAGGAAATGTTCCGGTTTGATGGCATTCATATGCACGGTATTATTGGTCTGGCAGTTGTGGTGGGTATCATCTCAGTTCAGATCATAAAGAAAAACAACATTAAGGATGCTAAAGGCAATCCAATCACAATTCCTCCAAAAGATGCCTCGCAATGGAAGCGATACATTATTGGCGGCAGCATGTTCGGTTTAGGCTGGGCTTTATTGGGAGCTTGTCCGGGTCCCATGTTCGCCCTACTCGGTAGCGGAATTACCGTGATGATCATCCCAATTTTATCAGCAATTGCAGGAACCTACGTCTATGGTATGCTTCGAAATTCTTTACCTCATTAATGAAGATGAAAACTCAAACAGTAAACACGCCATTGCGAGGAGTAAAAGTCGTTTGAACTCTAATTTTTGTGCAAAACGACGAAGCAATCTCTCAATTAAAGTACAAAATATGATAAAGGAGATTGCCACAGGATTTGCTTCCTTCGGTCGCTGAATCCTTCGCAATGACAGCTCAAAAGAATATTAAATAACACAACACAGGAGACACATTATGTATTTCAAACAATTCTTTGACGACAAATTAGCACAGTACGCTTATATGGTTGGTTGCCAGGCTGAAGGAACAGCCATCGTGATCGACCCGATGAGAGACATCGATCAGTACATTGAAGCCGCAGCAAAAGAAAACCTGACGATTGTCGGTGCTGCAGATACACACATTCATGCCGACTACATCTCAGGTCTGTGTGAGTTTGCCGAGAGGGGCGTAAAAGTGTACGCATCTGATGAAGGCGATAAAGACTGGAAGTATGAATGGCTGATCGGCAGCGATTACAATTATCAGTTACTCAATGACGGTGATGAATTCAGTATTGGAAACATCACGTTTAAAGCATGGCATACACCGGGTCACACACCCGAGCATTTAAGCTATTTCATTACTGATGGTGCTGCCGCAGATCAGCCAATTGGTATTGCAACCGGCGATTTCATTTTTGTGGGTGATGTTGGGCGACCTGACCTGCTTGAGTCTGCTGCCGGGCAAAAAAACGTGATGGTGCCATCAGCCCGTACCCTGTTCAAGTCTGTGGAAGACTTCAAGAACGTACCTGAATTCCTGCAGATTTGGCCGGGACACGGTGCAGGCAGCGCATGTGGTAAAGCACTCGGAGCCGTCCCTGAAACGACGGTTGGTTATGAACTGCGATACAACGCATCCATTAAATCAGCGACCTCAGAAGATGATTTTGTGAAGTTCATCCTGGAAGGGCAACCTGAGCCGCCATTGTATTTTGCACGGATGAAACGTGACAATAAAATTGGGCCTAAAGTAATCAAGGGACTTCCACAGCCCAAGCATCTGACATTAAATGAGCTGGGCAAACTGGCTGACAATAAAGAAGTGGCTGTTCTGGATACCCGTGAAAGAGATGAATTCTCACAGGGGCATCTGCCTGGATCACTCCTGTCACCGCTAAACAAACAGTACAATACCGTTGCCGGTTCTTATATCACCGAAGATGAGGAGATCTACCTGATCGTAGAGGAGCATCAGCTAACGGAAGCTGTTCGTGACCTTTACCGAATTGGTCTCGACAATGTGACCGGTTATGTAACACCGGTCGATCTGGATCATTACGCTGAACACGGCGGTGAACTGGAAACCTTAGCAGTCGAAAAATTCGACGCCATCGATAAGTATATTGGTGATGATAACTATCAGATCCTGGATGTCCGAAAAGCTTCTGAATTTGAAGAAGAAGGCAATATTGAAGGAGCGCAAAATATCGCGCATACTCGTCTGCTGCCAAGAATGGAAGAAGTGCCAAGCGAACGCAAGATCGTAGTTCACTGTCAGGCCGGAGGTCGTTCTGCGGTAGCTGCAGCACTGCTTCAGCGCAACGATTACGAAGTAGTTCTCATTGATGACGAATGGGCAAACTACAAAGCAAAAGCAGCAGCTTCGACTTGATCAGGCAAGACTCTAACCTTTGTTTTCTCTCCCGGGAGAGGAAGACTCCTTTGTGGCGATATTGGTAATTCAAATTGCACATTATCCAGGGAGCTTCCCCGCTCGGGCAGGGATTGAGGGGGTGGGTCGGAGGTCATAAAAGGTGAAGGAGTTTGAAACAAACATTTGAATATTGAACCGGTTGAAGCATGGGCGCATAACCCTTTAATACAACACCCTGCGAAATCAAAAAAGTAACAACTTTTTAGATTGATCTCCCCTCAGGGGGAGATCATCCATGATGGCATTAGAATTTTGATGTTGAAATGACTTATGAGTTGTCATAACACAACGGAAAGTTTTCCCTTGAGGAAGGTGCAGAATTTTAGCTCGCTAAAATAGGCGAAGGGTGCCTGTGGTTAGGGACAAAAATGTCAGCATCCAACCTGGTTACAAACAAATAGATCATGAAATTAAAACCATCCATAAACAAATACATTCCCATTCTGGACTGGATCAAATCTTACTCCAAAAAGGATGCTAAAGGCGATCTGAACGCGGGTATCACGGTTGGGATCATGCTCATTCCGCAGGGAATGGCATACGCAATGCTGGCAGGATTACCACCTATCTATGGGCTTTATGCATCAATAGTACCCCTTATCCTTTACGCTATTTTTGGAACTTCAAGGCAACTTGCAGTTGGGCCGGTTGCAATGGTTTCACTGCTTGTACTGGCCGGGGTCGGTGAAATTGCAGAAGCAGGCAGCGACCGCTTCATTCAATTGGCCATTATGACAGCTATGGGAGTTGGATTATTCCAGTTCTTCATGGGGGTTTTCAGGATGGGTTTTTTAGTTAATTTCTTATCTCATCCGGTTTTGAGCGGATTTACATCTGCTGCAGCCCTGATCATAGGGGGTAGTCAGGTTAAGAGCATTCTGGGCATTGATATTCCCAGAACCAATTATGTGCATGAGATCGTAATGAATACGATTCAGAAAGCAAGCGAGATCGACATATTCACAGCAATGATCGGATTCGGTTCCATAGCCACGATTATATTACTGAGAAAATGGAAAAAGACATTTCCTTCCGCATTAGTTGTTGTTGGACTGGGAACCTTGGTTACCTACTTTTTTGGGCTTCATGAATCCGGTGTTGCCATTGTGGGACAAGTACCTGAGGGTTTACCAAGTTTCAAACTTACTTCTTTAAGCTGGGCAGATTTCGAACTATTATTTCCAACTATTCTGGTGATCTCCCTGGTTGGTTATATGGAATCCATAGCGGTAGCGAAAGCCATAGCCAACAAGCGGGGATATAAAGTAGATCCGAATCAGGAACTCATTGGCCTTGGCGCTGCTAATATTGGCGGTGCTTTGTTTCAGTCTTATCCAACCACAGGTGGATTTTCAAGAACAGCAGTGAACGACCAGGCCGGTGCTAATACGGGAATGGGATCTATCATTAGTGCGGTAATCATTGCATTGACCGTTTTATTCCTCACGCCACTGTTCTATTATCTGCCAAAGGCTGTACTTGGTGCCATCATAGTTGTTGCTGTGGCAGGTTTGTTTGACATGCATGAGATGAAACATCTTTGGAAAACTGATAAGAAAGACCTGGCTATGCTGATGGCTACTTTCATTGCAACTCTTTCACTTGGCATCGAAGAGGGGATAGCCATAGGTGTGCTGTTGTCTCTGGTGATGGTGATCTACAATAGTACCAAACCTCACAGCACTGAATTAGGTCGCCTTGGTGAAACCAGAAATTTCAGAAATATCCACAGATATAAAGATGCGAAGACCGATGAAGAGATCCTTGTTTATCGCTTCGACTCAGAATTGTACTTCGCCAATGTTGAGTATTTCCGTTCAACCATAGACACTTTGATCGAACAAAAAGGGGATAACCTGAAGCTTGTGGTTTTGGATGCATCTGCCATTAATAGTGTAGATTCAACAGGTGTGCATGCCCTGGAAGAGTTGATCAAAGATCTAAGTGAAAAAGATATTGAATTATACTTTGCTTCCGCAATAGGTCCGGTTCGGGATAAGCTCAAGATCAGCGGAATTACCGATGGTTTGAGTATCACAAATTTCTACTTCGACGTTTCTGATGCCATTGAGGCATATAAGGCGGGGCATCAGAAAGAGTACACCTATTCACCGGTTCAAACAAATTTATAACACAGTTGTAATGATTTTCAGACTTAAGTTGTTGACTTGTCTGGATGCTTAAACTATTGCCAATGTAAACCAGATCACAAAATTATGTGGAAAACGATTTTAACAATAGCGTCAATTTTAATAATAGGTATAATCATGTTTAACATGTTTACAAAACAATCTAACGGCATCGATATCAGTATCGATGAATTCAAAGAGAAATATGCAGAAGATCAGGGTATTGTGATTGATGTTCGTACTCAGGAAGAGTATGAGGAAGGTCACCTGGTTAAGACCGATAAGCAGCTCGATCTGATGAATGGTGAGTTTGAAGAATCACTCGGTGAATTCGAAAAGGATAAAACCTACTACCTCTATTGCAGAACCGGGAACCGAAGTGGCCAGGCTGCACGAATCATGAAAAGTCAGGGTTTTGAGAATGTATATAATATTGGTGGTTTCAAGGATCTTGCAAACGCGGGATTCGAAGCAGAATAGATATCGGAGATCTGAGCAAGACTTCACCATGATTGATTGATCATGAAGCAGGAAGGGCGTACTTGGTACGCCCTTTTTTTTGTTCTAAATAAACCTGTTGGATTTAAATGGTCTGTTGCCCTGTGGATTCGTCTCTATGACCATAGCTGCTTTTAAATACCGGAAGCACGGTATCAAGCATGGTGTTCATGACCAGTTTTGGCTTCGGTACAACGCCTGCAATGTTTGCGATTGTGCTTAGTCCCGGTTTCATAAGTGTAGAACTAAGGCCAAAGACGCAGAAATTTCTACCGTGTGTTATTTATGATGGGTGGTCACTGAGTAATACTATTTAACGTGAGTTCGAGATAAGAACTAAGTTAAAAGGATAAAAATGGATGCTTTTGGTCATTCCCGTGGAGACGGGAATCTAATGGCTGCCATGAATTCCGTATTGCCTACCTGACCAGCCATAAGATTTCGGGCATTCGCCGCGAAATGACCATTCAACGTACTCAACAGATGATCTTTATATCGAATTCACGTTATTTAGCAGTAGCAACAGCACGAATCACCATTGCTTTACCCTCATGATACTTCCCTTCACTTAGATCAATTTCCACTTCTTCCATCCATTCAATATCAGTACCGGAAAGCAGATCACACAGTTTCTCCTTCGTATATAATACCCGCTCATCTTTAGGTCCGCCGGAACCTCGCCCAAGCTGATTCACCGAATAAACTTCCACAATTATTTTCGCTGCCGGCTTCAAACTTTGGATCACATTTTGGTACACATCTTTGATGATAGATCGTGGCAAATGTACATAAATGAAGGCAGCGGCATCATACACATTGTCCCCAAAATTATAGTCGAACAGATCACTCAGATCGTATTTAATTTCAACTTCCTTTTCTGAGGCCAGTTTCAGCGCTTTCTCTTTACCGGATTTACTGTAATCTACAGCAGTAACATTCCACCCTTTTTTTGCAGCGAATACCGCATTCCGTCCTTCGCCATCAGCAGGTAGAATGATGTTACCCGGTTTAAGAGATTTCAGTTGTTCGGTAAAAAACCGATTGGGTTCGGTTCCATACACAAATTCGGTTTCAGCATAACGCTCATTCCAAAAATCTTTCATTTCAGTTTTCGATGGGTTCAAGATGTAGTATTTTCTTCCGGTTCATAAAATGCAAAATTACATAAACCCATTCATGTTTTTTCAGCAGATCTTTGAAGAAAAACTTGCTCAATATGCGTACCTGATCGGATGTGAGGCTGCCGGGGAAGCGATTGTGGTAGATCCCATGCGCGACATAAACCGATACACCGAAATCGCTGAGAGCAACAATCTAAAGATTGTTGCAGCCACGGAAACCCACATTCACGCTGATTACCTTTCGGGACTAAGGGAATTTGCGGAAAACGGAGTGAAGGTGTTGGTTTCAGATGAAGGGGATGCTGACTGGAAATACGAATGGATAATAGGGAGTACATACGATCATCAGCTACTTAAAGATGACGATGAGTTTACGGTAGGAGATATCAAATTCACAGCAAAGCATACGCCGGGACATACTCCCGAACACCTTAGTTTTTTGGTGGCCGATGGAGCTGTAACTGACGAGCCGATGGGCATCCTCTCCGGTGATTTCATTTTTGTGGGAGATGTGGGCCGGCCCGATCTGCTGGAAACGGCAGCCGGACAAAAAGGTACGATGCAGGAGTTCGCGAAGATTATGTATCAGTCCATACAAAAATTTAATAAGATGCCGGAGTATTGGCAGGTTTGGCCAGGGCATGGCGCAGGAAGTGCGTGTGGGAAGGCATTAGGAGCTATCCCCGAATCAACGGTGGGGTATGAGCAGCGATTTAATGCCTCGATACGTGCGGCCATTACAGAGCAGGATTTTGTGGATTTTATTTTGAATGGTCAGCCTGAACCGCCGCTGTATTTTGCCCGAATGAAACGGCATAACAAAACAGGTCCGAAAGTGCTTGGAGGATTTCCCCAGCCTGCTAATATGACCATTGAGCAGATGATCGGGAAAGTAAGGATCTCTGGTGGGGTGATCCTCGATACCCGCGATCGATATACTTTCATGGATGGACATATTGAGGGTTCTTTGCTTTTGCCATTGAATAAAGCGTTCAGTACCGTGGCCGGTTCGTATATCCGGGAAGAAGAGCAGCTATTTCTTATCGCAGAAGAAGAAAAAGTTGAAGAAGCGGTTTTGGATCTGATCAGAATCGGGTTGGATAACATTGCCGGATTTGCCACGCCTGACCAACTCAAAGAATTTGCCAGAAAGGGTGGAGAGCTTTTTACTACAGAAACCATAGATTTTAAGAAAACGGAAGAGTACCTGAATGCGGGAGAAGCGTACCTGCTGGATGTCCGCAAGCAATCTGAGTTTGAGGAAGGCCACATTCCCGGCGCGCAAAATATCGCCCACACCCGCCTGTTAGACCGAATCGATGAAATCCCCAGAGACAAGCCGGTGATGGTTTCATGTCATTCGGGCGCGCGTTCTGCAGTTGCATCTGCATTGCTTGAGCGAGAAGATTTTGTGGTGAGGTATGTGGATGATCTGATCGAGGAATGGCTGGAGAAGAACATCGAACATTGAACAAGGAACATCCAAGGCAGAAGTTAATCGCTCGAAGTTCGACGTCGGATGTTCAATGTTCGGTGTTCAATTCTGCGTAGCGGAAGCAATCCATCGTATGATCCATCACCAAACCGCAGGCTTGCATATGGGCATATATGATGGTGCTTCCAACGAATTTGAATCCACGTTTTTTCAGGCTTTTGCTAAGGGCTTCTGATTCTTTGGTGGTGGCAGGTACTTCTTTTATGCTTTTCCAGTGATTGATGATCGGTTCACCGCCTACAAACTCCCAGATGTAGGTATCGAAACTCCCGAATTCTTTTTGGATATCCAGAAATAGCTGTGCATTCGTTACCGCTGATCGTACTTTCAGCTTGTTGCGGATGATTCCCTCATCCTGCAGGAGTTCCTGTATTTTGGCCTCATCAAACTGTGCGACTTTCTCCGGATCAAAATTAGCAAAGGCTTTTCTATATCCATTCCGGCGCTTCAGGATGGTGGACCAACTGAGCCCGGCCTGGGCACCTTCGAGGATCAAAAACTCAAAGTGAGTTCGATCGTTATGAACGGGAATGCCCCACTCTTCATCGTGATACTTAATGTATTCGGGGAAGGTATCTTCAACCCATGCGCAACGTTTTTTGCTCATTTTGTGTAATTATAGGTGATAATTGGGATCACTTAAAGTATAAAAGAGTTCAATTATTTCTACCTTATAAATTCACTTTCACACACTCCTACAAATAAACTATTTATGAACTGGAAACAAACCGTTAGCGATCTTGCTGAACAAAGTGGAATTAGTCAAAATCTTTCAACACGGGTTGTCAAGCTCACGGAGATCTTAGAAGAACTCGCCATTGAAAAATATGGTGATGATTTCATTCAAAAGCTTGGGCGTCTCCCAATAGAGAGTGCGAAGGCGTTGGATGAAGGATATGAAGTACGTTTAAAAAAGCTTCAAAAGGAAATGGAGGGACTTACCCTGAATGAGATCAAGGAGATCCTTCGTATGTACACCATGTTCTTTCATTTGGTGAACTCGCTTGAGCAGCATGAGATCAGTAGAGTAAATCGCAGTCGGGAATTTGAAGAAACCCCGGAATCTCCCCGCAAAGAGAGTATAGCGGAATCGGTGTATAGGATGAAGGAAGACGGATACAGTTTTGAAGAAGCGCTGGATATTTTCCGGCAGATGGATATACAGCCTACCATCACGGCTCACCCCACCGAAGCCCGCCGGCGCAGTGTGTTGCTAAAGCAGCAAGAGTTGGCTTCCATGATCTCCCGCCTGGGCGACAGCGACATCACCCCGGATGAAAAAATTGATCTTCGCCGCGAAATTTTGAATCAGCTTAATCTGCTTTTACTAACGGATGAAGTACGTTCAGAGCGGCTTTCTGTAGAGGACGAGGTGGAAAATGGCTTGTTCTATTTTACCCATTCCATCTGGGATTCCATTCCCATCCTTTATCGTGATATTCGTCAGGCTTTTGACACCTATTACGGCCAGCGACCTGAGGTCCCTATTATATTAAAATATCGTTCGTGGATCGGTAGTGATCGCGATGGAAATCCAAATGTGACCTCGAATGTAACCTGGCAAACCGTACTCGAGCAGCGTAGAACGGTTTTGAATTTATACCTGGATGAGCTGAATGAACTCCGTCGTTATTTGAGCGTCTCCGATAAGCAGGCTGAGGTTTCAAAGGAACTGGAAAAGTCTGTGAAAAAAGATGAGAAGGAATTCCCGCTTTCCGAACGGTATCAAAGAAGGTACAAGCATGAGATCTATCGCCGGAAGGTGACGCACATCATGCGTAAGATTGAGTATCTGCTGAATCTGCTTTCGGAAGATAAAGCTGAGATCCTGAGCGGTTCAAAAAAGTATGAGAAAAAGGATTTTATTGAAGATCTGGAGATAATAAAGCAGAGCCTGGTTGAGCATGGACTTCCCGGTTTATCGGAGCAGGGAAGGCTGGAGGATCTCATCATCCGGGCCAAAACATTCGGGTTTCATTTGAGTGGATTAGATATACGCCAACATAGTTCTTTGCATGAAGAGACAGTAGAAGAACTGCTGGCTCAGGCCAACGTCATAGATAATTATGGCGGGTTGAGGGAAGATGAAAAGATCGATGTATTGGTGAAAGAACTGTCAAATCCGCGGCCGCTTAGTCCGGTTAAAAGTGAGCGCTCTGAAGTTTCGAATAAAGTAATGACGGTGTTTGAAGAGATCCGCGATATGTTGTCGCTGAACCCGGATATTTTTGGGAGCTATATCATCAGTATGACGCACGGTATAAGCGATATGATGGAAGTGATGCTGATCGCCAAAGAAGTCGGTCTGTGGAGTTATGCTAAAGGAAAAGTAGATAGCCAATTGGATGTGGTTCCATTGTTCGAAACCATTGAAGACCTCGATAACAGTGCTGAATTAATGAAACAAATGTATGAGCACGACCTTTATTCCAAGCATTTGAGCTCACGGAACAATTTCCAGGAGATCATGCTCGGCTACTCAGATTCTAACAAAGACGGCGGCTACTGGATGGCCAACTGGGCACTCGATAAAGCTCAATACGAGCTCGGAATCGTATGCCGGGAACACAAAGTAGATTTCAGATTGTTTCACGGACGGGGAGGAACGGTCGGCCGCGGCGGCGGGCAGTCGAATCAAGCCATAGTAGCTATGCCGGCGGTAGCCAACAATGGGCGAATTCGATTTACAGAGCAGGGTGAGGTGATCTCATTCCGATATATGCTTTCATCTATTACACATCGCCACCTTGAACAGATCGTCAATGCGATGGCTACGGTAACAATGGCTCAGTATTCTGAGTCCGGTGGATATTTATCCGGTAAGGAAAAGGAGCGTGAGATCATCGAAGTAATAGCTGAAACTTCCATGAAGGCATATCGTGAACTGATTGATGATCCTGAATTTTGGGATTGGTACTCCGGCATTACTCCGATTGAGCATATCGGGAAATTGCCGATTGCATCCCGGCCGGTTTCGCGCGGTTCATCCGATGACATGACTTTTGATACATTGCGAGCCATTCCGTGGGTGTTTGCATGGACACAAGTTCGGTATAATACTCCGGGTTGGTATGGTATTGCTGAAGGATTGGAAGCGGCACAACAAAAAAATAAGAATGCATTGGAAATACTACAAAAATGGCATAAAGAATGGACCTTTTTCCATACCGTACTGAATAATTCTCAGCGGGAGATGGCGCGCACTCATTTACCGACTTCCGGGCTGTATAATTCCGAGTCATCGCAATTCCATAATAAGCTGACCAAAAGATATGGTGAGGCTGAGAAATGGATCACGTCCATAACAGGCTATGACCACATTTTAGATCACAATAAAGTGATTCAAAACTCGATACAATTTAGAAATCCGTTTACTTATCCTATGAATTTTATACAGGCAGAATTGCTTAAAAGGTGGAAGAAAGCGGATAGTGAAGACCAAAAATCACAGCTTACAGAGGTATTGTTTTTAAACATAAACGGGATAGCAGCAGCTATGCAAAGCACGGGTTGATTTATGGCCTTAATATCACAAATAACAGAGTGGTGACTGTTATTTAATCTGAAACATGTTATTTTAGAATTATGATGAACGAGATAATTACAGATACTAACATTACGATAGAACCGGTTGAACAAAGCCGTATTCATGAGGTTGATTTTAATAATCTTGTGTTTGGCCGTAAGTTCTCCGATCACATGTTTGAAATGGAGTTTCAGGATGATAAGTGGGGCAACCCGGTCATCAAACCCTATGCTCCTTTTAAAATGACCCCGGCCACCAATGTGCTGCATTACGGTCAGGCGGTCTTTGAAGGTATGAAGGCTTATTATGTGGATGAAAACACGGTGCATATCTTCAGACCTAAAGCACATCATGAGCGGTTCAATAATTCGTGCCGCAGAATGTGCATTCCAGAAACAGAATATGAAATTTTTATTGAAGCGCTGGAGACGCTCATCAAATTAGATCATCAGTGGATTCCCAAGAGATCCGGTACGGCCTTGTATATTCGCCCTTTTATTTTTGCCTCTGATGATCTTCTTGCTGCTCGTGCATCCGATACATTCACCTATCAGATCATTACTTCACCGGTTGGGGCTTATTATACCGAAGGATTCAATCCCGTTTCCCTTACCACCACAGATGAGTACGTTCGGGCAGTAAAAGGCGGAACCGGAGAAGCTAAAGCAGCCGGAAATTACGCCGGCAGTTTTCTCCCGGCTAAAAAGGCTAAAGCAGCCGGTTACACGCAGGTACTTTGGTTAGATGCGAAAGAGCACAAGTATATTGAAGAAGTCGGGACCATGAATATCCATTTCCTGATCGGTGATACATTGGTAACTCCCGCTTTGACAGGTTCTATTCTTCCCGGAGTAACGCGTCGTTCGGTGATCGCACTTGCCAAAGAATGGGGACTGAATGTAGAAGAACGCCGAATTACTATTGACGAGGTTTTTGAAGCGCATGATAGTGGCGAGTTGAAGGAAATATTTGGTTCCGGAACAGCAGCGGTGGTTTCGCCGGTTGGGTTGATCCATCACAAAGGAAAGAAGATTGAACTTGATCGTGAGAAACCGGGTGAATTTGCTCAAAAATGTTTCGACAAGATCACTGACATCCAATACGGCCGTGCAGAAGATAAATTTGGCTGGGTGTACAAGGTGAGCATCTGAGCATGAATGTTGATCTGCTCAAAATAGTTGCAGTCGGCTCCGGTGGTTTCATTGGAGCCGTTTTTCGTTATCTGATCTCTGCTTTTGCACAATCCCAACTCCCCGATAGTAAATTTCCTTTTGGTACCATAGCGGCTAATCTCATCGGCTGCCTGTTGATTGGTTTTTTAGCCGGATTATTTGTACTCAAATCCTGGGGGAATCCCGAATTTCGCCTCTTCATCTTTGTAGGAATTTTAGGCGGATTTACAACATTCTCGACTTTCTCCCATGAAGCCTTTTTGCTGTGGGAAAATGGCAGAATATTGATGAGTTTATTGAATGCGGGAGTGCAGGTAATTTTTGGATTGACTTTTGTTTGGGCAGGGTATCAGTTGGTGAGGTTGTTTAGCTGAGGAAAGGCTTTAATAAGGACAGTAGTTATATAGAATTCACGTTATTTAGGAGACTGTTCAATTAAGTGTGTCATAACTAACTTAGACACATGGAACCTACAAAAAACAACAAACACCTGGATGCTTTGGTAAAAGAGTTATCAGAGCAGTTAAGCCAGGGCAAGCCCTTAA